>Ga0302325_10004434_pt1 | contig 32469 bp, 33 predicted proteins | sample Palsa_T0_2_FD_201948 | JGI IMG/M metagenome (GOLD analysis project Ga0302325, IMG submission 201948) | Peat permafrost microbial communities from Stordalen Mire near Abisko, Sweden - Palsa_T0_2 | ecosystem: Environmental > Terrestrial > Soil > Palsa > Peat permafrost | place: Sweden: Abisko... | reverse complement strand
GACACCGCGTAGCGCTGCACGCCGAACACGCCGTAGACGTGCTCGCCGACCTTGAAGTCGCGATGGCGCGAGTCGGTCACGCGGCCGATGCCGGCCGCGCGCATCACCTCGCCGATCTCCACCGGCGGCACGTACGAGCGTCCTGCGTTCATCCACGATCGCATCGCCGGGTCTACGGACAGGTACTCGACCGTGACTCGGAACTCTCCGTCCTGCGGTTCCGGGGCGTCCTCCTGCACAAGATCCCAATCAGCGGGCTTGGGCAGGCCGACCGGTCGTGCGGCCAGCCGGCACTGGGCGTTGATGACAGTCACAGCGCATGCTCCTTGGTTCGTGGGATGGCTCCGGCGGTCCGGGTCTTGGCGCAGGTCCTGTGATCCTCGATCTGGGGAATCACAGCGTCGAGGTGTCGGCGGGCTGGCCGAGCAGGATCCGCCCGGGCAGCTCGCGGGATGCTTCGTTGACCTGGAAGTGCGCGGTGGCGGTGTGCGCGTCGCGGAGGTGCCGCTGCAGCGGCGACTCGTCATAGATCGCGCTGCCGCCGGTGAGGTCGTACATCGCGCGCGCGACCTCGGCGGACGTTTGCACGGCATGCGTCGCGGCCAGCCGTAGGTCATTGCGGAGCGACACCGGAACTGGCTCGTCGAACTGCGCAGGGCGCCATGCGGCGTCAATCGTTGCGTAGTAGAGGGCCCGCGCTGCGCTCAATGATGCGTCCGCCGCGGCGACCGCAGCCTGCGTGCCGGCGCGCTCAGCGAGCGTTCGACTCGAGCCCAACCCGACCTTGCCGGCGGCCAGTGCAACGAGCCTGTCGATCGCGGCGCGCGCGTTCCCGAGTGCCGCTGCGGCGATCGACAGCGCGAAGAACCCGAAGATCGGAAAACGATACAGCGGTCTGTTCAGCACCGGCCCGTCAAACAGCGAGAACACGCGCGCGCCGGGTACGAACACCTCCTGGGCGACGGCATCGTGGCTGCCGGTGCCGCGCAGCCCGAGCGTGTGCCAAGTATCGAGGATCTCCAGATCGTCCTTGGGAAGGGCAACGACCGACGGCACAGGGCGCTCGCTGCTCGGACGGCCGACGCTGTCAACGAAGCAGCCGGCGAACAACAGATCGGCATGCGTGATCCCGCTGCAGAACGCCCACCGGCCGGACACCACGACACCGCCGTCGACCGGTCGTGCCGTGCCGCGTGGTGCCCACACGCCGGCGGCGATCCCCCGCCCGCGGCCGAACAACTCCTCACGTGCCTCGGATGGCAGGTAAGCAGCGAGCAGACTGCTCGTGATCGCGATCGACACGCACCAGCCGGCCGACGCGTCACCACGGGCCACCTCCTCAGCGCACCTGAGCGCGGAGGCGGGCGCGAGCTCTAACCCGGCGGCCTCGAGCGGCGCGCCGGCCCGCAGCAGCCCCGAGCCGCGCAGAGCCGCCACGAGCTCCTCCGGCAGCCGCCGTCCACGGTCGGTCTCCACGGCCAGCTCCCGCGCCAGACGGGAGATGTCCCGCGCGAACCGCTCGATCTCGCGCTCCTCGGCGGGGGCGGTCGCGGTCTGCGGTTGGGTGTCGCTCATCGAAGCCTCGGGAGGTCGTCGGAGCCGAACGCCTGGTTCAACCACGTTACAACAAGAACAGTTCAGTTGCTGCACTGGTATAGTCGCTGAACCATGCCTGCTGCGCATGACCTATCGCACCGATTCGACGGCGAGTCGGTCGGACGCGCGCTCACTCTCTTCGGCGAACGCTGGACGATGCTGATCATGCGCGAGGCATTCTTCGGCGTCCGACGCTACGGACAGCTCGCCCGCAACCTCAACATTCCAAGACCCACCCTCTCCGCTCGCCTGCGGACACTGGTCGATGCCGGCCTCCTCGACCGCGTCCCATACGCCCACGACCCCGACCGCCACGAGTACCGGCTGACCGACGCCGGTCGCGACCTCTTCCCCGCCATCGTCACCCTCATGCGCTGGGGCGACGCGCACCTCGCAGGACCCGAAGGCCCCCCGATCGTGCTGCGCCACAACACCTGCGGCGAGATCGCCGACCCCCGACTCACCTGCCAGCACTGCGGCCAGCCGATCGATATCTCCGACGTCACCCCCGAACCCGGCCCCGGATTCCGCGACCGCCAACCCGCGCAAGAACTCGGCTAAGCCCACCGAGATCGACGAGGTAGTCGACGGCCGAGGCGCACGCCCGGACTTCCGTCCGTGACGGTCTCGGTGTATCACCTAGAGAGCCGGTCCAACCCGAGCCAGGAGGTCAACAATGAAGCTGAGCGCGCGCAACCAGTTGCGGGGGACGGTCACCGAGATCAATCAGGGCGAGGCGATCGCCAACGTGGTGCTCGAAGTCGCCGGCCAGCGGCTGGTCGCGTCGATCACGGTCGAGGCGGTGCGGGAGCTCGGCCTCGGCGCGGGCAGCGAGGTGACGGTGATCGTCAAGGCCTCTGACGTGATCCTCGCCGTGCCGGACTAGGACTTCGGCGTGCAGACGCTGTTCCACATCGCGCGCAAGCGTGACTGGGATCAGGCGCAGCACGACGGCGCCTACCGGATCTCGACGCTCGGGCGGACGCTCGATCAGCAGGGCTACATCCATCTGTCGTTCCCCGGCCAGGTCAAGCGCGTGGCGGAGGCGTTCTATGCCGGCGTCGACGATGAGCTGGTGCTGCTGTCGATCGATCCGGCGAAGTTGATGGCGCCCGTCATCACCGAGCCGAGCCCGGGTACCGACGAGCGGTTCCCGCACCTGTACGGCGAGCTGTCGGTCGACGCGATCCGGCGCGTGATCCCATACGCCGCCGATGGGCAGGGACGCTTCCCGCCGGCGCCGGTCGACAACCGCACGATGCCCGCCGCGGCCGTGATCCCGCAGCTCGTCTACGAAGATGTCTCCGAAGCGGTCCGCTGGCTGTGCGACACGTTCGGCTTCGCCGTCCGCTGGCAGGCGGGCGAGCACCGGGCGCAGCTCGAGGTGCCGGGCGGCGGCTGCGTCGTCGTGACCGAAGGTCGCACCTCCGCGGTGCTGCCCGGTCGCAACTCGGTGCTGGTCCGCGTCGACGACATCGATACGCATCACGCACGGGCGCGTGACCACGGCGCGACGATCCTCGATCCACCGCGCGACTACCCGTACGGCGAGCGCCAGTACACAGCCGAGGATCTCGGTGGCCACCACTGGGCCTTCAGCCAGTCGATCGCGGACGTCGCGCCCGAGGACTGGGGCGGCAGCTCCGGCCCAGCGCTCGGCGGCGCCTGGAGCGATCCTCCGTAACGCGGGGCGGATCGCCCCGGAGCTCCGCTCCGCGTACGCTCAGTTCGACCGTCGGTCGAGCACTCGAAGGAGAAAACGTCGCCGTGACGAGCACCACCATCCAGCAGTCGGTGCCGAGCTTCGAGCTCGACGACGATCACCGTGAGCTGAGCGAGGTCTGCCGGAACTTCGTCGAGCGCGAGGTCATGCCCCTCGTTCCGGCGGCCGAGCGCGACGGCACCTTCCCGGCCGAGTTGTGGCCGAAGCTGGCGGGCGCCGGGCTGCTCGGCCTCGGTCACCCCGAGGAGCACGGCGGCACCGGCGGCGGCGTGCTCGCCCTCGCGATCCTCTCCGAAGCGCTCGCCCACGCCTCCGGCGGCGTCGCGATCACGCCGCTGGTGAGCGCGTACATGGCCGCGCCGCATCTCGCCCGCTTCGGCACGCCGGAGCAGCGCCGGCGTTTCCTGGAGCCGGTGCTCCGCGGCGAGGCGGTCGCCGCGATCGCCGTCACCGAGCCGGGCGCCGGGTCCGACGTGGCCGGGATCCGGACGCGGGCCCGACCGGACGGCGACGGCTGGCTGCTGAGCGGGTCGAAGATGTTCATCACCAACGCCGGCCTGGCGGACGTGATCATCGTCGCCGCGCGCACCGAGGAGGGCGACTCCCGGCATCTGGGCATCACCACGTTCATCGTGCAGCGAGCGACCCCGGGCCTGTCGCTGGGGGCACCGCTGCGGAAGATGGGCTGGCACGCCTCCGATACCCGTGAGATCCTCCTCGAAGACGTGCGGGTCGCCGACGACCGCGTCCTCGGAGCCCACGGGCGAGGCTTCCAGCAGATCATGGAATGCTTCGAGGCCGAGCGGGTATCGCTCGCCGGGATGGGCGTCGGCCTCGCCCAGGCGGCGCTCGACGACGCGGTCCTCTACGCCCGTGAGCGCCGCGCCTTCGGCGCACCGATCAGTCGCCGTCAGGCGATCAGCCACCGGCTTGGCGAGATGGCGACGGACGTCGCGGCCGCACGACTGCTGACCTATCAGGCCGCCGAGCGCTGCGACCGGGGCCACGCGGACGCGGGGACCACCGTCGCGATGGCCAAGCTGTTGGCGGCGCGGGTCGCCAACACGGTCGTCGACGGAGCGGTCCAGATCTTCGGCGGCTATGGGTTCATGGAGGAGACGCGGGTCGCGATGCACTACCGCGACGCGCGGATCCTGCGGATCGGCGGGGGCACCGACGAGGTCCAGCTCGAGATCCTCGCCAAGCGGATGGGCCTGTGAGCAGCGCGCCCATCTCGGCGTCTGATCCGCGTGAGCGCCTCGCCGGCGAACTGCAGGCGGCCCGCGCCCCGGGCGACCCGGCGCGCCTGGGAACCAAGCTCCCGGTACGCGAGCGCCTCGCCCTCCTGCTCGACGCCGGCTCCTTCTGTGAGGACGGCGTCCTGGCCAGCGCCTCCGACGAACGGCTGCGCGCGGATGGCGTGCTCACGGGAACGGGCACGATCGACGGCCGCCCGGTAGCCGTGATCGCCCATGACCCGTCGGTCAAGGCCGGCTCGTGGGGACGGCGGACGGTCGAGAAGCAGATCCGGATCCTGGAGCTGGCCGACCGCGATCTCCTGCCCGTCGTGTTCCTCGTCGACTCGGCCGGCGGGCGTCTGACCGACGCCCTCGGCTTTCATCCCGGGCCGCGGGGGGCCGCGCGGATCTTCCACCTCCAGGTGCGCCTCTCGGGCCGCGTGCCGCAGGTGTGCTGTCTGTTCGGGCCCTCCGCCGCGGGTGGCGCCTACATGCCCGCATTCTGCGACTGGGTTGGGATGGTGGAGGGCAACGCGTCCATGTTCCTCGCCTCCCCGCGGATCGCCGCCAAGGCAACCGGGGAGATCTCCACCCTCGACGAGATGGGCGGCGCCCGCATGCACTGCACCGTGTCCGGCTGCGGCGACGCGCTGTTCGCGGATGACGCCGCCGCGATCGCCGGCGCCCGCGACTTCCTCAGCTACCTCCCCAGCCACTACGACGAGCGACCGCGACGCGACGTGCCGGAGCAGCCGGAGTCGACGGACTGGGACGGGGTGCTGCCCGCAAGCCACCGGTCGGCGTATGACATCCATGACGTGCTCAGCCGGGTCGTCGATGCCGGCAGCCTGTTGGAGATCAAGTCGCTGTGGGCGGCGGAGATGCTCGTCGGCTTCGCCCGGATCGACGGCCGCGCGGTCGGTCTGGTCGCCAACCAACCCAAGGTGCGCGGCGGCGCGATCCACGTCGACTCCGCGGACAAGGCCGCCCGCTTCATCGCGCTGTGCGACGCGTTCAACCTCCCGCTCATCTTCCTTGCCGACCTCCCCGGGTTCATGATCGGCTCGCGGGTGGAGCGTGCCGGGATCATCCGGCACGGGGCGAAGATGATTTCGGCGATGTCCAGCGCCGAGGTGCCGCGCTTCTGCGTGGTCCTGCGCAAGGCCTACGCCGCCGGCTACTACGCGATGTCGTCGCCCGGCTTTGCGCCGCGGGCCACGATCGCGCTTGCGGGAGCACAGATCGGTGCGATGGCCGCCGAAGCCGCCGTCAACGCGGTCTGGTCCAACAGGATCGAGGAGCTCGAGGATGAGCGGGAACGAGAGGCGTTCGTCTCAGAGCGCAGGGTCAAGATCGACGAGGAGCTCGACGCGATCCGCGTAGCCTCCGAGCTCATGATCGAAGCGGTCGTCGACCCCGCGGACCTACGCGCCGAGCTCTGCGCACGCCTCGCCGCAGCCGACGGCTGGCGGCGCTCGGCGCCATATCGCCACCACGGAGCGTTCCCCGTATGACCGAGCGGCCGGTGACCGGGCGCTGGTTCGAGGACCTCCCGGAAGGACTCGTCGTACGCCACGCGGTGACGCGCACGATCACCGAGTCCGACAACACGCTGTTCTCCACCTTGACGATGAATCCGCAGCCGCTGCACCTTGATGCTCAGTTCGCGGCCGAGAGCGAGTTCGGCCAGCGCCTGGTCAACAGCATGATGACGCTCGCGATGCTCATCGGCATGAGCGTCTACGAGCTCACCCTCGGCACCACGGTCGCCAATCTCGGGTTCGGCGCCGTCGAGTTCCCGGCGCCGATGTTCCACGGCGACACGCTGCACGCGGAGAGCACCGTGCTCGCCGCCCGCCCGTCGCGTTCGCGACCGGACCAGGGGATCGTGACCTTCGAGCACCATGGGTACAACCAGCGAGACGAGCTCACCGCCCGCTGCGAGCGCACGGCCCTGATGCGCCGCCGTCCGGACTGATGCGCAACCTCTTGTTCGCTCCCGCCGGGCGGCCGGATCTCGTGGCGAAGCTGCCCCGCAGTCGCCCCGACGCCGTGGTCCTCGATCTCGAGGACGCCGTCCCGGCGGCCCAGAAGGACAGCGTCCGCGCGACGCTCGCAGGCCTTGTCGAGCGCCTGCTCAACGACGCCCCAAAGCTTGCGACCTACGTGCGGGTCAACGCGCTCGAGACCCAGTGGTTCGACGCCGACCTCGACGCGCTGCCCGCGGGACTGGCCGGGGTCGTGGTCCCCAAGCTCGAGGCACGCGAGCAGCTGGCCCGGGTGACGGCCGGGCTGCGCCGCGTCGGCCGGGCGGGCCTGCCGGTGATCGCCGGGGTCGAGACCGCTCGCGGCGTGTTGGACGTTCGCGACCTGCTGGGCGGGCCGGTCACCGCGGCGTACTTCGGCGCGGAGGATTACATCGCCGATCTCGGCGGCGTGCGCAGCGCAGGCTCGCAGGAGGTCCTCTACGCGCGATCGCGCGTCGCCCTCGCCTGCCGGGTGGCCGGCGTCCTCGCGCTCGACCAGGTCGTGGTCGACATCCACGACGCGGAGGCCTTTCGGACCGACGCCGCCCAAGGCCGGGCCCTGGGCTACCGCGGGAAGCTCTGCATCCACCCGTCCCAGGTGCCACTTGCGCGGGAGGCGTTCACGCCATCTGACGAGGAGGTGGCCGCGGCGCACGAGCTGCTGGCCGAGGCGGACCGGGCCGCCGCCGACGGGCGCGGGGTGATCGTCGTGGACGGCGCGATGGTGGACGAGCCGATGCTGCGGGTCGCCCGCGACACGCTCGCCCGGGCCGGGGAACGCTAACCAGAGGAGCACCGCCGTGTCCGACAGCCTCTCCGAGCTCATCTCGGCACCGATCTCGCCGCTTGCCGAGCGGTGGAGGTCCGCGGCGCACGTGCAGGCAGCGACGGCCGCGCGGGCCCTCCACTCGCAGGATCCGGACGACTACTGGGCGTGGGTCGCCGCTCAGCAGCGGTGGATCCGGCCCTGGCACACCGTCCGAGTCGGGACGCTCGGCGACTTTCGGTACTTCGACGGCGGTCAGATCAACGTCGCCGACAACTGCGTGGATCGGTGGGCCGAGGACCCGGCCAGCTCCGACTGGCCAGCCGTGATCTGGGAGGGCGAGCCGGGCGAGGTCCGGACGGTCACCTACTCAGAGCTCGCGCACGAGGTCGGGCTGCTGGCCGCAGGCCTGCGCGGGCTCGGGATCAGGAAGGGCGACGTGGTAGGCATCTACATGCCCAACCTGGTCGAGGCGTTCGTCGCGATCCAGGCGTGCAACCGGATCGGGGCGATCTACACCGTGCTGTTCTCCGGGTTCGGAGAGGATGCCGTGGCCTCCCGCCTGAGCGTGGCCGAGGCCCGCGCGGTGATCGTCGCGGATGCCATCTACCGGCGGGGGCGGCTGGTTGAGTTGCTGCAGACGCTCCGAGCCGCCCGCCGCCACGCGCCGACGGTCGAGCACGTGATCGTCGTCGACCGGACCGGCCGCGGCGTGGCGTTGGCAGAGGATGAGCTGTCCTACCGCGCGTTGCTCGACGAGCAGTCCGAGCCCGCTCCGCTCGAGGCCCTCGATTCCAGCGATCCCGCCTTCCTGATTTTCACCAGCGGCACCGAGTCCAGGCCCAAGGGGGTCGTGCACAGCGTGGGGGGCTTTCTGGTCGGAACCTGGGCGAACGTCCGCTGGCAGGTCGGGCCCGAGCCCGGCGATGTGTACTGGGTCGCGGCCGACGTCGGCTGGCTGACCTTTCCGATTCAGGCGGCGGTGGGAGGACTCGCGCACGGGATGACGATCGCGTGCTACGAGGGAGCCCTGAACGCCCCGACGCCCGCTCGGTTCTACGAGATCTGCGAACGGCACCGGGTCACGAAGGTGCTGGCCGCACCGACCGTCCTGCGAATGCTGCGCAGCTTCGGCGACGAGCTCGCCACCGCGCACCCGCTCCCGGATCTGCGACTGGTGACCGTGCAGGGCGAGCCGCTGGACGGCGACAGCTTTGCCTGGGCGACGGAGCACCTCGGGGGCGGGGTTCCGGTCATCAACGCCTACGGACAGACCGAGACGGGCTCCACCTGGACCTACCCGATCTACGGCGTCGACGACCTCAAGGCCGGCTCCGTGGGAACGCCGGTGCCCGGCCACGAGTACGCGGTCCTCTCTGACAGCGGCGACCCGGTCGACCCCGGCGTGAAGGGGAACCTCGTGCTGACCCGGCCGTTCCCGACGCTCGCGTACACCGTGTGGGGCGACCACGATCGTTACCTGAGCACGTACTTCGAGCGGTTCCCCGGCTGCTACGCGACCTGGGACGAGGCCGTCGTGGACGCAGATGGCCACCTGTGGGTCCTGGGCCGCGCCGACGACGTCATCAACATCGCCGCCCACCGGATCTCGACGATGGAGATCGAGGCCGTCGTCGCGTCCCACGCCGACGTCACCGAGGCGGCGGTAATCGGCGTCCCGCATCCCACCAAGGGAACCATGCCGGTCGCGTTCATCACCGTGCGGAGCTCGGCCGACCCAGCGATGGTGAGCGCGGACGCGCGACGGATCGTGGTGGCTCAGATCGGCGGTTACGCGCAGCTCGGCGAGGTCTACGTGACCCCGGCGATGCCCAAGACCCGGACGGGCAAGATCATGCGGCGGGTGCTGCGCGACGTCGTGGTGCACGGATCTCCCGCGGGTGACATCAGCGCGATGGAGGACGCGTCCGCGCTCGACGCGGTCACCACGGTCGTCAACGCCGGCCGACCTGCCCACGACCTGAACGAAGGCGCACGATGATCGGTTTTCGCAACGCCCTGATCTGCGCGGTGGTGGCCGGCTCGGCGCTGGTGCCGGGCGCGGCGGACGCCGGCGCGCCGGGCGCTCGCCATACGGACGTGAGCCTGGGGCGCGAGCTGAGCGGGCTCGTTCGGATGCCCGATGGTCCGGCCGGGGCGATCATCGTGGTACAGCGCCTCGGCCAGCGGCGCGTCTACAGCGCCGGGGTGCGTCAGTTGGGCTCGCGTGAGCCGGTGCGCATCTCAGATCGGATGCGCCTGGCGAGCACCGCGAAGGCGTTCAGTGGCGCGGTTGCGCTCTCGCTCGTCTCCGCCCACAAGCTGTCGCTGCGCGACACGATCGCGAAGCTGCTTCCGCAGCTGCCGGCGGCGTGGGGAAAGGTGACGCTGCGGGAAGCGCTGAACCACACCAGCGGCCTGCCGGACTTCTCCGCCAGCCCCGCGTTCATCAAGTACCTGACCGCACATCTGCACGCGAGGCCGTCGCCCCGATTCCTGCTGCGTTTCGTCGCCCACGACCGACTCGAGTTTCGCCCGGGGTCGCGGTACCACTACTCCAACACCGACAACTTCATCGTCGCGATGATGGCCGAGGCTGCGACCCACCGCGCCTACACCCGGTTGCTGGCATCCCGCGTCTACGGGCCGCTCGGTCTGCGGCAGACGACCCTGCCGAGTGGACCCGGGATGCCCGCGCCCTACCTGCACGGGTACCAGATCGACCCGCCGGGGCCGCCCGAGGACGTCTCGACCCTGATCAGCGCCGCCTACGCGTGGGCGTCAGGAGGGCTGGTGTCGACTCCAGCTGACCTGAACACCTTCATCCGCGGATATGCCGGGGCTCGCCTCTTCAGCCCGGCCGTGCAGCGCCAGCAGCTGCGCTTCGTCGCCGGCGACTCGGAGCCGATCGGCCCTGGATCCAACAGCGCCGGATTGGGGATCTTCCGCTACCGGACCCGGTGCGGAACCGTGTACGGACATACCGGCAACACACCGGGCTACACGCAGTTCATGGCGGCGACGCTGAACGGCAGACGCTCGGTCACGGCGTCCGTCAGCGAGCAGATCACCAACCGGTCCACCGGCGCCCGGCTTGCCGCCTTCCGGCGACTGCGGCAGATCGAGACCGACGCGGTGTGTGCGGCGCTCTCTCGACGATGACTGTCGCTAGCGGTCGCTCACGTCAGTACGGTCGCATATGCCCGTGACTCGGATCGTGTAGTTGAGCCGGCCGCCGTCGAGCCCGAGCTCCGGGTCGTCGGTGCCGGCCTGGACCGGGCGCACGACGCCGTGGTAGGCGAAGCGCGATGGGCCGCCGAAGACGAACAGGTCGCCCGAGCGCAGCTCGACGTCGGTGTACGGCGCCTTGCGGTCGACCGGGTTGCCGAATCGGAAGACGCAGGACGCGCCGATGCTCAGCGAGACCACCGGCGCGTTCACGCGCTCCTCGCGGTCGCGGTGCATGCCCATCTTCGCCGCGGCGTCGTAGTAGTTGATCAGCGCGCAGTCGGGCTCGTACGCGGCCGCGGCATCACGATCGCCGTAGGCGGCCGCGACCGCGGAGCGAGCAAGCGAGCCGAGCCAGGGCGGGAACTCCGCGACCGGGACCCCGTCCGCTGAGCGGACGTAGCGGTAGGGCTCCCAGTGCCAACCCAGGCAAACCGTCTGGACTGACATCCGGCCGCCGCTGGGCAACGTCGTGTGGCGCATCCCGAGCCGCTCACCGCCGGCCGCCCGCTCCCGCCAGGCGCGCACCAGTCGTCTTTGCTGCTCGTGCGAGAGCCAGTCGGGCACGTGCACGGCGCCGGGTGCCACCTCGACCCGCTCGCGTCCGAAGAGCGACTCCATGCTCACAGAACGTACTGGCGCGGCGCGGCGTGAGATCGCTGCGGGCACTCCGGACGGAGGTTCGTGAGTAGTTTCGGAGTGTGACCCTCTCCCCCAGCCCCGTCGAGCCGCGCCGCCTGCCCGCGGCGCACTCGCCCGGCCGGGGGCCGTCGCCCCGGCGGGCGGTCGCGATCGCATACGTGACCGCGATCTTCATGACCGCGATGGACATGCACATCGTCAACGTCGCGCTGCCGACGCTGAGCCGCACGTTCGGCGCGCCGCTGTCCGACGTGCAGTGGACGGTGATCGCCTACCTGCTCACGCTGGCGGTCGTGATCCCGGCGTCGGGGTGGCTCGGGGACCGGATCGGCACCAAGCGGACGTTCCTGTTCGCGCTGGCGCTGTTCACCGCCGCGTCGGCGCTGTGCGGAGCGGCGGACAGCCTCCCGGAGCTGATCGCGGCGCGGGCGTTGCAGGGGATCGGCGGCGGGATGCTGACGCCGACGGGCACCTCGATGCTGTACCGCGCGTATGGACCCGAGCGACGAGCGAAGGTTGCGCGGACGCTGATCGTGCCGATCCTGGTGGGGCCGGGTGCGGCGCCGATCCTCGGCGGCGTGCTGACCCAGACGCTGTCGTGGCGGTGGGTGTTCCTGCTCAACGTGCCGGTCGGGATCGTGATGCTCGTGTTCGCCTACCGCTACCTGCCCGAGCACCGACAGGCGCCGAGTGGCCGGCTCGACGTCCGCGGAATGCTGCTGTCCGGGACCGGCCTGAGCGCGGTGCTGTACGCGATCAGCGAGGGGTCGGTGGCGGGCTGGTTAGCGCCGCGGATCCTCATCAGCGGGCTCGGCGGGATCGTGCTGCTGTGCGTGTTCGTCCGCGGCGCGCTCCGCAGGCCCGACCCGATCCTGCGGTTGCGCCTGTTGCGAGAGCCGCTGCTGCGTGCCACCAACATCGTGTTCACCCTGACGACCGGGGTGTTCCTGGCGAGCCTGTACCTGACGCCGATCTTCCTGCAGCAGGCACTGCATCAGTCGCCGATCAGCTCGGGCACGACCACCTTCGTCGAGGCGATCGGCGTCGGCGTCGCCGCGCAGACCGTCGGCCGCCTGTATCCGAGGATCGGACCGCGGGTGCTGGCCGGCATCGGCGGTATCACGCTGACCGCGTACATGGCGTTGTTCCTGCTCGTCGCCCCGGGCGTGAACATGTGGCTCGTGCGGGCGCTGATGTTCTTCGGCGGGGTGGGCAACGCCGGCACGTTCCTGTCGATCCAGAGCTCGATGTTCACCCACATCTCAAGCGAGGACACCGGGCACGCGTCGGCGATCTACAACACCGTCCGCCAATCGTCGATCGCGCTCGACATCGCCGTGCTGACGACCGTCGTGGCGGGTGCCGGCGGCAGTACCCTGGCGGCATTTCACGCGGCCTATCTGGCCGGCGCGATCCTCGCCGCCGTCGGCTGCGTGCTTGCCTGGACGCTGATCAGCACCGACGCCGCACGTTCGACGATGGGCCGGCCTTCGGATCCCGGGCGACGCGAGCGCGCGGCCATGGCAGAGCTCTCGGGCGACTGAGGCGCAGCCCGAACCGAGCGCCGGAGCCGCGCCGGGATGCGCGCGCCGCGGCGGTCCGGATCGCCGGGCGACCGCCACGCCCGGCGGGCCGACGGCTCAGGCTCTGACCGCGTGCACGAGCCGGCTGACGAGGAACGCGACCGCGAGCACGAGCAGGAACGCGAACACGAACGCGTGCGGGTGCGGATGGGCGTGCCCCGCCGCGCCCTGAGTCGCGACGGCGAGCACCCACATCGCCGCGATCGCCGCCAGCGCGATCCGCAGCCGTTGGCGGGGATGACGACCGCGGCGGTGGGACGGCTGCAGCCCCCCGCGAGGCACGGGCGCGACCAGATCGGACGTCAGCCGCTGCAGCTCGCCGAACGTCTTTGACTGGTAGCAGCGGCCGATCCGCTCCGACAGCTCGTCCGAGTCGATGCGCCCATCGACGTGGGCGCGGCGCAGCTCGTCGGCGGTCCGCTCGCGGTCGGCGTCGCCGGCTCGCACCCGGGCGGCGGCGAGCTGTTCGAGGTTGCCGTGGTCGTTGGTGGTCATCGTTGCTGCCTTTCACGCCCGCGGCTGCAGGCCGTAGCCGCAGTAGTCGCCGGCCGACGGGGAGACGAGCGCGAACGTCGTGCGTCCCGTCACGTGACAGGAACGCGCGGTTGTGGGTCCCCGCATAGGAGGCGATGCAGGCACCGGGCAGCGCGCGCGGGTGATGGAAACGATCATGGCGTCGATCCTCCCGGGGCGACGCGGTTCTGTCGTCGGCTGTGGGGAGTGACCTCGGCTGCGTCCGCCGGCCGGCCCGTGAGCCCGCGCGTACGCCGACCGTGGTAGCCGCGACTACTCCCGGCAGCCGACGACCGGCCTGTGTCTGCGGGATATCGTCAGTCCGTGAGCGACGAGCGGCCCAGCGATCAGGCGACGGCGGTACGGTCGCGCCGTCGCCATCGTGACGTGCTGCTGAGCGTCGTCGTGCTCGTCATCCAGCTCGCCGGCACCCACGCGATCGCGCACCGCAGCGGCCCGAGCCACCACAGCACGTGGTGGGCGACCGGCGCCGGCAGCTCGCTCGATTGGGGCGCGTACCTGCTCCTGTTCGTCGGTCCGGTGGCGCTGCTGGCCAAGCGCGCATACCCGCGCTGCGTGCTGGCGGTCGTGTTCTCGGCGACCGCCGCCTATGCCCTGATCGGCTACCCGGGCGGACCGGTATTCCTGTCGCTGGTGATCGCCTTCGCGGTGGTCGTCAACCGTGGCCACCGCGCGGTCGGCATCGGCTGCATCGTGCTCGGCTGGGCGCTGTTCTTGTGGTTGCCGTCGCTGATCGGCACGGGCACGACGCCCAGCGCGACGGACGCCGTCGAGCTCGCCGCATGGCTGCTGACGCTGCTGGCGGTCGCCGAGGCGGTCCGCAACCGTCGCGAGCGGATGACCGCCGTGCGCCGCAGCCGGAGCGAGCGGGGACTGCGCCAGGCCGAGGAGGAGCGGCTGCGGATCGCGCGGGAGCTGCACGATGTCCTGGCCCACAACATCTCGTTGATCAACGTGCAGTCGGGGGTCGCGCTGCACCTGCTCGACGAGCGGCCCGAGCAGGCGCGGACGGCGCTGACCGTGATCAATGAGGCGTCGGCGGACGCGCTGCGCGAGATCCGGTCGGTGCTCGGGGTGCTGCGACACGTCGACGAGCAGGCCCCGCGGCGGCCCGCGGCGAGCCTGGAGCGCCTGCCTGAGCTGATCTCCCGCTCGGCCGCCGCCGGGCTGGAGGTCGAGATGCGGATCGACGGCGAGCCGCGGCCGTTGCCGTCGGACGTCGACCTGGCCGCCTACCGGATCCTGCAGGAGTCGCTGACGAACGTCACGCGCCACGCCCGGACCGGGCAGGCGCGGGTGAGCGTTCGCTACGAGGACCGGGCGCTCGCGCTCGAGGTCGACGACGAGGGCGATTCCGACGCCGACGCCGACGCTGGCCTGCTGGCGGACCGGGACCCGGTCGCATGCGCCGAAGCGGACCTGCCGGCCGGCCCGGTCGCACGCGCCGAGCCACGCACCGTCCGCGCCGGCCCGGGCACGGGAAACGGCATCGTCGGGATGCGTGAACGCGTGGCCGCCCTCGGCGGGGAGTTCCGCGCCGGTCCGCGGCCGGGCGGCGGCTTCAGGGTCAGCGCGCGACTGCCGCTGGGAGACAGCGCATGATCCGGGTGCTGCTCGTCGACGACCAGGAGCTCGTACGCGCCGGCTTCCGGGCGCTGCTGGACGCGCAACCCGGCATCGAGGTGATCGGCGAGGCCGGCGACGGCGAGCGCGCCGTCCGCCTTGCCGCGGAGCTGACCCCGGACGTGGTGCTGATGGACATCCGGATGCCGGTCCGTGACGGTCTGGAGGCGACCCGGATGATCAGCGAGGATCCGGCGCTGTCACGCATCAGGGTCGTGATCCTGACGACGTTCGAGCTCGACGAGTACGTGTTCGAGGCGATCCGCTCGGGCGCGTCCGGGTTCCTGGTCAAGGATACGGCGCCCGCCGATCTGATCGAGGCGATCCACGTCGTCGCCGGCGGCGACGCGCTGCTGTCGCCGGGCGTCACCCGCAGGCTGATCGCCGAGTTCGCCTCACGCGCGAAGTCGCCGCCGCGTTCGAGCGCACTCGACGAGCTGACCGATCGCGAGCGCGAGGTGATGGCGCTCGTCGCCGAAGGGCTGACCAACCATGAGATCGCCAGCCGGCTGATCGTCAGCCCCGCCACCGCCAAGACCCATGTCAGCCGCGCGATGATCAAGCTCGGGGCCCGTGACCGGGCGCAGCTGGTCGTCGCCGCCTATGAGACCGGGCTGGTCACGCCCGGCTGGGCGTAGCGATCGCCGATCCGGGCCACGCCAGCGCGAGCTCGGCCAGGCGGGTGATCCCGGCGTGCGATGCAGCCACGACCAGGAATAGCTTGGCGTGGCAGAACAGCGCATCGGCGACGCCGGTGACGGCAACGAGCTCCGGCCCCTCCAGCCCGCCCCAGGCGGCCGGGAGGTCACGCCGGTTCTCGAACGAGCCGAGGGCTGCCGGCACCGCCTCCAGCCCAAAGCCCTGCCGCTTGGGATAGATGACGAACAGTGCGTCGGCGGTCGCGGGCACCAGCGGCTGCTTCCAGGGGGCGTTGACTGCAAGCTCGACGACGCGGGGATCCGGCGCCGCGGCGATCGCGGCGCGGACGATCCGCTCGGCGCGACGGCCGGCGCCGGCGGCTGCGATCTCCCGAGCGAGGATGTCGCGCGCGAGGACGACCGCCTGGTCGAAGCGGGCACGCTCCTCCTCGGGGCTGAGCGGCTCGTCCCAACGCGCGTTCAAGCCGCCGATGACGCCGCTGATCGAGAACGGGCGCACGCCGACGACGAGCGGCTCGGTCAACCGCTGGCCGGTGTCGCCGGCGTCCACCGTCTGCACCAGCGTCTCGTCGACCGCCGCCGCCACCTCCGGATCGCCGTCGCAGACGCGCGTGCCGAACTCGCGCCAGACCAGACCGAACGCGGCGTAGCCGACGCCGTTGGCGCGCCCGGCGTCGAAGCCCCGCTGATGGTGGTCGAAGTCACCGCCGCGAGCGTCGTCCCGGAAGCCGACGTCGACCCGCACGTCGGCGGCGGCGAGCGCGCCGGGCTCTCGGGTGCGGACCACCTCGACGTTCTCATCGAGGAGGGACAGCGCCGCGACCGCGAACACCTCGTCGGCGTGGAACGAGCCGTCATGCGTGGCGATCAACATGCCGCGAGACTCTAGGAACGCCGGCGTCGGCGGGTCCGCGCGAACTTCGGACGGGATCGGTTGCGGCGTCGTCGGGGGCGAGACGCTCATCGCGCCCGATCCTGCGCTCAGGCCGTCTGCGATCATCGGGCGATGGGCGTCCACCGGAGGCTGCTCGTCGCGTCGGTCGTCGGGGCACTTGCGGTGGCCGGCTGCGCGGGTCCGGGCATCCTGCCGGGACACGGGCCGAGCGCGTTCCAGCGGTCGGTGAACGTGATCAAGGGATGGTCGACTGCGCTGCGGACCGGGCACGTGCGGGCCGCGGCCACCTACTTCCAGATTCCCAGCGTGTTCGTCAACGGCCCGGGGGACGCCTACGTGCTCCACAGCTTCAGGGCCGCCGAGATCGTCAACGGGCTGCTGCCGTGCGGCGCGGTGTACATCTCGGCCAGCCAGCAGGGGCGGTTCATCAACGCGCTCTTCAAGCTGACCGACCGCCCGGGTCCGGGGGGCGGGCCCGACGGGTGCGGCGGGGGCGCCGGCAGCACCGCCCGGGTGAACTTCATCATTCGTGGCGGCAAGATCACGCACTGGCTGCGCGCCCCCAGCCAACCCGGCGACAACGGCACGACGCCGCCGGCCACCGGGGGCACGTCGACGGCGCCTCCAAGCGGCACCGCGACCTCGCCCGGGACCAACACCGTCCCGCCGGGGACCAACACCGTCCCGCCCGGCGCGAGCACGCAGACACCGACCGCGCCGGGGCCGGGGACCGGCACGTCGACGAGCTCCGAGCCGGCGGTCTGATCGGGTCCGTGGTCGCGTCCGCGAGTCCCGCGGCCGCGACCACTACGCTTCCAAGCGATGGCGCAGAGCGATCCATACAAGGTGCTCGGCATCCCCCACTCGGCCACCGAGGCCGAGATCCGCGCCGCCTACCGGCACTTGGTCCAGCTGCACCACCCCGATCACAACGGCGGCTCGGCCGAGTCGGCGCGCCGCTTCGAGGAGGTACAGGAGGCCTACGCGCTGATCCGCAAGCTGGGCCCGCGGGCGCGCAGCACCGGATCCGGATCCGGCAGGCGCGCGTCAGCTCCTCCGCCGCCGCGCGAGTCGGGCGACCCAGGTCTCGACGAGCGGCTGGCGGCGATGGATCGAGAGCTCAAGCGCCAGCGTGAGGCCACGCGGGAGGCCACCCGGAGAGCCCAACGGATCCGCGAGGACGCGCTGCGCCAGGCGCGGGAGGCCACCCGCACCGATCGCGACGACGCGTCGGACGAGGAGCTCGGCTACGTCACCACCGACGACAGTTTCTCGGCGATCCTCGACGACGCCGCCGCGGCGTGGTCCAAGCGCTTCTCGGAGCCCAAGCAGGACGCCAAGCATGAGTCCAAGCAGGAGCCGGTGACCGAGCGCATCGCGGACCTGTTCGACGACTTGGGGGCCCGGCTGCGCGGCGACAAGCATCGCGGCCAGGATTAGCGGCGGCCGTCATGTCGGCGATCAGCGAGGCACGTCCAGGTGGGCGGATCCTCGTCGATCAGCTCGTGGTCCACGGCACCGATCTGGTCTTCTGCGTGCCCGGCGAGAGCTACCTCGCCGCGCTCGACGCGCTGCACGACACCCCGCAGATCCGGCTGATCGTCGGGCGGATGGAGGCCAGCGCCGCCAACATGGCGTGCGCCCACGGGCAGCTGACCGGCCGGCCCGGGATCTTCTTCGCCACCCGCGGGCCCGGCGCGACCCAGGCGTCGGTCGCGGTCCACACCGCGCGGCAGGGATCGGTCCCGCTGATCATGTTCGTCGGGCAGGTCCCGCGCGCGCACCGTGATCGCGAGGCGTTCCAGGAGGTCGATCTGGACGCGATGTTCGCGCCGCTGGCCAAGTGGACGGCGACGATCGACGACCCGGCACGGATTCCCGAGTACGTCAGCCGCGCGTATCGGGTCGCAACCGCCGGCCGCCCCGGGCCGGTCGTGCTGTCGCTGCCCGAGGACGTGCTGACCGAGACCGCCGGGGTCCCCGACGCCGCTCCCCACCAGGTCGTGCACCCGACGCCGTCGGCGGGCGCCGTCGCACGCATGCGTGAGATGGTGGCCCGCGCCGAGCGACCGCTCGTCGTCGTCGGCGGCGGCGGCTGGTCTGCGCGCGCGGCCGCCGACACGGTCGCGCTCTGCGAGTCCTGGGGCGTGCCGATGGCGACCGCGTTCCGCTGCCAGGACTACGTCGACAACGGCTCGCCGGCGTACTGCGGCACGCTCGGCCTGGGGATCGATCCGCGGCTCGCCGCTCGCGTGCACGAGTCCGATCTGCTGCTCGTGATCGGCGCCCGCCTGGATGAGCCGACGACCGGCAGCTACTTGACGATCGAGGCGCCGCGTCCGCGCCAACCGCTGATCCACGTCCACGCCGATCCGGAGGAGCTCGGACGCGTGTTCGAGCCGGTGCTCGGCATCTGTGCCGGCAGCGCCGAGTTCGTCGCCGCCGCGCGGGCGCTACCGTCGCCCGACAGCGCGCGCTTCGCCGACTGGACCGCTGCCGCGGCGGCCGACGTGCGCGCGTTTCGGACCCCCGGCGACGCGGTCGCCGGAGTCGATCTGGCGCGAGCGGTGTCCGACCTCTGCGACGCGCTCGGGCCGGAGGCGATCGTCACCAACGGCGCCGGGAACTACACGCTCTGGGTCCATCGCTTCTGGCGCTTTGGCCGGTTCGGCGCCCAGCTCGCGCCCGTCAGCGGCGCGATGGGCTACGGACTGCCGGCCGCGATCGCCGCGAAGCTGGCGCATCCGGAGCGCCCGGTCGTCTCCTTCAGCGGCGACGGCTGTTTCATGATGGGCTGCCAGGAGCTGGCGACCGCCGTACGCCATCAGGCCAATGTCGTGTTCGTCGTGGTCGACAACTCCAGCTACGGAACGATCCGCATGCACCAGCAGCGGCGATACCCGGGGCGGCCGGTCGCGACCGAGCTCTCCAACCCGGACTTCGTCGCGTTCGCGCGGTCGTTCGGACTGCGGGCGCGCTCGGTGACCGACGCCCACGAGCTCGTGAACGCGGTCGCGGACGGCGTCTGGGCCGACCACCCGTCGCTCGTGCACGTGCCGCTGTCGTCCGAGCTGCTGACCCCGCCACGGCCCGCGACTCACGACGGCGCCGCGGCGTGACCGAACTCAACGCTCGCTCGCGACGAACAGGGTGCCGACTGGCCGTCCGTTAAGCCCGAGCTCCTGCACCGCCTCGCGCACGCCCGGGTAGTCCGGGTGGCCGTAGTCGTCGAACACGATCGCCGCACCGGGGGCGAGCACCGGCCGCCAGGCATGGACCTCGTCGATCGTCGCCTGCCGCTCGTGTGAGCTGTCGATGTAGAGCAGGTCGACCGGCCGGTCGTCACGCGGGCCGTCGGAGCCCGGCGCGGTCACGAGCTCGATCCGAGCCCGGACGTCGGCGCCGACCAGCCGCAGATACCGCGCCGGCTCGGGCCGGCTGACCAGATCAAAGCTGGTGACCCGGCGACCCGGGTCCGCCAGCGCGAGCGAGATCGCGGTCCAGCCGGTCGCGGTGCCCAGCTCGACCACGTGCGAGCGGCCGTCGGCGAGCGACAGCAGCGCGTGCAGGTCACGGGGCCGGGTGACCGACGTCAGGCTGAAACGATCGTCTTGTGTGTGAGCACGCAGCCGCGCGCGCGCCTGGAACCACGCCACCCGCGGCGGCAGCGCTCGCAGATCGGCGTACCAGCGCAGCTCGACCCGCGGATGGCGCAGAGCGCCGCGGCGCACGCCGGTCGTCATGCTCAGCGAGCTTCCCGGCGAACCTGCCGGCGCGTCGCCCGGGCGACGTAGCCGTCGACGCTGTAGCGCTCCTCGCGCCACGGGTCACCCCGGTGGTGATAGCCGTTGCGCTCCCAGAAACCGAGCTGATCGTGGTCGAGCAGCTCCAGTCGCGTCACCCACTTGGCCGACTTCCACAGGTACAGATGCGGCACCAGCAGCCGGGCTGGTCCGCCATGGTCGGACTCGAGCGACTCTCCCTCGGCGCGGTGCGCGATCAGCGCCGGGTGATCGAGCATGTCTGAAAGCGGCAGATTGGTCGTGTAGCCACCGTAGCTGTGCGCCAGCAGATGGGTGGCGCTCGCCGTCGGCCGCGCACGAGCGATCAGCTCGGCCACCGGGGCCCCCTGCCAGCGCATCCCGAACTTCGACCACCGCGTCACGCAGTGCAGGTCGCCGTTCCACTCGGCTCTGGCGACGTCCTCGAAGCTCGCCCAATCCAGTGTGTAGGGCTCCTGTACCGATCCGTCGATCGAGAGCTGCCACTGCTCGATCGTGACGCTCGGCGTCTCGCCGACGCTCAGCACCGGCCACTTGACCGTCGGCGACTGGCCGGGCGGCAGGCGGTCCGGATCGATCCCGAGCGACACCGCCCGGCGACGGCCGCGATCTCCGAACATGCGAGGCGCGATCGGCATGCGCCGCATTGTGCCGCGCCCCCGGGCTATGTTCGTCGCGACGGGTCACGAGACGAATCAAGGGACGGTCTGAGATGGCGAGCATGCGAGCGGTGGTGGTGTCGGAGCCCGGCGCCGAGTTCGAGTTGGTGCAGCGCGAGATCCCGGAGCCCGGACCCGAGGACGCGCTGGTGCGCGTGCACGCCTGCGGCGTCTGCCACAGCGACTCGATGGCGAAGCTCGGCGTGCACCCGGGATCGACGTACCCACTGGTCCCCGGTCACGAGATCGCCGGTGAGATCGCGGCGCTCGGCGAGCGGGTGCGGCATTGGACGGTCGGCCAGCGGGTCGGCGTCGGCTGGTTCGGCGGCAACTGCGGCCACTGCGAGTGGTGCCGTCGCGGCTCGCTGATCGATTGCACGGAGACGGTGATCCCCGGGATCACGGCCGACGGCGGCTACGCCGATTACGTGGTCGTAGACGCCTCGGCGTTGGCGCTGATTCCCGACGAGCTGACGCCCGAGGAGGCGGCGCCGCTGCTGTGCGCGGGCATCACGACCTTCAATGCGCTGCGTACGGCGGGCGCGCCGGGTGGCGGCCGGGTCGCGGTGCTCGGGCTCGGCGGGCTGGGCCATCTCGGTGTCCAGTACGCGGCCAAGCTCGGGTACGAGACGGTCGCCGTCGCGCGCGGAACCGACAAGGAGCCGCTGGCCCGCCAGCTTGGCGCCCACCACTACATCGACTCGACCGACGGCGATCCCGCCGAGAAGCTGTCGGCGCTCGGCGGCGTCGACCTCATCATGGCGACCGTGACCAATGCGAGCGCGATGGCGGCGCTGTTCGGCGGTCTGCGCCCGAACGGCAAGCTGCTCGTGATCGGCGCCGACCCGGAGCCGTTGCCGATCCCCGCGGCGGGGCTGATCGCCGGCTCCAAGCGGATCGCCGGCCACGCGTCGGGGACCTCGATCGACTCCGAGGACACGTTGCGGTTCAGCGCCCTGAGCGGCGTGCGGCCGATGATCGAGACGATGCCGCTGGAGCGCGCGAGCGACGCCTACGAGAAGATGATGAGCGGCGACGCCCGCTTTCGGATGGTGCTCACGACCGGCTGAGCCGGCCGGCCCGTCAGAAGACGGGCTGCTCGCGGTAGTCGCCCCAGACCTCCTGGAGCGCCTGCACGATCTCGCCCTCGCTGACGTGCGCCCTGGCCGCTTCGATCAGCAGCGGCATCAGGTTGCGCTCGCCGGCGCCCGCCTGCTTGATCTCGGCCAGCACCCGCTCGACCGTCTTGGAGTCGCGGCCGGCGCGGATCGCCTGGAGACGATCGATCTGCTTGCGCTCCAGCGCCGGGTCGATCCGCAGCAGCTCGGTCGTGCCCTCGTCGCCCTCGGTGTAGCGGTTGACGCCGACGACGATCCGCCGCCCGGAGTCGATCTCGGTCTGCAGCTCGAACGACGCGTCGGCGATCTCTCGCTGCGGGAAGCCGCCCTTGACAGCCTCGACCATCCCGCCGAGCTCGTCGATCTTGGCGAAGTACTCGTAGGCGCGCTCTTCCAGCCGGTCGGTCAGCGACTCGACGAAGTAGGCGCCGCCGAGCGGGTCGATCGTGTTCGTGACGCCGGTCTCCGACGCGATGATCTGCTGCGTGCGCAGCGCGATCCGCACCGCGTCCTCGGTCGGCAGCGCCATCGCCTCGTCATAGGAGTTGGTGTGCAGCGACTGGGTGCCGCCGAGCACGCCGGCAAGCGCCTCGATCGCGGTCCGGACGATGTTGTTGAGGGGTTGCTGAGCGGTCAGCGAGACGCCGGCGGTCTGGGTGTGGAACCGCATCAGCCACGAACGCTCGTTGCGTGCGCCGAACGTGTGGCGCAGCTCCCGCGCCCAGATCCGACGCGCCGCGCGGTACTTGGCGATCTCCTCGAAGAAGTCGATCTGCGCGTTGAAGAAGAACGACAGCCGCGGCGCGAAGTCGTCGACGTCGAGCCCGCGTGCGACCGCGTGCTCAACGTAGGTCAGGCCGTCCTTGAGTGTGAACGCCAACTCCTGTGCGGCGGTCGAGCCCGCCTCGCGGATGTGGTAGCCGCTGATGCTGATCGGGTGCCAGCGCGGCATCTCGGTCGAGCACCACTCGACCACGTCGGTGACCAGCCGCATCGCCGGATCGACCGGGAAGCACCATTCCTTCTGCGCGATGTACTCCTTGAGGATGTCAGTCTGGATCGTGCCGCCGAGCTGCGTGGCCGGCACGCCCTGGCGTTCGGCAGCGACCACGTAGAAAGCGAGCATGATCGCCGCGGGCGCGTTGATCGTCATCGACACGGTGACGTCGCCGAGCGGGATCCCACCGAACAGCGTCTGCATGTCGTCGACCGTGTCGATTGCCACGCCCTCGCGTCCAACCTCGCCCAGCGACAGCGGGTGATCGGAGTCGTGGCCCATCAACGACGGCATGTCGAACGCGGTCGACAGACCGGTCTGGCCGTGATCGAGCAGGTAGCGGAAGCGCTCGTTGGTCTCCTGGGCGGTGCCGAACCCCGCGAACTGGCGCATCGTCCAAGCCTGCCCACGGTACATCGACGGATATACGCCGCGCGTGAACGGGTACTGGCCCGGCAGCCCGATCGGGTCGTCGCCGGATCCGATCCCTTCCGGCAGGTCGCGCTCGGTGTACAGCGGCGCGATCTCCTCGCCCGAGAGGGTCGTGAACGGGCCCTCGCGCTCGGACGTCAGCTCATAGGCGTGACGCCACTGCTCATAGCTGACCGGGAGGTTGTCGGCGATCGCCATCGCGTGGATTCTAGTGAAAGTAGTAGGAGGTCAAACTATTCGGCGGCGAAGTCCTCGGCGTCGGCGCGGACCTCGCGCAGCAGCGCGTTGAGCTGGCGCAGTTGCTCACCGTGCAGTGATTGCAGGCCGAACCCGATGCGGTTGAGCTCCGGGGTCGCGAGCCCGGCCAACTCGCGACCTTCGTCGGTGATTTCGGCGAGCGTCACGCGCCGGTCGGTCGGATGGGGCGTGCGCTTGACCAAGCCCTGCTGGGCGAGGCCGTCGATCAGGCTCGTGACGCTCGTCGGGTGGACCTGGAGACGGGCGCCGATCTTGCCCAGCGGGAGCGCGCCGGCGCGAGTGAAGTAGAGAAGCATCAGCGCCTCATAGCGCGCGAACGTCAGCCCGTACGGCTCCAGCGCCTCGTTGAGCCGCGCCAGCAGGATCTGCTGGACGCGCATCACCGAGGTGACGGCCTGCAGCGCGTCGACCGGCGCCGCGCGCCAACGCAGGCGCCACTGGCGGCCGGCCTCTTCGATCGGATCGAATGACAGCGGATCAGACATCTGTTCGAGAGAGTGTCACGAGGCTCGGATCACGGGGGTATCGTTTGCCGCGATGAGCGACGCGAGCGGGGCGGCCGTGCCGGCGTTTGCGAGCACCGTCGGGCAGGTGCTGTCGCGCAGTGCCGCGCGCTCGCCGGACCGAGTGGCGCTGACGTTCGCCGACCGCTCGTGGAGTTACGCCGAGCTCGACCGCGCGGCCGGTGCAGTGGCGGCCGCATTGCTGACGCGAGGGCTTGCGCGCGGCGATCGGGTCGCGGCGTTCGGGCGCAACTCGGATGCCTACGTGCTGCTGTACCTCGGCTGCGCGAAGGCCGGGCTCGTGCACGTCCCGGTCAACTTCAACGCCCGCAACGACGAGCTCGCCTACCTGCTGACGCAATCCGAGCCGCGGGCGACGTTCGTCGATCCGTCGCTGGTCGAGCACGTCGACGCGGTCTCCGGGCGGCTCGGCGGCGCGCGCCTCGGGACGTTGCGCGACGGCGACCCCGGCGATGACGGCGCGGACGTGTTGGGATGGGCGACCGACCCGGCGGGCGCGGTCCACGAGGAGCACGGCGTGCGGGACTCCGACCTGGTGCAGCTGCTGTACACGTCGGGCACGACCTCCCAGGCGAAGGGGGCGATGCTGACCCATCGGGCGCTCGTGCACGAGTACGTCTCGGCGATCGTCGCGTTGGAGCTGTCCGAGCGCGACACGCCGCTGCACTCGCTGCCGCTCTATCACTCCGCCCAGCTGCAGGCCTTCCTGATGCCGGCGCTCGCGGTCGGCGCCACCAACCATCTGCTGGCGGCGCCCGACCTGGACGAGGTGTTCGAGCGGGTGCCGCGGGACGGGATCGACTCGCTGTTCTTCCCGCCGACGGTCTGGGTGGGGGTCGCCAACCATCCCCGGTTCGGCGAGGCTGATCTCAGCGGCCTGCGCAAGGCCTTCTACGGCGCCTCGATCATGCCCGTCCCGGTCCTGCAGCGGCTGCAGCGCAGGCTGCCGGACGTCCGTTTCTTCAACTGCTTCGGACAGTCGGAGATCGGTCCCCTCGCGACCGTGCTGCGCCCCGAGGAGCACGCGCAGCGACCGGACTCGATCGGCCGCTCGGTCCTGTTCGTCCAGACGAGGGTCGTCGATCCGGAGTTCAACGACGTCGCCGCCGGCGCGGTCGGCGAGGTGATCTACCGCTCGCCCCAGCTCTGCGAGGGCTACTGGGGCAAGCCGCAGGAGACCGAGGAGGCGTTCAGCGGCGGCTGGTTTCACTCTGGCGACCTCTGCCGGATCGACGACGAGGGCTACCTGTTCGTCGTCGACCGGATCAAGGACGTGATCAACACCGGCGGCGTGCTGGTCGCGTCACGTGAGGTGGAGGACGCGCTGTACGGCCACGAGGCGGTCACCGAGGTGGCGGTCGTCGGGCTGCCTCACGAGCGCTGGATCGAGGCGATCGCGGCCGTCGTCGTGCGCGCGCGCGAGGTCGATGCCGACGAGCTGATCGCGTTCAGTCGCGAACGGTTGGCGTCGCACAAGGTGCCGAAGTCGGTGCACTTCGTCGACGAGCTGCCCAAGAACGCGTCGGGCAAGCTGCTCAAGCGCGAGCTGCGGGCGATGCTGAGCGCCAGCGCCAGCGCCAGCGGCAGCGGCAGCGCGGTCGGCGGTGCCGACGGTGCCGGCGCTGCCGGCGCGGCCGGGGCTGCCGGCGCTGCCGGGGCTGCGGGCGGTGCGGGCGGTGCGGGCGGTGCGGGCGCGGCCGGCTAGCGGCACGCGGGCTTTATCCTGTCCGACATGCCCGTGCGCGCGGTCGGCATCAACCACATCGCGTTCGAAGTCTCAGATGTCGACGAGGCGCTCGCCTGGTATGAGCGCTGGTTCACCTTCGCGCTGCGCGGCCGCGGCCCGGGTCGGGCGTTCATCGACCTCGGCGACCAGTTCATCGCGCTGATGCAGGCCGGCGCCGACGGCCCGCACGTCGATCGCACCCGTCACCACGGGATCGTGGTCGACGACAAGGAGGCGCTGCGCGCTGAGCTCCGCGAGGCCGGCGTCGAGGTCGCGTCGTCAGGCTCGCTGCGGATCCACGACCCGAGCGGCAACCAGTTGGAGATCGTCGACTATCGCGACGTCCAGTTCGCCAAGACCGACGCGGTGCTCGGCGGGATGGGCCTGTCCGGCCTGCGCAAGTCCGACTCGGCGCGGCGCGAGCTGGCCGACAAGGGCATGCTCGGCTGACCGGCGCTACCGTCTCGGACGTGTCCGAGCCCGCGTTTCGCCTCGTCTGCCTCCCTCTGGCGCTGATCGGCGCTCCGGGAGACTGGGCGCGTGAGATGCTCGCCGAGGGCGAGATCGCGCTGCTGGCCGACGACGGCGGCCTGAACGCGATCGATCAGGTCGCGCATGACCTCGGGCTGATCAGCGTCCCGGTGATCCGCGGCGAGCGCACGCCTCAGCGCCAGCAGCGGACCGTGATCGCCTACGCGGACACGCTACCGCTGGTCTGGGTGGCCGACGGCTTCGACGACGAGACGACCCGCTGGGCTCACGATCGCGGCCAGATGACCTTGCTGATGGAGGCCGACGGGCCGCTGTCCGACGACGAGCGGCGCAGGATCGACCGGTTCGTCGCGACGCTCGGCCGCCAGTCGGAGTAGAACCGCCGAAGTCCAGCGGCCCCAGGGCGACAGCGGCGACCGGGCGCCCCGCGGCGACCGGGCGACCGGGCGACAGCGGCGAGCGGGCGACAGCGGCGAACCGGGGCGAACCGGGGCGAGAAACACGCCTATATGGCATGTGAGCCGCCCCGGTTCGTCTCAGAACTGCTACGAGCGCCTCGCCCGCGCGCCGGTCGGCCACCCGACCCGCAGGCTCGCCCTGGTGAGGCGGCGGACCCGGCGACGCGGACACGCCACCGGATCCATCGCATCTACCGGTCAGGTCAGACCGGCGAGGACGGCCGCGCCAACCCCTCGGCGAGGTCGCCGAAACCGGGGGCGATGATCGCGCCGGGCTGGGCGACCAGCTCCTCGGCGACGAGCGCCTCCGTGGTCAGCAGCAGCGCGCCGACCGATGCGGCGTTCTGGATCGTCAGCCGCACGACCCGCAGCGGGTCGATCACGCCGTCCTCGAACAGGTCGCCGAAGTCGCCGCTGAGCGCGTTCAGGCCATGGCCGGCGGGCATCTCGAGCACCTGGTCGATCACCGACTGGCCGTCGTAGCCGGCGTTGGTCGCGATCCAGAACAGGGGCTCTGAGAGGACCGCCTGGATCACCTGCGCGCCACGCAGATAGTCGCCCTCGAGGTCGATGTCATCCAGCGCCTTCTGGCAGCGCAGCAACGCCGTGCCACCGCCGGACACGATGCCCTCCGAGACCGCCGCGCGGGTCGCCGCGAGGGCACCCTCGGTGCGGCGGAACTTCTCCTTGAGCTCGGGCTCGGTGGCGCCGCCGACGCTGATCACCGACAGCGACGAGGACAGCTTGGCCAGCCGCTCGTGCAGGACCTCGATGTCGGTGTCCTGGGTCGCGTGGCCGAGCTCGATGCGGATCTGCGAGAGGCGGGCGTCGATCTCCTCCTGAGTGCCGGCGCCGCCGACGAGCACGGTCGAGGAACGGCCGACGACGACGCGGCGCGCGGTGCCGAACATCTCCGGCGTGACCTCTTGCAGCGTCAGGCCCTGCTCCTTGGTGATCGCCTGGCCGCCGGTGAAGACGGCTAGGTCGTTCAGATGCGAGACTCGCCGGTGCCCGAAGCCGGGCGAGCGCACGATCGTCACCGGGAGCGTGTTGACCCGCTTGTTGTCGAGCAACAACTTATAGGCGTCGCCTTCAACCTTCTCGGCGAAGATCACCAGCGGTCCCGGGTTCTTCTGGAGCGCCTGGAGCGTCGGCATGATGTCCTGGATGTCTTTGATCGGATAGGCGGTCAACAGGATCCGCGGATCCTCGAAGGCCGTCTCCATGCGCTCGATGTCCTGGATGAAGTACTGCGAGAAGTGGCCGTTCTCGACCTGCATCCCCTCGACGTACGCGACCTCGATACCGGGCATGGACATCTCCTCGAGCGTCACCACGCCCTCGGGACCGACGTGGCCGAGCGCCTCCGCGACGGCCTTGCCGATCCGCTCATCCTCCTTGGCGGCGATCGTCGCGACGTGGACGAGGTCCTCATCGCTCGTGACCTCCCGCGCGCCACGCCGGAGCTCCTCGACGACGACAACGGTCGCGTCTTCGATGCCACGGCGCAGCAACATCGGGTTGGCTCCCTCCGCGAGCGCCTTCATCCCCTCCCGCACGATCGCCTGAGCCAGCAACGTCGCCGTCGTGGTGCCGTCGCCGGTGAGGTCAGAGGTCTTGTTCGCCACCTCGCGGACGAGCTGAGCGCCCATGTTCTTGAGCGGGTTGGACAGCTCGATCTCACGTGCGATCGAGACGCCGTCGTTGGTGATCGTCGGCGCTCCGGTCAGCCGTTCGAGCACGACGTTGCGCCCTTTCGGACCGAGCGTGACCTTGACCGTGTTGGCCAGCTCGTCGACGCCCTGCTGCAACAGCGTACGGGCCTCGTGGTTGAAGTAGAGGATCTTTCCCATCTATGGGTTTCCCTTCGATTTCTTCGGTATTCAGGCTCAGGCGGGAATCAAGATGCCACGGCCCTGCAGCCGTCCACCGTCGAGATCCGCCATCGCATCGTTGATTGCATCAAGCGGGTAGGTCGACGTATGCAACGTCACCTTGCCCTCCGCGGTCAGCGTCATCAGCTCGGCCAGGTCGGCGTAGGTGCCGACCAGGTTGCCGATGAACGAGATCTCACGACTGATCACGTCGATCGTGGGGATGTCGATGTTCTCCCCGTAGCCGATCACGTAATAGAAGCCTCCATCGCGAACCATCGCGATGCCGTCCTCGATCGCACCCTTCTCGCCGACGAAGTCGATGATCGCCTCGGCCCCGAGGCCGTCGGTGATCTCCTTGACCTGGTCCACGTGCTTCTGTCCGTCGACCTTGATCGTGGTGTCGGCGCCGACCTCTCCCGCCAGCGCGAGCGCCTTGTCGGATGGATCGACGACGATGATGTGGGCCGAGGTCATCGCCTTCAGGCACTGGATGCCGATGTGGCCGAGGCCGCCGGCGCCGATCACGACCGCCTTGGTGCCCGGTTTCAGTACCGGGATCGCCTTCTTGACGGCGTGGATCGCGGTCAGGCCGGCGTCGGCCAGGGCGGCGATGTCCTTGGGCTCGAGTGGATCGATCTTGATGACCGAGCGCGCGCTCGTCTTCAGGAGCTCGGCGAAGCCGCCGTCGCGGTTGATGCCCGGGAACGAGCCGTTGAGGCAGTGCATGTCGTCGCCGACGCGACACGGCATGCAGAGGCCGCAGGAGATGAACGGATGCACGATCACCGTGTCGCCGACCGCGACGTTGGTCACGCCCGAGCCGATCTCGTGGACCCAGCCGGCGTTCTCGTGGCCGGGCGTGTAGGGCAACACCACCTCGGACCGCGAAGCCCACTGGCCCTCCTGGATGTGCAGGTCGGTCCGGCACAGGCCGGCGGCACCGATCTTGACGATGACGTCCAGCGGACCGTCAATCTTGGGCTCGTCGATGCTGTCCAGCTTCAGCGCGTCGTGGTAGGCATGCAGCCGTGCGGCCTTCATCGTTGCTCTCTCCTCCTACTTCTCAGTTTTCGGGTTCTGTCGCGAGCTTGTGGCGACCCTGCAGCAGTCCTCGGCAGATGCTCCCGTTGGCCTCGAGCGATACGCGCACCAGCCGTGCGCCACGCAGCCAGCGATCGAGCTGATCGGACGCGATGCCCTCGCCGTTGGGGTTCACGAATGCCGGCGCGTCGTCGCCCGCCGGCACGCCGAGCATCGTTCGCAGCTCCAACACGCGCTTGGCCTCGGGCGTGTCGGGGAGCTGAGCGACGGTCATCTCCACCAACCGGGACCGCTCGGTCCCGGCCTTGATCAGCTCCTCGCAGATCTGTCCCTGGCGGCCGATCAGCGCCTTGCGGGTGAAGATCATTCGCAGCGCTTCGAGATCGTCGTCTTCGGTTTCACCGGGGAAGGCGCCGGTGAAGCCGGCGCCCTGGTTGAGCGCCGCGTTGATCTCATCGCCCGTGTAGTGATCCTCGAACCGGATCACGACGTTGCGCACCCCGGCGACCGCGCGGACGACCCGCCGGGAGTCGGCTCCCATCAGGAACGCGAAGTTAGGCGCGCATTGTGGGGTCGGCAGCCGCAGCATGATGTCGACGTCGCCGTCGGGGCTGACGACGCACGAGCCGATGAACCGGAGCTGCGTGATCGGCTCGTCGAGCTCGGGGTCGTAGACCTGGCCGAGCGCGTCGAGGACGCGCTCTCGCAGGTCCCCGCCACGACGACTCTCGGCCTCTGCGTGTGCAGAGGCCGAGATGCCAGTCATCCGGCTGCTGGCCTCCTGATGAGTGGAGGCCGTATGGCTCATGCTGAGGCCGGCTCCTCCACCAGCTGCGCATCGTCCTTGGCTCCGGCGCCGGCGACGTCGTAGCCCTCAGGGACCTTGATGCCGTACAGCTTGGCGGCGTTGAGCCCGAGGATCTTGCGCCTGGAGTCCTCGTTGATCCGCGGGTAGTCCGAGTAGCTGTCGTCCGGATAGTCCCAGTCGAGGAACATGTCGATCTGCCACTTCGGCTCCCAGATGCCGTAGTCGGAGCCGAACAGCATCTTGTCCTCGCCGACCCAGAACAGGAGCTCGCCCATGACCTTGGCGAAGAACCGCGGACGGGCGTACATCAGTCCGCCGAACACGACCGACAGGCCGGCATAGACGTTGGGCTCCTGCGTCGCCATGAAGCAGAAGTCCTCGATCCGCGGGAGACCCACGTGCTCGATGATGAAGTTGAGCTCCGGGTTCGAGGTCGCCGCGATGTCGATGTCCTTGGGATCGAACGCATCCTTGTCCAGCGGCCAGATCGTCGGCCCCTTGTGGACGTGGATGTTCTTGATCCCCAGCTCCTTGCACTTCTCGAAGAACGGCTTGCAGATGTCGTCGGAGAGCGAGTACCCACGCGAGCCGGCGTTCCACTCGGCCGTGTACAGCTTGACGCCCTGGAGCTTGTACTTCTCGGCGTCAGCCTCCAGTTCCCGCAGTCCGGCGTCGCCGTCACGGGGATCCCAGCGGCCGTTGACGATCAGCTTGTCCGGGTACTTCTCGACGAGCTGATTGTTCTGGGCGGCCGTGTTGAAACCGGTCGAGTACCACTCCTTCAGGTACGTGGACTGGAAGACGCCGTGGTCGACACCGGCGTCCTGGAACACGTCCTTCTCGAAGTCCTCGATCGAGTACTTCATGAACTTCTCGATCGACCAATGGGTCTCAGGGGGCCCCAGGCTCTGGTAGGCGTGGAAGCACTCGATCCAGCCCTTCGCGTACGCCTCGGCACCCTTCACCCAGTTCTCGGGACTGGCGTCCCAGAGATGGATGTGGCTGTCGACGACGAAATACTTCTTTCCGTTCTTTTCGTACATCTAGGTCGTTCCCTCCTCTCCCCGTCTAGCTGACGGGCTTGAGGTCGAAGTCGATGTACTCGGCCGCGTCCTCGGGGTTGGCGAACATGATGATCTTGTCGTCCAGCACGACCATCCGGCCGTAGTGAGTCGACATGATCTCCTCGAAATCGTCGTTGCCGAAATCGTCCCAACCGAGCGCTTCGGCGCATTCCTCGTAGTTGACTTCGAATTGGTCGTGACCATCGACGCGGATCATCGACGGCAGGTCCGTGACGGTCACCCCCGGCTTGCCGCGCATGACGTTGGCGACCACGTAACCGACCTGGTTGTTCATCAGGGTGACGCCCGCCATGTTGGAAGACGTGCTGTTGACCGCGAAGCGATCAGTTCCAGTACTCATCAGGCCAGGTCCTTTCCGTCAAGGTTGAGCTCGTTCAGACGTTCATCGAAGCGCTTGCGGGCGTGCTCGAGGGACTGCTCGAAGCGGATCACCTTCTCACCCGGCTGCGACCAGATCGGCTGAAGGTCGCGGCCTGCCGCCAGGCTCTTGGGGGCCCACTCGTTCAGCCACCCCTGCATGATGCGGCGGTTCTCCTCGCCGTGGGTGTCGTCGTCGGCCAGCATCCCGAACAGCGCGCGGGAGACGCGGGCGTCACGAGCGGTGTCGGACTCGCCGGCACCCATCAGCGTCGGGGTGACGAAGTCGCCCTGCGGCGCCGCTGCCTGCATCACGAACTCCGAGCGGAACAGTTCGCCGA
>Ga0302325_10004433_pt1 | contig 32476 bp, 27 predicted proteins | sample Palsa_T0_2_FD_201948 | JGI IMG/M metagenome (GOLD analysis project Ga0302325, IMG submission 201948) | Peat permafrost microbial communities from Stordalen Mire near Abisko, Sweden - Palsa_T0_2 | ecosystem: Environmental > Terrestrial > Soil > Palsa > Peat permafrost | place: Sweden: Abisko... | reverse complement strand
ACGCGACCGGCCATTTTGTTTTTGCTGGCCTGCGCGCCGTGCAGTCCTCTACATCATACCTGAGTGCCAGCGGCTTGGGGTGTTGATGCATTTTCCCAAGCGGGGGCTGCTTGGAATCTCGCGCATTCCCCAAGCAGTCGATTGTCAGCGATGCGAGAAGCTCACCGAGGCAGTATTTTTATTTCCACGTAGTTCTACGAATATCCATGCCGCTGGAAAAGGCGTAACGTTTTTTTGTGGCGCGCCTCCGCTTGATGCCCAGGAGCGCACGTGGCGTTCATGCTCGACGCACTAACTTCCGTTCTTTTTGCCGCGCCTTGCCGGATTTGCGGTGACCTGCTGGACGACGCGCGCTTGCTTCCCATTTGCGCAGGATGTTTCGACGCATTCCAGGCGCTGGCCGGCCCGCTGTGCGGGCGTTGTGGCCGGCCGCGTGTGGTCGCACCATCGGTTACAATCGTTCCCGCGGCCGGGGTGACGGCGCACGGCGCCTCGTCGGTGGTGCCCGAATTACCAGCAACGGACGAAGTGTGCTGCCGGCAGTGCCGGCTGGGAGTCTACAGATTCGATCGAGCGCGCAGTTTCGCTAGTTACAATCTGCCGATGCGCAAAGCAATCATCCTGTTGAAGTATATGGGCGTAGCGCGCTTACGGGCGTGGTTTGCCGAGCGCTTGGAGAGAATCTACCTGGCTGACCGGGCGCTGTTTCCGGTGGACGCAATCGTCCCGGTACCGCTGTATACATTGAGGTTACGCGAGCGTGGATACAATCAGGCCGAACGAATTGCGCGTCCACTGGCAAAACGCCTGGCACTGCCGTTCCTGCCTCTGCTTTTGGTACGGACCCGGCCGCGTCCCGAACAGCTATTGTTGTCGCGTTCCGAGCGCTGGAATTCGGTGAAAGGGGCATACGCGGCGACCCTCGGCGCGCGCGCCGAAAAATTGTGCATCCTATTGGTGGATGACGTATTTACAACCGGCGCAACGCTGGATGCTTGCGCCCGCGCCCTGTTCGCGGCGGGGGCCGCAAGCGTCTACGCCTTGACGGTGGCTCGAGCCATTCCGCTCTACAGCGGCGCCGACCTGAGTCCCGCGCCCGCGCCTGTCCCGGGTGTGTCACATATTGGACGTACTAAGCGCGTTGCAGTTCTAGCCTAAAATTTACACACCCGCGGGATAGCCATAGTAAGATAGGAGGTATGAGGTTCGGCTTCAGCATGGAGACGTATGGCTGAAGGCTTGGAGCACGGATTGCGTCCGCGCCCGAGCACCAGCCACAAGCTCGCAGGGAGTGGACTGCGCCCAGAGTCTGTCGTCAAACCACTGAAAGCTCATCCGAACCGCCCCTCTTTAATGCAGGCCCCTGTTCTGGTCCTTAACGCAACTTTCGAACCGATCAACGTAACCGCGGTACGCCGCGCGCTGGTCTTAATGCTTAAGGGCGTGGCCCAAGCCGAAGAAACTCATCCGAGCAACGAGGTTCATTCCACCTCGAAAGCGTTGCGGGTTCCGTCGGTGATTCGCCTGCTTAGCTACCGTCACATCCCTCAGCAGAGCCGTGCGCTATCGCGCAAAAATATTTTGCTGCGCGACCGTAACACCTGCCAATTCTGCGGGAAACCTTTGCCGGCCTCGGAATTAACACTGGATCACGTGGTACCGCGTTCGCGGGGCGGCAGCTCCACTTGGGAAAATCTGGTGGCCTGCTGCTATCGCTGCAACAACCGCAAAGGTGACCGTACCCCGGAGGAAGCTGGATTTCGGCTGGCGCGGCGGCCGCGGCCGTTCACGCTGCACACCTCGCGGCAATTGATGCGCTTGATCGGGCACAAAGATGAGAAGTGGCGTAAGTACCTTTTCTATTAGCATGGTATTCGATCTTTCCGCCGTTGCGGTTCCACCAATTCACGAATATTCTTCCCAGTACTCCCTCGTTTTACGTGGCCAACTTTTCCCTCGCGAAGCACTTTTCGTGCAACCAAATCCCACCCACGGCGTCTAACTTAGTAATTCACTTCTAGGACACACCCCGGGAAGCGGCTACGGTTGCACCAAGGCTGCTTCCCCCTCTTATTTCTAAACCCTTTAGACCAGTAACATTTTCCCCCTGCGTCTCAGTTCGTCCTGACCGTCGATTCCCCTGAATACACATATCCTCACCGGTCTGAGAATAATGCACGAATGCTGGATGGACCATGCAGCTAAGGCGGGAGCGTCAAACTGAGGCCAGGGGACGCGTGCAAAACTGCGCGCGTCCCAGAATCTGGTTTGGGACCGGGAACCGGCGAATCTGCTACAGCGAGCCCTGCTCCTGCTTTTCCTGGCAGCTCAAACAATAGCGAGTCCAGGGCACCGCTTCCAGGCGCTTCTGCTGCAGCTCTTCGTGGCACGAAGTGCATTCGCCGAAGGAGGTATCGCGGATGCGCACCAGCGCGTCGTTCACCAACTGGAGCATGGAGCGGTCGTTGTGCGTCTGCCCAAAGAGAAATTCCTTGGTGTAGGAATTAGCGGCCTTGTCGGCAAGATCCACCGTCGGATCGTCATCGGCTTCGCGGCCTTCCTGTTCGGTGCGAGCGATAATGCGCAGCAGCTCGTCTTTGCGGGTCTGCAGTTTCTTTTTGTAGTATTCGAGACGTTTCTTATCCATCGTGGGTTCCCGTGCGGGCAAAATAGCCCCAATCAAATCCAGCCATATTGCGACGCAGCCACGAAAAAGTCAATCGTCCGCGCCGTCAAAGTGACCGAGAGCATTGGATACTGCCAACAACGAAAAGGATGCAAGCCATCGCGGCGCCTGTTCGCAGCGGCGGAACGCGCGGGCCAAAGTTTAGATGGAGCGAGATTGCCGGCGGGATCGATGCGGTACACTTTCGCCGGAGGCAAAATGCGAACCATTCTGCTGCTGTGCGTTTCCAATACATTCATGACCTTTGCGTGGTACGGTCATTTGAAGTACCCAAAGCTGCCCATGAAGTGGGCCATTCTGCTCAGTTGGCTGATTGCGCTGGGCGAGTATTGCTTTCAGGTTCCCGCAAATCGCTGGGGCTACGGGGAGTTCAGCGCCTACCAGCTCAAGATCATTCAAGAAGTGATCACCCTGATAGTTTTTTCGGTGTTTGCTTACTTCTACCTCGATGCACCGCCGCGGTGGAACTATGTCGCTTCGTTCTTGTGCGTCCTGGCCGCGGTGGCCTTTGCGTTTCACGGCCACTCCTGATCACAAGCGGGAACCGGCCTCAGGGAGCGTCGGAATACTCCCGCTTGGGATAACAGAAATAAAACGCGACGAACAAGACCACGTACAACGCCGGGATCAAAGCGCTGCCTTCCGGCCCCACGCTGCCCCCGGTGAGCCAGGCCGGTCCGTGAAAACTGGAATTCATTAAGTGGTTTTTTGCGTTCTCGCCGCTGTCCGGGACGCCATACAAAAATGACTGGGAGAAGTCCCACGCGGCGTGGTTTCCCACCGCCCACCACAGATTGCCGGTCCGCCACAGAACGAAGCAGCAAAACAGTCCATCCAGCGCCACCATCAAGATGCCCAGGGGCTTCTCACCCGAATTGGCAATATGAAGCCCGGCAAACACCGACGATGTGAGAACCGCGGCCGGCCAGAATCCTATTCCGTGGGAGAGTGTGTATTGAAGATATCCGCGCAGCAAATACTCCTCCGAAAAACCTACCATGAGGAATGCCAGCGCATACAACAGTGCGCATTTGGCAATCGCGGGACCATGCAGATCGAGCGTGCCAAACGAGAATCCTCCCAGCAGGTGCATCACGCCAAGCAGTAATGTCAGCTGCAAAATCCCCCAAACGGCTCCCTGCCAGAAGCGCGGGCCGAACGCGCCCGCCAGGGGCAATCCGTACCGGCCAAGTGGCCGCTTCTCGATGAAACTCATCACCCAGGAAGCCAGCAGCACCATCAAGAAGGTGGGCACTTCTTGAACCAGTATCGAGGTCTCTGAGATGAACCCGGTCATCAGTTCCAGATGCGCTCGATGCGTGATCGGGAGGTAGTCCATGCCTTTGAAAATCACCGCGCCGAAAATGAAGAGAAAAACCACATATATCAGCAGACGCCACCCGGCGCGCAGGCCGTCGCTCCCGAGAAAAATATTCTCCAGAGCGGTGGGTGTTCTCGGCGCAGGATTCAATGACGGCGGCCCCGAGAATTGGACTTCCGGGTTTGCCGGGTCGGCTTCGAAGTTCAAAGTGGGCCCTCCATCTCTATCGCCAGCGGATGTGGATTTGACGCGGCCCGCGCGCGTCGGCAAGCAAGCATGTCGGAAGTTCGTTCCGCGGGCCATGCATATTACTGGAGAGCTCCCGGGTTCTCAAGTGGCCTTTGCGAGCCAGCCTGAACCCGGCAGGCCACGCGATACATCGAATGGTTCACAGGGACCAGGCTTGCGGCCGCTTGGCACGCGTACCTGCCACTGGTCAGGGCGGTTGCGGGACTTGGGTGCCACTGCTAGAATTACATGTTTGCGCACCGCGCCAGGAACCCGTGGTGTGCGCAGCGCTTTGGTCTCGGGGAGGCCACGTTGGCGAAATACGATTTGGTGATCATTGGAAGCGGTCCGGGGGGCTACCAGGCCGCGATCCGCGCCGGGCAGTACGGTTTGAAGACGCTGGTGGTCGAAAAGGACCCGTTTCTAGGCGGCACTTGCCTGCACGTGGGTTGCATTCCCACCAAGGTGCTGCTGCATCACGCCGAGATTTACGACAATTTCCAGCATGCCGCGGACTTTGGCTTCGATGTCAAGGAAGTGAAAATCAATTGGAAGCAGATGCTGGCGCGCAAGCAGAAGATCGTCAACAGTCACGCCCAGGGCATCGCTTTCTTGTTCAAAAAGAACAAAGTGGAATTGATGACCGGCTGGGGCCGCATCGCCGGACCAGGTAAACTGTCCGTTGAAAAGGACGGAAAAATCACCGAGGTAGAGACCAAGTATACGATGCTGGCCACCGGCTCAGCCGCGCGCTCGCTGCCGGGCGTCGAGTTCGACGGCAAGACGATTCTCTCCAACGTAGAAATCCTGCAGATGGCGGAAATCCCTAAGACGATGGTGGTGGTGGGATGCGGCGCCGTGGGCGTCGAGTTCGCCTCGATCTTCAAAACGTTTGGCACCGACGTCACCCTGCTCGAAACTTTGCCGCGCATCGTGCCGCTCGAAGACGAAGACATTTCCGCGGAACTGCTCAAACAGCTCAAGAAGCGGGGCATGAAAATTGAGCTGGAGGCAAAAGTCGAGACGGTGAAGAAGAGCGCCAACGGCGCGACGGTCACCTACAAGGACAAAGCCGGCAAATCGCAGACGATCTCCGCGGAGAAGGTGCTCATCGCGGTCGGCCGGCGTCCGCTGACCGAAAATCTTGGTCTTGAGAAGACCAAGCTTAAGCTCGATCGCGGCTACATCGTGGCCAATTCCTACCTCGAAACCGATGAGCCCAACCTCTACGCCATTGGAGACATCGTGGCCGGCCTGCCGCAACTGGCCCATGCCGCCTCTCAAGAAGGTTTGATCGCCGTTGGCAGGATGGCTGGCAAGGACGTCCAGCCGTTCGACCGCCGGCGCTGCCCGAATGCGACCTACTGCGAACCGCAGATTGGCTCCATCGGCTTGACCGAGAAGCAGGCCCGTGATGCCGGGTTGAAAATCAAGACCGGTAAATTTCCGTTCGTGGGCAACAGCAAAGCGTCCATACTGGGACATCACGAAGGGTTTATCAAAGTGGTTGCCGACGAGAAGTACGGCGAGATCCTGGGCGTGCACGCCATCGGCGTGCTGGCCACGGAAATTATCGCCGAACCGGTAGCGGCGATGGGACTCGAGGCGACTCTCGACGACATGGCCGCGACGATCCACGCGCACCCCACGGTGTGGGAAGCGATGGGCGATGCGTTCAATTCGGTTCGCGGGCTCACCATTAACGCGTAAGGGCCCGTGTTGGCTGCGATGGGCGGAATGCACCGGTGAAAGCCTCAGCAACCGGGACCGCGCCGCTCCTTCAAACGAACGATTCTTTCCGGAATGCAAAGAGGAAATGACTTACCCTCAAGCAACGTGCTGGGTGGTCGATTTGGGCGCGGTCCCGTACGCCCAGGCGCTGGAATTTCAACGACGGGCCGTGGCTGGGCGCAAAAACGGCAGCGTGCCGGACCTGCTGCTCTTCTGCGAGCATTTTCCGGTGATCACCCTGGGTCGCAACGGGAAGCGCGAGCATCTGCGCGCCAGCGAACGCGTGTTGCGGCAGATGAACGTCGAGTTCCACGATACCGAGCGCGGCGGTGACATTACCTTTCACGGACCGGGGCAAATCGTCGGATATCCGATTCTGGACCTCACCCAGTTGAAGCGGGACGTGCGCTGGTACGTCGAGCAACTCGAAGACGTGATGATTGCGGCGGCCGCGGAATGCGGGATCGCGGCCCGCCGGGCCGAAGGGATGCATGGGGTGTGGGTTCCGGCGGCCGGCGGCGAAGCGGAAAAACTCGGCGCGTTGGGCGTGCATATCAGCCGCTGGGTTACTTCGCACGGTTTTGCTTACAACGTGTCCACCGACCTGCGCCACTTCGATTTGATTGTTCCCTGCGGTTTGCAAAAGAAAGCCACGTCGCTCGAAAAAATTCTGGGCCGCGCGGTGGCGGTCGAAGATGTGAAGCCGCGCCTGGCGGCAAACTTTGCTAAGATTTTCGGACGGGAAATGCGCTCGGTAGCGCGCCCGGATTTGGAAGCGGCCATGCGCGAGGGCGAAGCGTCAGGGGCGGACGCGCACCATCCGCCTTACGCAAACGAGGTGACGGTGGATTCAGCGCGGAGCGATCGAACATGACCGAAGTTCTCACCAACGAGCAGCAGCTCAATCTCTACTACTTCATGAAATTGAACCGTGAAGTGGAAGCGACCATGGACCGGCTGTTCAAGCAGAACAAGATCGTCGGCGGACTCTACGCCAGCCTCGGACAAGAGGCTATATCGGTAGGCACCGCGTCGGCGCTCGCCCCAGGCGACTGGATCGCGCCGATGATCCGCAATATTGGCGCGTTGCTCACGCGCGGTGTGCCGCCGCGGGATATCTTCACCCAACACATGGCCCGCTTCACCTCTCCCACCAAAGGCAAGGACGGCACCAGCCACTTCGGCGATCTGAAAGGCCGCCACATCGTCTCGCCGATATCGATGCTTGGCGATTTGATCCCGGTGATGGCCGGCGTGGGCATCGGAGCGCGCTATCTGGGGCAAAACGTTGTCACCATGACCTGGATCGGCGATGGCGGCTCGTCCACCGGCGCGTTCCACGAGGGATTGATGTTTGCGGCGATGCATCGCGCGCCGATGGTGTTGATCGTCGAGAATAACCAGTGGGCGTATTCGACCCCAGTCGCCCGGCAGACTAGCATTCGCGATATCGCCGACCGTGCGCCGGGCTACGGCATTCAGGGAGTGATCGTCGACGGCAACGACGTCCGCGAAGTCTATCGGGTAACCAGGGAAGCGGTGAACCAGGCCCGGGCGGGCAACGGTCCGGTGCTGATCGAAGCCAAGACCATGCGCATGCGCGGCCACGCCCAGCACGATTCCGCCGATTACGTTCCCAAGGAAATGTTCGCTTATTGGAAGGAGCGCGATCCGATTCCGCGCTACGAGAAATATCTCACCGAGAATGGCATCCTGGACGCCAAGAAAAAAGCGGGCATCGATGCACGGATCGAAAAATTAGTTCGCGAGGACCGCGAGTTCGCGGAAAACTCTCCATTTCCTCCGCCGGAACTCGCCGAACAAGGCGTTTACTGCGACGGCTGCCACACCATCCAAGCGGATTGGAAACGCGAGAAGCCAGTTGCGGCGGCCGGATATCCGGCGGCCCATCAGGTGAAAGATTATGGCGAGTTCCGGCCCAAGCTGGAAATTGTCGCGCCAGTAGTCGCGCCCGCAGCGGTCGCAGCCGCAATAACGGGCAGAGCCGACGACCTGGAACTATCCGAAGAAATGCTGGCTGCCAATTCCGACGGAAAAGTGCCGACCGCAGAAGAGACCGCGCTCCGCGTTCCATTCGGACGCGGCCCCAAGGACAAAGCGTTTCGCGACGAGCAAGCCGCCAAAACCTATTCACGCGGCGGCTCGGGCAAAACCTATCCGCATAACAAGCAGCAACAGCCGCCGGGGAAACTGCCGGGCAAAGTGTTCACCAAACCCTTCACCAAACCGTTCACCAAGGAATTCACCAAGCCGGGCCAGGGCGCGTCTTTTCAAAAGGGACCGCACCAGAAGCCCGGTAATGCGCCGCGCAAGAATTTCGTGAAGCATCCCGCGGGCAAGCCCGGGAGAGGCTGAATATGGCGCAAGTCACCATGCTGGAAGCGATCCGCCAGGCGATTTTTGAGGAGATGGACCGCGACCCCGCCGTCGTGGCCGTCGGCGAAGACATCGGCGTTTATGGCGGGGCATTCAAAGTCACCGAAGGGCTTCTCGCGAAGTTCGGCCCCGACCGGGTGATGGATGCGCCGATCGCCGAGACCGGAATCGTGGGCGCGGCGTGCGGTATGAGTTTCCTCGGTCTGCGCCCAGTGGTGGAGATGCAGTTCATCGATTTTATTGCCTGCTGCTTCAACCAGGTCACCAACTTCGCCGCGAAGTCGCACTACCTTTGGGACGCGCCGGTGCCCATCGTGATTCGCGGCCCATCGGGCGGCGGCGTGCACGCCGGTCCATTTCATTCCGCCAACCCGGAAATGTATTTCGTGCACACTCCGGGCCTGAAGGTCGTCTACCCCTCCACTGCCTACGACGCCAAGGGGCTGCTGAAATCAGCGATCCGCGACAATAATCCGGTGCTTTTCTTCGAACACAAATACCTGTACCGCCGGATCAAAGAAGAATTGCCGGCCGAGGATTACACCGTTCCGTTGGGCAAAGCCATCGTCCGGCGCGAGGGACGCGACCTGACCATCCTCACCTACGCCGCGTTGATGCATACCTCGCTCGAAGCCGCCGACGAACTGGCCAAAGAAGGAATCGAGGCGGAAGTGGTGGACTTGCGCACCCTGCTGCCGCTCGACCGCGAAACCATCCTCGCTTCGGTGAAGAACACCAACCGGCTCCTGGTGGTGCACGAAGATACCCGCACCGGCGGGATCGCCGGAGAAATCGCGGCAATCGTATGCGAGCAGGCGTTCGACGATCTGGACGCGCCCATTGCGCGGGTCACCGCGCTGGATACCCCGGTTCCGTATTCCCCGCCTCTCGAAGAGCGGTTCTTGCCGCAACGGAATGACATTGTGGCCGCGGCGCGGAAACTGGCAAAATATTGAAGCTGACAGGGAGATAAAACATGTCCGTAAACGTTATCATGCCGCAGATGGGCGAAAGCATTTTCGAAGGCACCATCACCAAGTGGCTGAAGAAGCCCGGTGAGAAAATCGAGCGCGACGAACCGCTGTTCGAGATTTCCACCGACAAAGTGGACGCCGAAATTCCGTCGCCTGCTTCCGGCATCCTGCAGGAAATCAAGGTCGGCGAAGGACAGACCGTGCCGATCCAGACGGTGGTCGGTGTGATCGCGTCCGAAGGCGCCGCTGTTGCCGCGCCTGCTCCGGCCGCTTCCGCGCCCCCACCTGCGCCTGCTGCTGCCAAGCCGGCTGCTCCGCAGGATGAAGCCGCCGCGCCGCCGTCCGAAAAGAAATTGCCGCTGCCAACCGCGCCGGCCGCCAGCGCGCCCCAGCAGGCGCGCAGCGGCGCGCAATCGCAAGGTAATGGCGCCGAGAAGGTCCGCAGCTCCCCTCTGGTTCGCCGGCTGGCAAGAGAAAACAACATCGACGTCGCTCAACTCACCGGCACTGGCGCCGGCGGCCGGGTGAGCAAGCAGGACATTTTGGGCGCGATTGAATCGGGACCCGCACCGGCATCTACGCAGGGCGCTGCCGCACCCGCGGCGCCGCGTCCAGCAGGAGTCATGCCTCCGCCCAGCGGGGGAACCGCGGCCGCCTCCCTGGAAACCGCCGTGCCTCGCGAGAAGATGTACTTCGGGAATTTTCAGGTGCAGCCGATGACCGTGATGCGCCAGCGAATTGCCGAGCACATGGTGATGTCCAAGCGCGTCTCGCCGCACGTATATTCGGTGGACGAAGTCGACGTCACCGAAATCGCCAGGCTCCGCGCCAGGATGAAAGAGAAATTCGAACAGACCACCGGCACCAAGCTCAGTTTCATGCCGTTCTTCGTGCGCGCCGCCGTCGAAGGCTTGCGCGCGTTTCCCACCGTGAATTCCTCGGTGGACGGCACCAACATCGTGCTGCACAAGGAATGCAATATCGGCATCGCCGTCGCGCTCGATTGGGGTTTGATCGTCCCGGTGGTCAAAAATACCGAGGAGAAAAATTTCCTGGGCATCGCGCGCGCGATCAACGATCTCGCCGAGCGTGCTCGCGCGAAAAAACTGAAGCCGGAAGAAGTTGCCGAAAGCACCTTCACCATCACCAATCCGGGTACCTTCGGCGGATTGTTCGGCTTGCCGGTGATTAGCCAGCCCAACGTAGCGATTCTCGGCCTGGGAGCAATCGAAAAGCGCCCGGTGGTGATCGACGACGCCATCGCCATCCGCTCCATGGTCTATCTCACGCTGAGTTACGACCATCGCGTAGTCGACGGCGCCATCGCCCATCAGTTCATGGGCAAGGTCAAGCACACCCTCGAGAATTGGACCGAGAGCGTGCTATAAACCCGCGGCGCGGACCGCGCGTCGTATCGCAGCAGATGTTTGCGTCAATAAGTACAAAACGGCCGGGGGGCTGAGCCGAGTTTTGCGGAATCCACCCGGCGTTTTCCTTTTCGGCGCCGGTGCTGGCGATTCTGATTGGATGTTGATTGGGCGCCCGCATCCTGCTGCTCAAGGCTGTGTCTCTGGAGCTTGATTTATCCTGGCTCGCTGAAAGCGGATCGGACGCGCCATTTCCGCGTTTCGGAGGTGGGCTGTCGCCGTCGACTTTCTGAGCCCCGTGCGAACGGTGTCAACTCAAACTCCTTTTCATGCCGGTTGGGGTGCTCCACCTTGGAGCATCGATTTCAGCCCGCGCCGCTCACCTCTCCCCGCCCGCGCCGACGTCGCGATCATCGGCGGAGGTTTTTCAGGGCTGGCGACAGCGGCGTGGCTCCGTCATCTCGATCCCTCGAAGTCGGTAGTAGTCCTGGAATCGGAAACCATCGGCGCCGGAGCCAGCAGCCGAACCGGTGGAATGGTTCTAAGCGAGACAGCTGCAGGCGATCTGCCCGGTTTGGGAGATGTGTTGGCAGGCTTCCAGCGCACTATTTCGCAATTGAAAATCGATTGCGCGCTTGCCATTACCGGCGGCTGGGAAATCGAGCGATCCGCCCGCAAAGCCGAAGAGCGCGCCAGAACTCGCGGCGAATCTCCGATCGAGTGGCAGGATTTTGGCGCCCTGCAGGTAACCAAAGACGTCCCCGGCGGCACCATCGATCCCGGTATGCTGGTTAGCGGCCTGGCCCGCGCCTCGGAAGGTTCCGGCGCCATCATCTGCGAGAACTCCCCAGCCGGCGCTCCGGTCTGGTCCGCAGAAGAAGGAAAAGAAATCGAAATCACTGCCGGGGGCCAGCAACTCCGCTGCAATCAACTTTTGCTAGCCACCAACGCGATGAACCTCGAAGTCGCCGGCCTGGCCGAAGACACCGAACCGAAGTTCACCATGGCGATAGCCACCGAGCCGCTAAGCGAGGCGCAACTGGAAGCGATCGGCCTGGCCGGCCGCCAGCCTTTCTATACCGTGGATTTTCCATATCTCTGGGGCCGGGTGACCCGCACCAACGCGGTGGTGTGGGGCGGAGGACTGGTCCACGTAGACGATTGGCGCGGGCTTTCCGAAATCAACGTAACCACCGGCGAAGCATGCCGCCTGCTGGATTCTCTGCAAGCGCGCGTCCGCAATTTGCATCCGGCGCTGCACGGAGTCGCCTTCACCCATCGCTGGGGCGGCCCGATCCTGTTCGCCGAATCGATGAAGCCGATTTTTCATCGCCATCGCGCCACCCGCAACGCGCTAGTGCTAGCGGGTTACGCGGGCCACGGTGTGGCTCTGTCAGTCTATTTGGGCTGCTGGGCCGCCGAAGTTCTGCTCGGCCGCCGCGAACTGCCAAAGTGGTGATGGTCTTCATGCGCGAGCAGACCTATACGTGGGCTGAATATGGCTGTCGACTACCAAAGAGGGAAGGTGGATTGTCCTTCGGCGTCGAAATGACCGCGAAAATCGCCACGCAACTGGCCGCGCCACGACTTGCACTGACGCATGAGCTTCCCGTAGCTCTCCGGCTTGGCGGGTCAATTCAATCGCGGGCGCAGGCGCTCCGCAAACGATTCAATCTGCGGCAGCGCCACGATCTCAATCGATTGCTCGGCCAACAGCCGCGCCACGAACTGGTGCCGCGGATTGGAAAGCTGCGGCGTCCCCTACAAATTCCGTCGCCGCGATGTGCCGCCGAATCGCTTCGGCGGTAAACGCCAGAATTTTGGCTTGCCCGGGATCACGGCCCAGGGAAATCGCATGCATGAACCCGCGCGTGCCGTTCACCCGGTAGCCGTAATCGATATGTAATGGATCTCCCGGCTGGGTGAACTGCTCCACCGCGATCCCTTTTTCGAGCTTGCCCAGAATCCGGTGCCGCCGGAAAACATCGTTCATCCGCGTGCGAATCCACGCCCGCGTGGATTCGATAATCAAAGCGCCCCGGCGGCGGCGTAATACTGGAGCCACGTAGTCGCGATGCAGCCGGTCGAGCTCGGCATCGAAATCCTCGCCCAGCAGCGCCCGCTGCGGGCTCAGCTGCAAAACGTTCGAAAGCGTGTCGTCCAGCTTGGCCAGATTCGCCGCCGAACCAGCGCCGGACTCCGAGAGCCACTTTTCCATTTCGCCGGGAAGCCCGCGCGGCACCGCTTCGTCCGCGTCGGGTTGCGCCCGGCGAATCCGCGCGAACTCGGCAGACTCCTCCACCAGCCGCGCCTGCCGCCGCGCCGGCGCAAACTGCTCGAGGATCACTCCAATATTCACCCATTCATCGCGCAGTATATTCGGCGCGTAGCGCAGAATGCGAAAAGCAAACTCCTGCCGCCCGCTTTCAGCCATCGGTCACGTCCAGCGAGGAAAGGGATTTCGCGCGGATTTGCGCGTCGTGTAAAAGATCACGCACCCGCGTCCTTCGCCGGTAAAGAATTCCAGCATGCGGTAAAGCGAATCGCTCTCGAAGTTATACCATTCCGAAGGTGTCTCCCCGGCGGCCTCCTCCAGCATCGCTTCGGTTACGTTCTGTTCGATGCGCCCCAGCCACGGCTCAAAGCTCTCCAGGCTGGTCACCGTCTCGTATACCCGCTCGCGAATGTAAATCCCCCGCAGCGGCGCGTCCGGGAAACCCCAATCGGCGGCGTTGAAGCAGAATCCTTGATCGATCATCAAGGCCCGGTAAGCACTTTGGGAGGGGGCTGCGATCTGGTGCGGCGCAGCGCCAGCCGCCCGTCCGGGCGCTCTGAAAAATACCGCCTGCCGGCCATTGGTGTTGCACGTCCATTTGTCGAACGCCAGCATCCCCGCAAACGCGGAAATATTTTGTACCGCGCGCAGCTGCTCTTCCGGCAAAAAATCGTACACCACCACCGCCGCCGGATGCCCCGGATAGCGCGATCCAAACGACGGCCCCGGTTTGCAGACGGTGCGGCTGCGCGCCAGCTGAATATTCAATTCTTCCGTATGCTTTACAAAATACTCGCTCACCTCCACCACTGCCGCCGCTGGCACAGGAAGCCCGATCCTCGCCGCCAATCTCGAACCCAGCAATTCGTTCGCCAATATCCTCACGCCTTGCGGATTATTCTGGAATTTCACAATATGGTACTGATCGTCCTCGCAACGCAGCAGATGCGCCTGCGCCCCTCCCCTCATTCGCCTCACGTACTCCACCGCCACCGGCATTAGCCGCCATGCTAAGTTTACGTTTGGAATACAGCAAGCAAGAACTTTCCCTTTTCCGTCCGTTTCGCACCGAACGCAGAAAACTCGAGATCCGTATTTCTACGCAGGTGTGACCCGCATTCGCCGCCTGCGCCGCACCCTCACAGTAAGCCCGCCACTCTTGGCGCAGCTATGTTTCCCTGGGTGGCGCATCCTCAGCCTCACGCAAGGGCGCCCCGTTTCAAAGCGGCAGGCTACCCATCTGGGGAGGGGCATCGTGTGCCGTCGCTTTTCTGCGCCGCGTGCTAACGCCGCCGCGTGCTAACGCCCGCGTCGAACGCCTTTGCCGGTGCTAAGTGTGCGTTCGCCGATTCTGGCTTCAACCAGCTCTCTACGCGGGCTAGCATCGTTCCAGAAACGGAGGATCAAATGCCCGCTAACGCACCCATCGGTTTTAGGCGCCCGGTGCCCACCGCCAAGTGGTACGTCGCCCTAACCAACGAATCGCTGCAGGACTCTAGCGTCCTGGCCCGGCGCATTGCCGAAAAGATTCCGGCCCGCGCTAGCGTTCTGGAAGTCGCTGCCGGACCAGGCCACTTCGCGATCGAACTGGCAAAGCGAGGTGACTACAAGATTGCAGGCCTGGACCAGAACGAAACGTCCGTTGAGGCCGCCCGCGCGAACGCCGCCGCAGCAGGCGTGCAGATCGACTTCCGCCGAGGCAATGGATCGAACATGCCGTTCGGCGATGAGAGCTTCGATTTTATTCTGTGTCGAGCAGCGCTGGAGAATTTCGCCGACCCGCAGGGTGCCCTGGCAGAGATGCATCGCGTCCTGAAGTCCGGCGGCCGAGCCCTGATCTTCGATCTGCGAGAACCTGCGTCCCAGGCGGCGGCCGGACGTGCTGAAAACGGAAGCCTAAGCGTCCCGAGCGGGATTGCAGCCAAGCTGCCGTTCCGCTTCATGCAACTCAAACGCGCCTACACCAAAAGCGAACTGGAAGAGTTCATTGCAGAAATGGAATTTCACGACCTCGAACTCCCGGCGGGTCTCACCGAACTGGCGGCGGCCTGAGGAAACGCGAGGTAACTCGGACTCGGGTGTCAGTACGTTCCCTGCGTGGAACGGGAACGCGTGAGGTGTTGGTTTTCTGCACCGCGTGCTAACGCCGCGCCGCGCGAGCGGGACTTTGCGATGTCCTCCGGCTGATATATCGTTGCGGCGTGAGTTTTTCTGGGCTTCAGGACCGGCTGCGGCAAGAAATTCGGCGGCGAATCGACCTTGGCGAATTTTCCGGCGGCGAGCTCGCGCGGCGCGCGGGTTTCGCACAGGCGCACGTTTCCAATTTTGTGAATGGCAAGCGTGGACTAACGCTGCGCGGACTCGACCGCGTCCTGGCCGCGCTGGGGATGACCTTCTACGAACTGCTCGATGCCCAGGAACTGGCGCGTTATGCGCCCGTTCCCGCGGCTGACTCAGGCGATATGGGCACGTGGGACGTGCCCATGGTCGGCCCAGAAGCCGCTGCGCGAAAGGCCATCATCGCGCGCGAAGATGTGCTGGAGATTTTTCGGTTTCCCAGAATACTATTCGACGCCGCGCCCGAAGAAACTCCCGCCGGTGCGCGGAAGTTTTGGACCCGCTACGTGATGGTGCAGTCCAGCGAAACCGACAGCACCATCCTGGTCCCCGGCGCGCACACCGCTGTGGCGGTCGTTGACCGCCACGCGGTGACCCCGCGCGCCACCGCAAAAGCGCCGCGGCGCCTCTTCGCCGTTCACGGCGAAGGGAAAGTCCATCTGCGATTCCTGCAGTCGACCGGCGGCCTCCTGCTGCTGCGGGGAATCTCCGCTGACATGCCGGTAGAAGTCGTTTCCGGAGAAGAAGCCACGGCCGGAGCTACGCGCGTGATTGGACGGATCGTTTATCTGGGAGTGGCGATGCTGTGAGCACGTTCTAGAATTTTTTGGGGGCGCGACGCGCCCTCCAAAAAGTGCCGCAGGACCGAATTGAATATTTGTCGCCAATATTCGTGGCGAATATTGCGACCGCCGCCTGTTGGACCACGAGCCTCGCCGTTAGCCGGTCGTTCTCTTCGAGAAGGACGAACTCGCGCTCTCGAAGAGCGACGTAATAACAAACTTTGGCTAGCGCTTGCCCTTTTTCTTGGGCTTGCCCTTCGGTTTGGCTTTTGCCCCCGCTTTCTTTGCCGGCTTCGCGGCCTTCTTCTGGATCTTGGCCTTCGCCTTCGGTTTCGGCTTTGCCTTAGGCTTGGCTTTCGCTTTGGCCGCAGGTTTGGGCTTTGCCTTGGGCGCCGGTTTCTTCGCCGCGGGCGCGGGACGAGGCGCAGCGGCTGGTGGCGCGGGCTCGAGATCTTCGTCGTCCTCTTCGACGACTGTTACTTCCTCCACCTCTTCCTCGACTGAATCGTCGGGAGCGCCGCTCGGTTCTTCTTCCTCTTCGTAAGCGGGTACCTCGTCATCTTCTTCGTCGTTTGATTTTGCGTAGAACATTCGATCCTCCGTGCGGCGATAAGTAAGGCAGACGAAAGCTCAATTCCAACGAAGCGAATCTAATCGGAGTTGCAGAATCTTGTCAAGGCGCAACGTCTCCGTAGTATCACTAGGTGAAAATTGGCGGCCCTCAAGACGCGCATGTCTCTCCGCCAATTCTCCACAGGAATGATCCCTACCCTCGCCCCGGCCTCCATGCTAGCGTCAAGCAACGAACGGAGCAGCCGCATGCCGCGAAAGTAAGAATCCACGGACCGGTTCATCAGGACTGTGAAGGGAATGATTCCGAAAAATCAGTGTAAAAATACCAGCGATATACCAATACCGGCACCTGTGGAGATTAGAATTGCTATGTCATTGATTGTAAGCTAGATAGAATTTCTGATTTCCGCCAAATTGCAGAAGTTGCACACGCTCGGGGCATATCAGGAAAGACCGTAGCACCCAAAGCCGGCTAGGCCTAAGGGTGGGGGGAAGCGGGGATAGCCAGCAGATCGCCGGGTTGAATCCCGCGAGTCGAAAGGAACTCATTATTCTCGCGGATAGCAGCTACCGACGTTCGGTAGGTCCGCGCGATGGAATAAAGGGTCTCGCCCGCGGCCACGCGATGCTGCTGCGTTGTAGTGGTCCCGGACGCCGTAGCGGACGTTCCTGGCTGCGCGTTGTGGGCCACGGTCTGGATTCGCGGGCTCGCAGGCGTATCTTCAGCCGATTTGGCGCCATGGTGGGCGCGCGCCGGCTCAGCCGGGGGCCCGCCGCCCGCGTAAATCTTCAGGCGCGCGCCACGGGGTACGTGGTTAACGTGAATTCCGTTCCAGCGCTTGAGGTCGTTAACGGTGACGTCAAACCGCTCGGCGATACCCTCGAGCGTGTCACCCTTCTCGACGCGGTAATGCAGCAATTTTACCACCGGCGCCGGTGGCACCGGCACCACCAGCTTGTTGCCGACCGGCAAATCGCTTGAGTACGTCAGGTGGTTGGCGCTTTCGAGCGACGCCACCGTCACCCGGTACTGTTTCGCGATAGCCGCCAGCGAGTCGCCGTTGTCGACGCGGTGCAGCCGCCATTCCGTCCACTTATCCGGCGGAACATTGGCGATCGCGGCCTGAAAGCGCTCGGTGGTGCCCTTGGGAAGTTTCAGCTGGAAATCCGGATCGTTGGGCGTAACGAAACGCAGCAATTGGGGATTAAGTTCGTGCAGGTCGTCGACGTCAGTGTCGATCGCGTCGGCCACCAGTCGCAGGTCGATCGAATGCCCGGGCTTCACGATCTCCACCGCTGGAGCGGATTCCGGGTGTGGCTCGACGCCGTAACGCGCCGGGTCCTTGGCTACCAGCGCGATGGCGATGATGATCGGCACGTAGTTTTGGGTTTGTTTGGGGAGCGCGTGCAAGCGCTGCAACTCCCAGAAATCGGCGTACCCGGTGCGCTCCACCGCTTTAGCCACGTTACCGGGCCCGGAGTTGTACGCGGCCATCACCAGGTACCAATCGCCGAAAATTTGATACAAGTCGCGGAAATGAGCGGCGGCGGCATGGGTAGCCTTTTCCGGGTCGCTGCGCTCGTCCGTGTACATGGTGCGGTCCAAACCATATTCCTGGCCTCGGAAAGGCATGAACTGCCAGATGCCGCGGGCCCCGGCGCGCGAAACCGCTTCCGGCTTGAACGCGCTTTCGGCCTGCGCCAGATAAATCAAATCCTGCGGCAGTCCTTCTTCCTTGAGCACCCGAAGAATCATGTCGTGATAGCGGCCCGCGCGGCGCAGCCCGGTTTCGACGATCAGGCGGCCGTGGGTGGTCTGGAAAAAGCTCAAATACGACAGCACCGAATCGTTGACGGTTAACGGCAAGTCGTGCGGCACGGAGATAAGCTCGCGCTGTGCGCGGATGATCAGCCGCGGATCGCCGGCGGGCAGATTGAGGTCGGCGATTTCTTCGATGGGAGCGGGTTCCTGCATGTCGTCTTCCGTCGCTGCGGCGGACGAAGTTTCGATGGCTTCATTTTCGTAGGAGTGGATCGTTTCGATGACCTGGTCGAAAAGCTTGGTCAGTTCGGGATCGGTACGCGATTCGGCCCCGGCGGCCAGCAGCCAATCCATAGCCTGGTTGAAATCGTCGCGGGCGTCGTCGAGTTCTCCCGCGCTATACGCCTTCTTGCCGGCTTCGTAGCTCGCCGCGATTCGCGCCATCAAATCTCCCATATACGGGGGAGGGGTCGAGAGCTGCGGATGCGCGGCCGGCGGATACGACGACCACGGAAGAGTCTCGGCGAGTACGGCTGGCGCGGGAGCCTGCGCTACCGGCGGCCGAACCACGATGTGCTGGGAGACGCTGTCGTCGCAGCCGGTGATCGCCGCGGCGACGGCTGCCAGCGTGGCGGCCGCGAGAGCTAGCCTTGCAATGTGTCGTCTTTTCATGGGTCTCCCCATCCCGCTGGCGCAATGCTGCGACGGTAGAGCCGGAAGGGTGGCTTGGCTCACGCGATGTCGACTGGAAGCGTGCCACTCAAAATCTTATGTCGGTGCGAGAAGGGGGTCAACGGTATAAAGGAAGCCCAGCGCACGGAAAAGCACTACCGCTGTTAGCGCCGGGAAGCTAACGGCTGGCACCAACCTCTACGGCTAGGCTAGGGCTTGGCGGAGATCTTCGATCAAGTCTTCGGGATCTTCCATGCCCACGGACACGCGGACGCAGCCCGGATCCACTCCGGCTTTGCGCAACTCTTCCGCGGACATCCGGTAGTGCGAGGAATAAACCGGCAGGACCACCAGGGACTCGACGCCGCCCAGGCTTACCGCCAACAGAAATACGCGGACTCGGTCGCAGACCCGGCGCGCGGCAGTGACGCCGCCTTTCAGATCGAACGCCAGCATCGCGCCGAAGCCGGACATCTGGCTCTTGGCGAGACGGTACTGCGGGTTCGACTGCAGCCCCGGATAATGCACCGCCTTCACCTTGGGATGCTTTTCGAGGAAGCGGGCCACGGCCATGGCGGTTTTACACTGCTGCCGAACGCGAGCTTCCAGAGTCTTGATCCCGCGGATTAGCAGGTAAGCAGGTTCGGGATCGATGGAGCCGCCAAAATGGATGATGCCGTCGCGGATTTTATCGATCAGCGCGCGGCGCCCGGCGGCCACGCCGGCGATCAGGTCGGAGTGCCCGCCCAGATATTTTGTGGCGCTGTGGATCACCAGATCGACGCCCATCGCCAGCGGTTTCTGCAGCACCGGGCTGGCGAAAGTATTGTCGACAATGGTGGGGATGTCCCACTCTTTGGCGAAGGCCACCGCTTTGCGGATGTCGACCAGACGCAGCGTTGGGTTGGTGGGCGACTCCAGATAAATCGCGCGAGTTCGCGGGTTCACCATGTGCTCGATTCCCGCCAGATCGGTTTCCACGAATCGAACTACGATTCCCAGCCGCGGCAAAAAATCGCGCATCAGCCGGTAGCTGCCGCCGTAGGTTTGGCGCTGCGCGATGATTTCTTCGCCGGCTCGGACCATGGTGAGCAGCGACGTGGAAATTGCGGCCGAGCCCGACGCGGTGCACACCGCTGCTTCGGCGCCCTCCAGGCGGGCAATTTTTTCCTCGGCGATCGCTACCGTGGGATTGCCGTAACGGGTGTAGATGTAGGCGGAGCTTTTTCCTTCGGCCCAGAGCTTCAGTTCCGCGGTATTGGCGAAGGTGAAATTCGAACTGCGGGTGATATTCGGCGCAACCGGCACGCTCACTCCGTGCTTTTCTTCACCCGCGTGGATCGCGGTGGTAGCGTCGTGCCATTTCCGTTTCTGTTTTTTCATGGTGAGCGAGAATGCCGCAGGACGAGCGGGAATCACAAGAGCCAAATTGGTGCGGGGTGGCGTCGCTTGGCGGGGACTCAAAACGATTTGGATGCCGGCACGAAAACGCGGCTATGAAACGCGAGAGTCTGTGGGGAGAAGATCTACGCCACGCGGCTACGCAGTCGCCGCCTGTTCGTCTTCGCCGTGATGCATTCTGTTCGCTGCGATTATTTTGTCAGCGGTTTCTTGCGGCACCAAATCGTAGTGCGAGAATTCCATCGAGTAGGTGCCTCGCCCCTGGGTCATCGAGGTGAGATCGTTGGCGTAGCCGAGCATTTCCGAGAACGGAACCTGCGCTTTGATCGCCACGTGATGCCCGCGGGCTTCGCTGCCGCTGATGCGGCCGCGGCGGGAACTCAAGTCTCCGAGCAAATCGCCAGAATAGGCATCTGGCGCATCGACCTCGACGTTCATCACCGGTTCGAGCAGCGCCGGCCGCGCCTGCTTCATGGCTTCCTTGAAGGCCAGCGAGCCGGCGATCTTAAAAGCCATGTCCGAGGAATCCACGTCGTGATATTTGCCGTCGTACAGGATGATTCGAAAATCGACCACGGGAAAGCCAGCCAGGTATCCGCGCTCGGCGGCGTCGCGCACGCCTTTCTCCACCGAGGGAATCCAGTTGTGCGGAATCGCACCGCCAAAAATATCGTCGACGAACTCCACTCCCGATCCGCGCGGGAGCGGCTCCAGCTTAATGCGGCAGACGCCGAATTGTCCGTGTCCGCCGGTCTGCTTCTTATGCTTGCCTTCGGCATCGGCTTTGGCGCGGATGGTTTCGCGGTAGGCCACCTTGGGAGGCTTGAGCGTTAGATCGACGTGATAGCGCCGGCGGAGCCGGGCGACAATTACTTCGATATGCTGCTGTCCGGCGCCGGCCAGTAGAAATTCCTTGGTCTGAGGGTCGCGCGAAAAGTGCAGCGCCGGTTCTTCTTCCAGAATTCGGTGGATCGCGGTGCCGATGCGGTCTTCGTCGGCTCGAGTCTTCGGTTCGATTGCGAAGGTGATGGAAGGTTCGGGCAGGCGCGCGGGTAGATAGTAAATGGGCGATGCTTTGTCGCCCAGTGAGTCGCCAGTGAGGGTGTCCTTCAGCTTGGCAATCGCGCCCAAATCGCCCGCGTGCATTTCCGGCACTTCGGTTCCCGCCTTCCCCTGCATCGATTGGATGTGCTGGAAACGTTCCGATGTGTTGCGGCTGAAATTCTGGACTACCGCGTCGTTCTTGAGCACTCCGGTGACAACTTTGAAGTAGGAAACGCGTCCTGAGAAAGGGTCGGCCAGCGTTTTGTAAACGTATAGCGAGAGCGGATCGGAATCACTGATGCTTTTTTCGATCGATTCGCCGTGGTGATCGGCCTGCCTATGCGCGGTGATCTTCCCGTTGCCCCCGGGAGCAGGGAAGATATCCACGATGAAATCCATTACCGCGTCGGCGCCGATATTGTGCAGGGCGCAGGTGAGCAGCACCGGGAACAGGCGATGAGCCAGGACCGCCTCGCGCAGGCCCTTCTTCAAATCGGCAACGGGAAGCGTGCCTTCGTCGAAAAACTCCTGCATCAGCGCGTCGTCGCCTTCGGCGACCATTTCCACGAGCGCTTCGTGCGCTTCCTTGGCGTCCTCGACCAAGGCTGCCGGAATCTCTTCGATTTTGGGCTTGCCGTCGCCATCCGGCGCGTAGATCAGCGCCTTCATGGTCACCAGGTCCACCACACCGCGGAAGCCTTTCTGCGAACCGAACGGCAGATGCAGGGGGACCACACCGCGGCCGAAAACGTTCTGCACCGATTCGAGCGCGCGTTCGAAGCTGGCCAGTTCGCGGTCCATCCAGTTGAAGACGAACGCCCGTGGCAAATTGTATTCGGTAGCGTAGTCCCACACCTTCTCGGTGACCACCTGCACGCCCGCGGCAGCGTCAACCAGAATTAACGCGGCGTCGGCGGCGATAAGCGAAGCTTTGCAGTCGTTGATAAACGTGGAGAAGCCGGGGGTATCCAGGAAATTGATCTTGGTTTTTTCGGTGCTGTGGGGCGCCTGCCATTCGGCGTAGGCCAGGCCGGTGTGGATGGTGATCTTGCGGGCGATTTCCTCTTCGTCCCAGTCGGTGACCGTGCTGCCCTCGGTGGTCTTACCCAGCCGAGGAGTCATCCCCGCGGTAAACAGGCAGGAGGAGACCAACTGAGTCTTGCCGGTGTGACCGTGGCCGGCAATGCCAACGTTGCGAATCGCTTGTGTGGGATAGGATTTCATTTGATTGTCTCCGGAATTTCAGGATCGAAGCACACAAAATCGCGAAGTAGGGAAAACGTCCAGCGGGCCTGGTAACGGAGTAGTGCTACACGGTTAGAGACGGCAGTCGAAGGTCGCAGGCTGCCACAAAGTCGGCGGACGGGATGTCCAAGCGGCCGAATCATGGGAAAACCGGGATGCTAGCACAGGGGCTTGCAAGGGGCCAGCAAATAAGAAATGAACCGGAACGGCCCACCTGGAGGGTCAACGGAACGATTGGGCGTGGCATGTTGACTTCTGGTGTATATTACCCCGCAATACATTCACATCACCCGCGAGTTTGGGAACCCGCCAAGGCCGCGGAGCGCTGTTAATGGGAGACCGGGAGGCGGAATGCCAAAGAACATTGTGGTGTGTTGCGATGGCACGGGGAATGAATTTGGCGACCACAACTCCAATGTGGTCAAGCTCTACAGCACGCTGATCATCGACGGCAAGACGCAGGTGGGGTATTACCACCCCGGGGTGGGGACCATGGGCTCACCCGCTTCCCACAACAAGATCAGCAGCGCGTGGACCACAGTGCTGGGACTGGCATTTGGAGCGGGGCTGCTCGCCAATGTGGGCGACGCGTATCGCTACCTAATGGACGTCTACGAGGACGGCGACAATGTTTTCCTCTTTGGATTCAGCCGAGGCGCGTACACCGCCAGGGCCATTGCCGGTCTGCTGCACATGTACGGTTTACTCTGTCCCGGAAACGAAGGTCTGATTCCGTACATTATTCGAATGTTCGCCAGGAAAACTCGAAAGGCCGGCGGAATGACCCCTAAATTCGAGGTCGCGAAGGATTTCAAAGCAACGTTCTGCCGCAGTTGTCCGCTGCACCTGGTAGGAGTGTGGGACACGGTGAGTTCGGTCGGGTGGGTTTGGGATCCGTTAAAATTGCCATACACCGCGCAGAATCCCGACATGCGCAACGGCCGCCATGCGGTTTCGATCGATGAGCGGCGCTGCTATTTCGTGAACAACTTGTGGGGCGAGCCACAGGGAGATCAGAACATCAAACAGGTTTGGTTTGCGGGAGTGCATTCCGATGTCGGCGGGTCGTACGTGGACCTTGAAAGCGAGCTGTCGCAGATCACCCTGGAGTGGATGCTCTGCGAGGCGGCTTCGTTTGGCCTGCTGATCGATCCGCAGAAGGCCGCACGGGTGTTGGGAAGAACTCCACCACCTCCGCCGGTTGCGCCGGACGTCAAGCGCCAGATCCATGTATCGCTCAAGGGTTTTTGGTGGATCCTCGAATTCCTCCCCCATAGCTATTATGACCGAGTGAAAAAAAAGGCTGGCTGGCGAATACCGTTTGGCGCCAGACGCGTGATTCCTGAGGGCTCTGTGCTGCATGCTACGGTGAGCGAGAAACGTGGTGCAGATCCGACTTACAAGCCGCCCAACCTGCCGCAGACCTACAGCGAGGAACCGAGAAACCTGTGCAGTTTTCCGCCCAACGGTCAATCGCAGCGGCCATAGCGGCGAACTGCGTGCCGGTGGCGTGCGCTTTCAGGAGTACGCGTAATCCGCTGACGCCGGGCCGTAGTTTGTGCGCACGAATTGCGTAGTCAACCGGATAGAAGTTGATTGCCATGAAATGCTAGTTTGAATTCCCGCGAACCTCTCGTTCGCGGGCCCGGACTTTCCGTCCATGGGCTTTAAATCCCTCTTGCGAGGTAGGCACGCTATGCATACCTGTCGCTCGTTGTGTCTCTCGGTGGTGGTTTTAGCGGTGTGGTTGTTTTTTCCTTTGGTCGGGGCCGCGCAAACCGCGAAGCCTTCTCCCGAAGAAATCTACAAGACGGCCGCGAACTCGGTGGTTTCGATCGAGACGTTTAACGATGCGGAGGGGCGGAGTGAATTGGCCTCCGGGTTCGTGCTCACGGCGGAGGGGGCGATCGTGACGAACTATCACGCGATCAGCGGCATGACTCGCGCGGTGGTTCGCCTGCCAAACCTGGATGCGTACGACGACGTGCAGGTAACCGCTGCGGACCGAGTGCGCGATCTGGCGCTCATCAAGATCAAAGCGCTCAACCTTGTTCCGTTACGCCTGGGGCGATCGGCGCCGATCGAGGTGGGAGACACCGTCTACGTGCTCAGCAATCCGCATAACTTCCGAGACACGCTCTCTCAAGGAATCGTCAGCGGCCGAAGGCAATGCGACGGCTACCGCACCTTGCAATTTTCGGCGGCCATTAGCAAAGGCAGTTCCGGTGGACCGCTGCTGAAGGCGAATGGCGAGGTGGTGGGTGTGGTGGCCGGGCTGAAGCCTGGCGAACAGAACCTGAACTTCGCGATACCCATCGACTACGCCCCGGCGATTTTCAACGAGAATCTGCCGAGGGCGATGGACGTCTTCTACCAGCAGGAAATGAAGGACGTCATCTTTAAGCTGGGGCGGTTTGACGCCGCCAGCCGGCAATTGGCCGGCTGCGACGTGGATCTGGCGTCGCTTCATGCTGATGAGCGCCCGCCGTTAGCAGATATTGAAGACGTGCGAGGAGAAATCAATGCGTGGACGGCCGAGGATGCCGCCCTGACTCTGGGTCGGGCGACCCGCCATCGGTTCGGAGTTTTCGACGACGAAATCACTGGCGATATTTACGCCTACCGCGACCCGACGAATCAGTTTCGCGAGATTGAGTTGCTTTTTGACAAAGTATCGAAGCTCCTGATCGGAGTCTATTTGTACCCCAAGGATGCCAATTGGCTGGAATACAAGTGATCGATCGAGGGAAAACCAAACAAGGAGAAGAAGCCGGACGGCAGCCGACTATACACCTACACAGACTCGCGCGTGGCGGTGCTGGTAGCCCCGGACGGCACAGTACAGAAGCTTACGTACTGGTGACCACGGGCCGTGGTGGCCGGGCAGTTGCGCGGGAAGCGTCACGACGGCTCGCTCGAATGCAGATCGGTGACGCTCATCACATCAGGTGATCACAAACTCTGCGCGGAGCGAGTGCCTACGGGGATACGAAGAATGAGCCGTCAGGGCGGACGTGAGCGTAGGCCATGTGCGGAGTATTGAACTGGGCTCCCGGGGCGCCAGAGGAATCGAGGAGAATTAGGCCCCCGGTGGTATGTGCACGGGTGCGCAGAAGCTCCACTGCGGCGTTTGCCGCCGCTTGTGGATCCGGCGAGTGGCGCAGAAAATCGACGGCGAACTTGGCCATTACGATTTTCATGATTCCTTCGCCGTGACCGGTGCAGGAAACGCCGCCGGCCTGCGCGTCGGCGTAACAGCCACAACCGATTAGCGGCGAATCGCCGACGCGGCCGGGAAGTTTGCAGCAGGTGCCGCCGGTGGAAGTGCCCGCGAATAGCCGGCCCGCAGCGTCCATAGCCACCGCGCCGACGGTGCCGTCGGCGTGGCCGTGATGGTTCTGCGCGGCGTGTTGATCCGCGAGGCAGCACTTCCAGGCGATGCGCTCGCTTTCGACAATCAGATCCTCCGGCGCGCACAGTGGGATGCCGTGCTCGACGGCGAATTGCTCGGCGCCAGACCCTACGAACATCATATGCTCACTTTGCTCCATGATCTTTCGAGCGAGGCGGATGGGATTGCGAATCCTCTCGACCCCGGCGACGGCGCCGGCCTTGAGAGTCGCGCCATCCATGACGATAGCGTCCAGCTGGACGTTGCCGTCGCGGTTCAAGTGCGAACCTACACCGGCATCGAAGACGGGATCCTCTTCCAGGACCACGATCGCCGCTTCAACCGCGTCGATGGCCGCGCCTCCAGCGGAAAGAATTTTCCAGCCGGTTTCGAGCGCGCGGCGGCATCCCTCGCGGCTGGAAGCAATGGCGGCGTCCGGAATGTGCCATGCTCCGCCATGGACGATGAGCGATGGTTTCATAGGGTCGAGACGGGCGGGACGATCGGGAGTGTGAGAATAAAAGGAGGTCCTAAACCAGCATCAATGTGATGCCCAGGGCGATCAGCAACGGCCCGAGAAAGAACAGCAGCCCGGCACCGAGCAGCAAGCGAAAAGTACCTTCGCGGCGGGCGGCGGGCGACTCGTGAGCGAGCAGGTCGGCACGGCTTTGCGGCGCTTCGCGCAGTTGGGTACGAAACATGCGGAAGAAGGCGGCGATCCAGTACGCGACATCGCGGCGCGATTGCCACAGCAGATGAACGCCGGCGCAAACCACCAGCAGTCCGATCATTCCGAGCAAGCGAGGCACGTTCTAAGCTCCTCGGCCCGCGGTGCGGGTCAAAACGTGTGCTTCCGGCAGCTGGCTCGGGGCTGGCAGGGTAGCAGAGACCACGTCGGATGAATGCGCGTCGGTGGGTAGGACGGCACCGGTACGCTTCCATGTATAGATGATGCGGTGCACCACGGTGATGTTCGGGCCGATCGCCAGAATCCAGAGCGCCAGTTCCATGCGGTTCGAAAGAGCGCCTAGGATCATCAGTGCGATGCGCTCCGGGCGTTCCCAGAAACCCACGTCGCACTTGCCGATTAAGGATTCCGCGCGGGCCTTGGAATAGCTCACCATTACCGAGCCGGCCATGGCCGCTCCAACCACTACCGCGTAAACGAAGCGATTCACCTGCGCGTAGTAGACCAGCAGCCCCAGAAACAAGATCAGATCCGAATAGCGGTCCAGGATCGAATGCAGGAAGCCGCCGAAAACACTCACGCGACCCTGGCGGCGCGCCACTGGCCCATCCAGCATGTCGCACAGCGCCGCGCAGATCATCAACCCGCCACCGGCGGCAAACCGGCCGGCAGCAAAAAGCATTCCTGCCCATAGATTAAGGATCAGGCTCAACCAAGTGATCAGGTTGGGGGGAATGCCGGTAGCGGCCAGGCCCGCGGCCATGCCGCCGAGCACCCAGTTACCGGAACGTCCGATGGTTTCTTTCAGCATCGAGAGAGAACGGCTCCGCTATGCCTCTTCGTAAATCGTAGACAATTTCACGACCGACAGATCCTTGGTTCCACCGGGAGTGACCACTTTCACCTCGTCGCCAACTTTCTTGCCGAGCAGCGCGCGGCCGATCGGCGAAGTGGTGGAGATTAGGCCTTTGGTGGCGTCGGCTTCCTCGGTGGTTACCAGCTTATATTCGATTTCCTGGTTTTTGTTGACGTCCATTACCGTCAGGCGCGAACCGTAGGCGGCGCGGTCCTTCGGCAGGTTATCCAGATTGAGCATAGCCAGGTCAGCCATGCGCTGATGAAGCTGTCCAATGCGCGCGCTAACGTAAGACTGGCGCTCCTTGGCGTATTTGAATTCGGCGTTTTCTTTCAGGTCGCCGTGGGCACGAGCCTTCTTGAGCTCCTTGGGCAGATCGTCGTGCAACTCGATCTCAAGGATGCGAATCTCGTCGGTGAGCTTCTTGCGAATTTTCTCGGTTAGGTCGACGGACATTGTCTTTTACCAAACGCGTGCCGGAGGACACTCCCGGCTGGGATGCAGCAACCGCTACTTCAAGGGAATTATAGAGGATGTCAGCGGTTTGCGGCAAACAAAGGATAGGGCGGCCGCCGGGGGCCGACCGGGCAGCCGGCCGAGGCGGCGCGCGACTGGGCCTGATACCCGTTCAGTTCCCCGGAAACCCTTAGCTCGCAACACGATGCGGCACGCGGCGGCGGCCGGAGCCGGCCGGCTTGGCGCGCCCCACTTGCTTCGCCTGGGATTGAGTAGCGGCAAGGCTCTTCTTCAGGGCTTCCATCATGTCGATCACCGGAGCGCGATGCTTCTCGGGAGCGCCGTGGATAGTCTGCTTGCCCTTTTGCTTGGCTTCAATCAGGGACTTCAAGCGCGCCTGAAATTCGTCGTGATATTTCTCGAGGTGGAAATCCTCCGAGAGCGTGGCGACCAGCTGATTCGCGAGTTTTACTTCTTGCGGATTCAGTTTGATGTTCTCGTTCTTTCCGTATCCCGGGGCTTCGCGGATTTCATTTTCGTAATACATGGTGTGGACGGCGAGGCCGTGATCGTAGGGGCGAATAAAAACGGTGTGCTCGCGCTGATACATAGTGACCTTAGCGATGCCCACGCGCCCGGAATCTTCCAGCGTCTTGAGCAGCAGTTGGTAGGCCTTGCGTCCCTGCTCCTCCGCCACCATGAAATAGGAGGAATCAAAAAACAGCGGATCGATCTGCGCCGCTTCCACGAAGCTAAGGATTTCCATGTTACGCGCGGATTCGGGCTCGATCGCTTTCACTTCCGCGGGATCGAGCAAGATGTACTTGCCATCGTCGTCTTCGTAACCCTTCACCACTTCGGAGCGCTCCACGATGCGGTTGCAGGTGGGACAGAAAAGCGGCTGCTTCAGGCGAGTCTTGCAGACGTTGTGCACCTGGTGCAGACGGATGGTGGAGGAGCGCGCCGCGGCGTACAGACGAATGGGAATCGAAACCAGTCCGAAAGAGATAAATCCTTTCCACGCGGATGAAGCCATCGCGACCCTCCAGAAGACTAAAAATCGAGGTTACAACAATACATTCGGCCAGCGGCATATTTTATCGGGGCATAGCTGTAGCGGTGGCGAAGAGATGCTGTAGAAAATTCCTTTTGCTAGGAACGGAGCCGGAAGTTTCTATAATGGCGCATGGCTTCGTTGAAGGAATACCAGGAAAAACGGAAATTTTCCGATACTCCCGAGCCACGCGGGAAAGTGAAAGCGAGCAAGGGAAACCGTTTCGTGGTGCAGGAGCATCACGCGCGCCGGTTGCACTACGATTTCCGTCTGGAAATTGACGGCGTGCTGAAATCCTGGGCGGTTCCCAAAGGCCCTTCCCTCAACCCATCCGACAAACGTCTGGCGATCCAAACCGAAGATCATCCGCTCGAGTACGGGAAATTCCACGGCGAAATTCCCGCTGGGCACTACGGAGCCGGGCAGGTTTCCATCTGGGATAGCGGCACCTTTGAAATGGAAGGGAGCCTGAACGCGAGCGAGCAATTGGCGCGCGGCGAACTGAAACTGATCTTGCACGGGCGAAAGCTGGCGGGAAGTTTCGTGCTGGTGAAAATCCGCGGAAAAGAAGGAAAGGAATGGCTGCTGATCAAACACGCCGACGCGGCTGCCGATCCCCAGTGGACGATCGAGAATGCTGGGGACGTCGCCCCCCTTGCGCGCCCAAACGCAGCGAAGTCGGATTCCTCGAAACTGGCGCCGGGGCAAGTACCGGGAGGTGCGAAAGCGCACACCGCGAAGACCAAGATCAAGTTGCCGGCTGCCGCGCGCAAGGCGCCGATGCCTTCCAAGATTCAACCCGCGCTCGCTTCCATTGCGGATGAACCATTTTCCAGCCCGGATTGGATCTTCGAGATCAAGTGGGACGGAGTACGGACGCTGGCCAACGTCTCGGGCGACAAAGTGCATCTGTGGGCGCGCTCGGGCCGCGAGATCAGCCGCGAATACCCGGAGCTGCTGAACCTGGCGGGCGCGCTGAACGCCCACGAGGCGTGGATCGACGGCGAGATTGTGGCGCTGGACTCAGAAGGGCGCAGCGATTTCCAACAACTGCAGGCGCGCATGGGCCAGCAAAAGCCCGGCGCGCAATTGATCGAGGGGGTTCCGGTCTACTACTACGCCTTCGATTTGCTCTATCTGGATGGGCACGACCTTCGCAGCCTGCCGCTGATCGAGAGAAAAAAGCTGCTGCGCGCGATCCTGCAGGACGATCCGCGCGTTCGCTATTCCGATCACGTGGTGGAGAAGGGGAAAGAGCTTTACGAACTCGCGGCGAGCCGCGGCCTGGAAGGAATTCTCGCCAAGAAAAGCGCGAGCGTATATCCGGAAAAACGGAGTTCAGCATGGCTGAAAATCAAGTTGTATCAGGATCTCGATGCAGTGATCGGCGGGTGGACCGATCCGCGCGGCTCGCGGGAACATTTCGGCGCGTTGGTGGTTGGGCTCTACGATGGTGAGCGGCTGGAATTCATCGGCGGAGTGGGCAGCGGATTTGGAGGTGAGGTGCAGAAGCGTGTGTGGGATGCGCTGCAGCAGCGCAAGACGCCGAAATCGCCTTTCGCGACGCCGCCCGATACGCGCGAAGAAGCTCATTGGGTAAAGCCGGAACTTGTGGCCCGAGTGAAATTTGGCGGATGGACCGACGGACGGCATTTGCGGCAGCCCACGTTTCTAGGTTTGCAAGAGGATCGCGACGCGAAGGACTGTACATTCGAAGAGCAGGCGCAGAGACTTCCTGAAGCGGGAGAAGACTCGGAGCCGGTTGCCCGCGCGAAACGCGCGACGAAAGCACGATGGCAGGCGCTGCGTGGCCCGAAAAAGCAATCGCGCGCACCAGCTTCGCCCGCACCGGCGGCACGTGCCGTTGCGGTTGCGCACCCGCTAGCCTCCGCCGCAGATCTCACCAAGGACGCCGACATCGAGCGCGAATTGTTTGTTGGCTCGCGAGACTCGGTCTTTATCGAAGTGGACGGCCAGCGGCTGCGGTTTACCAACCTGAACAAGATTTATTTTCCGGGCGACAATCTGACCAAGAGGAATCTGATCGCGCACTACTGGCGCGTGGCCCCGTTGATCTTGCCGTTTTTGAAGGATCGGCCGCTGGTGCTGCGTCGCTATCCCAACGGAATTGACGGCAAACCGTTTTTTCAAAAAGATGCCGGACCCGGCACGCCGGAGTGGGTGAAGACGGCGGCGATCGATTCAGAGGATCGAGGCTCGGCAATCAACTATATCGTGGCCAACGATCGGGCAACCCTGCTGTACCTGGCGAATCTTGGGTGCATCGATGAGAATCCGTGGTCGAGCCGTTACGCCGATATGGATCATCCCGACTACGTTTTCATCGACCTCGATCCAACCGAAGGCGCGTCGTTCACCACGGTGATCAAGGTCGCGAAAATTGTGTTGTCGCTATTCGAGAAAGTGGGGATGAAAGTGTACGCGAAAAGCTCGGGTGGCCGGGGAATTCACATTTTTCTGCCGCTGGAGCCGCGATACACGTACGAGCAGGCGCGGATTTTCGTGGAAGCGATCGCATCGTTAGTGTCGCAGAAATACCCGGGGCTGCTCACTGCCGAGCGGAGCGTGCGCAAGCGCGTTAAGGGCACGATCCATATCGATTCGCATCAGAATTCGCGCGGACAATCGCTGGCTTCGGTGTACTCGGTGCGCGCGTATCCTCATGGGCCGGTGTCGACGCCGGTGCGGATGAAAGAGCTCAGCGATAAATTACAGCCCGATCATTGGAATTTGAAGAATATCCAAGCGCGGCTGGATCAAGTGGGGGATTTGTGGGCGGATTTTTGGGAGAACCGGCAAGAGCTTGAGACGCTGGTGCAGCACGGGAAAATTGAGTTGTGAGCGCCGGCCGGAAAGAAATCGAAGAGAAGTAAAGGCGGCCCCGGGGCGCTTCCAGTCCGGTCAAACTGCGAAGGCCCGGAAAGGGCTCCCGTGCGCAGTCACTCCCAGTTGCGGGACAGGACCGCCCAAGCTTCAATCGCTTTCGAGCTTACGAGTATTTTCTGGAGCAGGGTATCCCTTGAATGCTGTACGGGTGCCCCGGAAAAAATGAAGACGTCCTTTTCTCGAAACGTGGGCCGAAATCTGTTTCTTCCCCGCTATCGTTGGGATTTTCGGCTGGCGGAGTTTTCGTCGGCCAGGGCCGCGAGTGCGGCGAGATGACCGCACATGCCGTGAACTCCGCCGCCGGGCGGCGTTGACGACGAGCAGATGTAGAGATTTTTCAGCGGAGTGCGATAGCGGCGCCAGCTAGGGCGGTTGATGAGCTGCCCGAGTTCCTGGGCTCCTCCGGTAATATCTCCACCGACGAGGTTGGCGTTGTGACCGCTCATGTGAGATGCGACCACGGTGTGCCGCGCCAGGATGCAATCGCGAAATCCGGGAGCGAATCGTTCGATCTGGCTCTCGATTCTGGCGGTCATGTCGAAATCCGA
>Ga0302325_10004432_pt1 | contig 32478 bp, 27 predicted proteins | sample Palsa_T0_2_FD_201948 | JGI IMG/M metagenome (GOLD analysis project Ga0302325, IMG submission 201948) | Peat permafrost microbial communities from Stordalen Mire near Abisko, Sweden - Palsa_T0_2 | ecosystem: Environmental > Terrestrial > Soil > Palsa > Peat permafrost | place: Sweden: Abisko... | reverse complement strand
ACGCTGGTATCGAGCAGCACCGAGCGGGCGCCCTTGGTCTGCTTGCTGAATTCGACGTAGGGAATGATGAAACGGAAATCGTCCTTGGTCTGGAGGATGAAGCTGATGGCGACGTAGGAGAAGACGACGGCGATGACGATGTTGAGATTGCCGATGATGGCGTTTTTCTGCGGGTCGGTGGCATCGGGCATGTAACGATCGACGAGGAGGGCGACGATGAAGCTGAAGCCGTAGCTGGTGCACATTCCGACGATGAGGCCGAGGAATGTTCCGGAAAAGATGGCGAGTTTTCGGCGCGGGGAGAGGATGTCGACGCAGACGACCAGCACGCCGAAGCTGAGCATGATCATCAGCATGAGCCAGTCGGGGATCTGATAGATGGAGGCGGCCTGCTCCTTGAGGAAGTAGTAGCCGATGGCGGCCATCAGCAGGATGAACAGGGCTCTGAGGGAAAGGAGGACCATATCGGAATCACCCGAGTTGGATATTGGGTGTAATGATAAGTGGGATGGTGGGGAATGCCAATGGCCTGCGGGGATTGGCTGATTGCCAATTAGGTCTTTACGTCGCGAGCGATCAAAATTTGAAATATTTTTATCGATGAGCGTCTCCGTGCCGAGCACGGGCACTTGCTCGAATGTTTGGCCCGGTGGTCGATTCGAACGCGGGTGGTGGGCCCGGCGACGGTCGCAGCATCCTTCCGCACACGACGAATGGAGTTCCCGCCTTCGGCGGCCGATGCGAAAGCGTTTCGAGCACGTGCTCGACCTCAACCGTCCAGAGCGACGCCCGCTTGTCCGACCTCGCCGGGAGCTGGATTCCTCGAGTGTTTTCCGATTCAGCCGGAGGTCGGACAAGGCGGCTGTCTTGCGACGGTTGAGGGCGAACTCGAGTTCGAAACTCCTTCGCACCGGACGCCGAAGGCGTCGACTCCCCACCCAACTGCAGATGGATGCGCTGAACGTCGCCAGGCCCACCGTTGCGATAGAATCGATTACCGGCGAAATTATTCGAGCCTGTGCTCTCGTTCGGCAGAACAATGTCAACCGATCCAAATGATTTTTAAGTCAGACGAACTGAATGATCGCTTGGCATTTTTACAATCGTGGTCGTAATCTCTCGGACATGATCATTACTCTCTGGCAGGCACTGTTTCTGGGAGCGCTTCAGGGTGTGTCGGAACTTTTTCCGGTGAGCAGCCTGGCGCAGACGATTCTTATTCCGTCGATTCTGGGGTGGAACCTGGGGCCGCAGGTACGGGATCGGCCGAATTTTCTGGCGTTCGTGGTGGCATTGCACCTGGCGACGGCGATTGCGCTGTTCATCTATTTCTGGCAGGACTGGAAAGTGGTGATTGCCGCGTTTGTTGGAAGCGCGAAGAAGGGAAAGCTGATCTACGATGAGCCGAGCAAATTCGCGTGGCTGCTGATCGCGGGGACGGTGGTGGTTGGATTTCTGGGGCTGGTGTTCGAGAAAAAGCTGCGCGAATTGTTTGAAGACCCGGCCAAGGCATGGATCGTGGCGGCGGTGCTGGTGGTGAACGGCGTGGGGATGCTGCTGGCGGATATCGCCAAGCGGCGCATCAGCGCGATGGAGAAGGATCCGATTTCAGCAGGCGCGCCGATGGACGATCCCGCGGAAGATCAGACAGATCAGCGCCGCAAGGCGGAGGATCTGACGCTGATCGAAGGGGCGGCGATCGGGGCGACGCAGACGCTGGCGCTGGTGCCGGGGATTTCTCGCAGCGGTGTGACCATCGCGGCGGGACTTTTGGCGGGGCTGAGCTACGAGCAGGCCACGCGATTTTCGTTCATGCTGGCGACGCCGGTGATCGGACTGGCGGCGCTGCTGAAGGTGCCGACGCTGCTGAAACCGGATGCGCGGCCGATGCTGGGCGCGACGATTCTCTCAGCGGTGGTGGCGGGGCTGTGCGCCTATCTGAGCACGCGATTTTTGATGCGCTATTTTCGGCACCATCGGCTGGCGCCGTTCGGATGGTACTGCGTGATCTTTGGAATCTTCGCGCTGGTGGTGCTGCACAGGTGACAGTTTTGGTTGGGCTCGGCGCATCGGATAGGATTGGGCGCCGCGCGCAAGCCGGGCGTGGCGGAACGGCAGACGCTACGGACTTAAAATCCGTTGGGCAGAAATGCCCGTGCGGGTTCGACTCCCGCCGCCCGGACTCGTTGGGATAGAGGCGAGTTTTACCACAAGACGCCGCGCCGGAAATTTCCGGCGCGGCGTTGCCGTGGGCAAAGGAACCTTTATCTACAACGAGTTGCCACGCTCCGCGTGGTTCCCAGTTAAGGCGGCGGTTGTTCAATTGGAGGTTCGAACCGACTTGTTCAAGCGTCTGTCTCAATTCCTGGGGATTGCGTCGTGAAGCGACATATTTCATTTGTTTAGAGCCATTTACGAACCGCTTGAGCGGTTCGAACCGTTCCACGTCGCCCCGTTCAAGGTTTAGGTTATTTTCCTGAAGTTTCTTTTTGGCTTCGATAGTTTCCGCCTTTCGTTTCCGGAATTCCGCGGCCGAAAATGCGCCGGCATCCAGGTAGGCGCTAGTAAGACGATCCAGTTTATTGTCGAGCTTCGCGATATCCGCTTGTATTTTTTTTCGGGCATCTTCGATGATGGAATTTTCCCTTTGGCGAGCTTTCTCAACTTCTGTAATGAGCCAGTCGGCCGTTTCGTCGGGAAGCGATAGCGTGTCTAAAACGGCGGCGATTTGGTCGGTCAATGCCTCCTCTCGAAGGTAGGGTTGTGAGCAACCTTGCTTCACGCGCTTGGTGCAACGCAGGTAATTGTGCCCCTTCTGGGTTTCCATCGTGATGCCGCAGCCGCATTCGCCGCAGTGGAGTAACCCGCGATAAACATAGGTTTTTAGTCGTATGGGTGTAGGCTTGCTCCGGCGAGTCATAACGTCTTGAACCTTGTCGAAGAGCGATTTGGTGATAAGGGGTATATGGGTGCCTTCTCAGACATCTGCCCAAATTGCGCAATATTCGTCGGGCAATGCTAGCGCACTCTCCGTATTTGTTTCGGCGGAGGGTGCCCGTGCGGTAGCTGAGGGGATTGTGGACCATGTACTGGGGGCCGATGACGGTAGGGAAGAAGCTTTTCCGCCTTGGACCCAGGGTGATCCTGGATTAATGGCGGACTACATCGAGGGATTAATAGACGATGCCGCCGCTAATGATTCATCTGTAAAGGTGGGGGTCGACCCTAGTGATGGTACTGAGGCTATTTACGACCCCGACAGTGGGATTATAGTAATCCTGCCGCGCCCGGGAACAGCGGGAACAGCTTTTCCGGCAGATGAAGAATACTTTGACAAAAACTTTCCGGGAAAACCCGGCAGACCATGAACGATCAAGTCTCAAAATACCTTCTGTCGATCGGGTACAAGAGCAAAGCCGCCGAGGCGGGCATTGAGGGCTTGTTACGAGGCTGGCGCGGCGCCGTGCGCGGCATATCAAATACAAATACCACTTGGATAATATATGACTTCTGGTACGCGTTGGTGAAGCGAGCCGTACTTGACGAAGTATTACCACTAGTTTCGGAAGCAGAACGCGCTACGATGAAAGACGAATTAACTAAATTAGACCAGGAATTCAAAAAATGTACATGGCCTACATTGCACAACCTGAATAAAGCAAGCCGTGCGAGAGGCGAAAATGTATGGCGGGATTACAGACTTCCTAAAAATATAAAACTCAACGACTATCTGCAGGCATTCATCCAAGAGGCCAAGGATAGAGGAATTGAGGAGTCAGATTGAAGGGGACGTAGCTTTCGTAGTGTAAGAAAACTCATCCGCGCCCGTAGTGTAAAAAAACCGTAATGTAAATAAACTCATCCGCGCCGCTAGCTGGCAAGAAAATCTGCGACATCGCGCCACCATCCGGAATTGTGCTTTCTGACGAGTCAATGGAATACCGTTTCCGGCGTAGCGGAAAGTGTGATGGCGAGGTTGTGCACATGATCAAGCCCGCAGTGTAAAAAAACTCATCCGCGCCTCAAGCCGCCTCCTTTCGATGGTAATGCCTCAGCAAACCACCGATTCTCTTGCGGCACGTGATCGGCCCGTCGCGGGCGGCAGACGATGATGCGCCGGGGGAAATTCAAAGGGGTCGGGAGTCTGATGTCATGGAAAGTCTAGAAACAAGTATGCGTATGCGGACGCGATGTAAGAAGTGATGATGCGCAGTAATGCGCGGTAATAACATTGCCCAAAGCAGCCCATTTTGTGGATCCGGAGACTCTGAGACTTTAAGGCAGAGGTCTGCTCTTAGCGCGAAGCGACACATCGAGTGAATCAGAAATGCTCTAAGATCGAATCAACTAACCCGCCGTTTGTTTTGTCCTTGTTCTGAATCGATTGTGACGAAGCCGTTTCGCGCGGTTTATCCGTCGGCTTTCGCCCCGCAGTCGGCTGGGGTTTCGGCGTCGGAGTTGAGCCATGACCATTCCCGTTAAACATCAAATCATCCAGATTTGAATCAAATCATTGCGCCAACTTCAAAATTCTGGCACACTGAAGATAGATCCGTTCTTGATCATTGATGACGAGATCAATGCACAATACCGCAGCGGCCAGATAGTCCGCGCTCGTAAGCATCCAACGATTTCAGCGAATATTTATTCGATCCTCTAACCTGAAAGGAGATCCCATGCCTCGTGTTGCACCTGATAGAAAGCGAGACGCCGTCTCGCCCCAGCCGGGCGAGAACCGGCCCGTTCATACCATCCGCCACCGGAGCATCAAGGCGTCCATCTGGCGGAATCTCACCCTAAAGGGCCCGGTATATAACGTGATCGTTGTCCGAGGTTTCAAGGATGCCTGACTTGCGGCGGTTGAGGTCGAACCCGAGTTCGAAATTCCTTCGCGCCTGACGCCGCAGGCGTCGACTACTTGCCTCACTGCAAACAGCTGGCTCGACCGTCAACCGGCCCACCATGCCCGCTCGAATCGGCGGTCAGGTTCATCATTCGAGCAAAAGGTCGTGTTCGGCATCGCCCGCGCAACGACAACAATGATTTTGCATTTCAGCCCTCACTCCCGAAAGCCACTTCAAAAAGGGGGGATGACTCAGAAATAAATAATCTTGACACCCGCGATTTAACCGATTAACCTCGGGCTTCACACTTCAACCCAATGCGCGGCGGCAGGGTCTGGATACTCTTCATGCTCGTGATCGCACCGGCCGGTGCGCGGGGACAGACTTACTACGATGTTTTGCTGACGCCCAGTGGGTATACCAACGCCAAGGGTTATGGCATCTCCGGCAGCGCGGAGGTGGGCGCGGCCGTCAGCAGCAGCACCGGATACACCACCGCCCTGCTGTGGCCGACATCGACCAGCAGCTCCGTCAACCTTGGGCCGGATAACTGGACGTTCTCCGAAGCCAACGGCGTGTACGGCAATCAGCAGGTAGGGGATGGGACGTATCCCAATGGCGACAATATTCTTTCATCGCACGCGCTGCTCTGGAGCGGGACGGCTGCGAGTATCGTTGATCTCAATCCCAGCAGTTACAACTATTCCATGGCCTATGCCACCGACGGAGCGCAGCAGGTCGGCGCCGGTGAGGCCAGCGGGAGCTATCTGCCGGGCGCGCTGCTGTGGAGCGGAAGCGCTTCCAGCGCGGTGAATTTGAATCCGACCAATTACAGCTCATCGATTGCGATGGGCGTCTCGGGCGGGATTCAGGTGGGATACGGATACGGCAGCCCGACGGGAAATTATGTGCATGCGCTGCAGTGGCAAAGCACGGCGGCCAGCGGGACTGATATCACGCCCGGCGGATATACCGATGCCGAGGCGGTGGGCATTTCGGGGAATCAGATCGTTGGCTTTGCCGACAACAACGCGTGGGGAACGGGAAGCGACAACCGGCTGCGGTATATCACGCACGCGATTTTGTGGAACGCGGCCACCGATGCGTTTACCGATCTGAACCCCGCCACCGGGTGGACGGAAACCTTCGCGCTGGGGACCAACGGGAATTTCCAGGTGGGGTATGGGTACGGCTCAGCCACCGGCAACGAAGACCACGCGCTGGTGTGGCAGAGCAGTAATTCCAGTTATTACGATCTTCAAAACGTGCTGCCAAGCAATTTCATATCGTCCGTCGCCACCGGCATCGATCCCGATGGCAACGTCGTGGGGTACGCCGAGAACAACAGCGGCGTAGAATACGCGGTGGAGTGGGTCGATCCCCCGGCGAGCGTGCCCGAGCCGGTGGGAATGATGCTGCTGTCGCTGGCGGGCCCGCTGCTGGCGCGGCGTCGGGGCCGATCGGACTGAGGGGTTCAAAACCCTGCGGAATTTCCCCACGGCAGCGCCGTGGGCGTTTGGGGTAAGACGAGGGTTTTGAAACAGGGTTATATCGGGGGGCGGCAGATTTCTGGGGGCTGCCAGTTTCCTAACCACGGGTTCCCCCTTAAAATCAGCGCGGTTTTGCCCTTATTGGATGGAAATTACTCACGCTCAAATTCCGCAGATTGCGCCGGCGCGGCGGGTATGGCCGTGGAAGTGGATCGTTTGCATTGTTCTGGCGATTGCGGGCATCTGGTATGTGTGCGAAGCGGCCGGGCGATGGAAGGACCGCTTTATTCCCCGGAAACTGCGGACCGTCGAGGCTGGGCGGATTTACGCCAGCGGGCAGATCGACCGGCACCTGCTGCGGCAGATTCTGGTGGATGACCACATCAAGGTGATCGTGTCGCTCGTTGGGGATGATCCGACCGATCCGGACGTGGCGGCGGAGATTCAGATGGCGGGCGATTTGGGCATCCAGCGGTTTGTCGATCCGCTGATGGGCGATGGGACGGGAGATATCCATTCCTACGCCAGCGCGGTGAAGCAGATGGTCGATGCGCAGAGCCAGGGCAAGGCGGTGCTGCTGCACTGCTCGAGCGGGGCGCAGCGGTCCAACGGCGCGACGTTTTATTACCGGGTGCTGGTGCAGCACTGGAATGCGGATGATGCCGCCCGGGAAATGACGAGAAACGGGCACAGCTCGCACAGCAATCCGGCGCTGATTCCATATTTGAATTCGCACATGCGTGAAATGGCAGGGCTGCTGGTGCAAGATGGAGTGATCGACCATATCCCCGATCCGTTGCCGCAGATCGAGCACGAATGAACGGAACCTAAATCAAATATGAAAAGGGGCGAGGCAAGATGGATCGACTTGCTGCTGGTGCTTTGCATCGGCCTGCTGGTCAACTGTTTTTATCTGGGCAGCGGACCGCTGGCGGGAACCGAGGGGCATCGGGCGCTGGTGGGACACCAGATGGCGATGGGCGGGGACTGGCTGCTGCCGAAGTTGTACGACCAGGTATATCTCGCCAAGCCGCCGCTGGATTACTGGATACTGGCAGGGCTGGAGAAATTGACCGGGCGGGCGAATGAATTGATCTGGCGATTGCCCTCGGCCATCGCGGGGAGCGTGATGGCGGTGTTTTTGTGCTGGATCGGGGGGCGATGGTTCGGGCGCATGGGGGGGCTGGCGAGTGGAATCGGATGCTGCGGGCTGGTGACGCTGTGGGGCCAGAATCATACTGCTGAGATTGACGCGCTGAATTGCCTGGCGTGCGTGATTGCGTCCTGCCTGCTGATCGATCTGGGATTCATGCCGAGGCCCGGCCGGATTGTGATGACGGTGATGACCGGAATTGCGTTTGGGGCGGCGCTGCTGCTGAAAGGGCCGGTGGGACTTACGGGCATCAGCGCGGCGCTGATTGGGCCGGCGATCTTCAACCGCACCACGCGGGCGGTGAAACAGCCGTGGCCGTGGATCGCGCTGGCGATTGGGGGCGGCATTTTCGGGGCGTATGCGGCGCTGGCGCTGCACGAATTTCGCGTTCGGGGATTGCCGCTGGAAACCTCGGGCGTCAATGAAATCTGGATCAATCTCTGGAACAGCGACCGCATCACGTATCTGATTCCCACCCTGCTTTTGCCGGTGATTTTGCTGGTGTATTCGATGCCGGTGTCGTTTTTCTTTCCGATGGCGTTTTATCCCCCGCTGTGGGATCTGGACGGGAGCGAGGAAAAATTTTCGAACGATCAGCGACGATTGCTGCGGGGAGCGGTGGGCACGCTGGCGGCGGCGTGCGCGATCAGCATCTTGTGCGGGTTCAGCTTTCCAAGGTATAGCTATTCGTGGCTGCCGATCATCTGCCTGGTGAGCGGCGCCGTGGTGCAGGCGTGGATTGACGGGATTTATCAGCGGAAGCTGACCGATTGGCTGCACGTGATGCTCGCGGGGGCGGGGGTGACGTATGCCATCGGGATCATGGTTCTGGTGATCCTGTGCAGGCGCGCGGGGGCGGGAAATTCGATCGCGCTCGTCGGCAGCTTTGGCGTTGCCGCGATGCTGTGCGCGCTGATGATTCGCTGGATCATCGGCAATCGGCCGATGCGGGCGGTGTGCGCGCTGATTGCGATCATTGTGCTCACCGGCCCACTTTACGGTTTGCGCGAGGCGGCCGATCGCAGGCACCGCTCGGCGGCGACGTTCGCAGATGTTGTGCGAGGGAAAGTGTCGCCCGGCGAAACGGTGACGACGGGGCATCTGGTGCTGGATCAGCCGGAGATTTTTTATTATTCACATGTGAACGTGGAATCGCACCCGCTGTCGATGTTCATCCCGCGCGATTTTCCGACGAGCCGGTGGCTGCTGCTGGAGCCGGCGGAATATGAGTGCTGGCTGAAAAAATGCCCGGGCCGGCTGACGGACGTGCGATTGATGCACAACGCGCTGATTTCGGTGATATTGGCGCGCTACGAGACGAAGACCCCGCAGGCAGCGTCGGCGAGCGATCAGTAACGGCTCAGGTGACCTGCACGACGGCGGGCATGCTGGCATACTGGGGGCGGGTGATGGTGTCTTCGTCGAAGGGGATGCCATCGGTCGTTACGTGGAACTTGACGAGCTGCGAGGGGCCGAAGGAAGTTGTGATCGCCACATCGACAGCGTCGCGTCCGCGGGCCATGACGATCCGGCCGATGCGGGGAATATTGTGCCGGGCGTCGAACGTATACCAGCGGCCGTCGAGGAAGACTTCGGTCCAGGCGCTGAAATCCATCGGATCGGGATTGATCGGCACGCCGATGTCGCCCAGATATCCGGTGGCATACCGGGCGGGGATGTTGAGGCATCGCAGAAAAGTAATCAGCAGGTGTGAAAAATCGCGGCAGACGCCGGTGCGCTCGTTAAAGACGTCCAGAGCCGTTTTATTGGGCCGGGCATATACATATCCGAACTGGATGTTGTTGTGGACCCAGTCGCAGACCGCCTGCACGCGTGCCCAGCCGGGCGGGGTATTGCCGAAAAGATTCCACGCGGTCTGGCTGAGCTCATCGGTCTGGCAGTATCGGCTGGCGAAGAGAAACTGAATCGCATCGGGTGGCAGCGCGTGGACATCCCACTGGATGGCATCGGGGGAGATGGGGTCGGCCAGACCCGAATCGCGGATAAGGGTTTCATGCCAGAGCCGCAACTGCCCCGCCGGCGCCATGACCCTTCCGCAGCGGTTGCCGAAATTATCGGTGAAGGTTGATATGGGAATGGCCGGGGAGGACTGGATGACCTCCGGACCGGACAGGCTTCCGGAGCGCGATGGATGCGTGTAGAGCATCAGGATCATCGGAACCGGGGCGGGAAGCTCGAATATCAGGTCGAAACCAATACGGATCAGCATAAAACGGCTTGTCTTTCCGGCGGTTGGGTCGAAAGCGAAGTTTATCAGGTGCGGCACTGCGGCCAAAGGGATAAATTGGCCAAGTTTGAAGAAATTTTTTACGGGAAAAAACCTTCCTATTGCGGGAAATACCGGGGAGAATATTGATCCGCCCGTCATCCATCGGGCATAGGATTGATTTCGGTATGAGTGATTCCGGTACATTCAATCGCGCATCGCGGCCTGGCGACTGGCCGGTCATCCTGATTTTCGCCTGCGCCGCGCTGGGATTTACCGCCAGCATGGTGGATTACGAGCGATCGGTCGCGCGCAGCGAGCGAGACCGCGCGGAAATGCTTGCCACCGAATGCTCGCTGGCGCAAAGCCAGTTGGAAGACCTGGGGAAATTCCTCAGCGATCCGGGGACGCGGCTGATTCCGCTGACCGGCAGCGGCGCGTTTGGGTCAAGCACCGCCAGCATCGCGTGGAATATGGCGGGTGGTCATGGATATCTTGTTTGCGACAGCCTGCCGGTTCTGGACGCCGGGCGCGGATATGAAATCTGGGCGCTACAGGGCGGTGATGATCCGGTGAAGCTGGTGACGGTGGATGCGCGTCCGGGACTGAGCATTTATCCGCTGCGGCTTTCGGAGATGAATTTGTCGAGAGGGAATTTTTCCAGAGGGAATTTTTCTGGGACAAATTCCGGGAAGATGCGGGTGGAGATTACGGCGGGTCCGCGCGCCGAGGATAAGACTCCGATTTTCGCCGGTGAAATTGAATGATGGTTCTGTCACGATAAGATGGGAGATAGTCATGGTCGCCATCCGCCTCGCCGAAAAACCGCCTCGCGCCCCCGCCTCTTCGCCCAACAAATTTCTCGAGCAGGTTCAGAACAAGGGGTATTTCGGGTTTTTCTCGAACGAAAACTGGACGCCCAGCGTCAACCTGTACGAAACGGATGCGGCTTACCATGTGTGCGTGGACCTGGCGGGGGTTGATAAGGATAAGATCGAAGTTGAGCTGAGCGACGGCCGGCTGCGCCTCAGCGGAAACCGGGCCGTGCCGATATGCACCGACGGCGCGACGAGCCCCAACGTGCGGGTTCGAATGCACCTGATGGAAATCGATCATGGCTCGTTCGTCCGCGAAGTGGAATTGCCGCAGGACGTGCATCACGCGCAGATCAACGCCCGGTATCGGGATGGAATGCTCTGGATAGAACTACCGAAGAAACATTGATGATTTAAGATCGACATGGCTGAATCACAAATCGTCGAGCGCAATCCGACAGCGACAGTCATTCGGACGGCGGGCAATGGGCAGCAGTTAACGATCCCCAGCCTGATTCCGATTCTGCCGATCCGTAATATCGTGGTCTTTCCCGGCACGGTGATGCCGCTGAACGTCGGACGGCAGAAGAGCAAAAATCTCCTCGATGAAGTGATGCCCGCCGAGAAATTAATCGGCGTCATCACCCAGAAAAACGCGGAAGTGGAAGACCCGGGGGTCGCGGATTTGTTCTCGGTCGGCACGGCGTGCATGATCCTCAAGCTGTTCAAGCTGCCGGATGGCAACCAGTCGATCATCGTGCACGGGCTGGTTCGTTTTCGGCTGGTGGCAATCGAGCAAACCGAGCCGTTTGCGCTGGGGCGCATTGAAGTTCTGGAAGATGTGCTGTCGCCGGGGACGGGGCTGGATGCGCTGGTGGCGTCGGTGCGGCAGCAGGCCAACCGGGTGATCGAGCTTTCGCCCAACACACCGGACGAGGCGGCGCAGGTTCTCAACAGCATCGCGACGCCGTCGGCGCTGGCGGATTTCCTGGCGGCGAACCTTCCCATCGAGCGCGACGACATCAGCGAAAAGCAGCGGATGCTGGATGAAACGGATGTGGAAAAACGGCTGCGCATCATTGCCGCGCGCATGGCCACGCAGCTGGACGTGCTGGAGCTTCAGAGCAAAATCCAGACGCAGGTGAAGGAGAATATCGACAAGAGCCAGCGGCGTTACTATCTGCAGGAGCAGCTCAAGGCGATCCGCAAGGAGCTGGGCGACAGCGAGCCGGGCAACGGCGCCGGTGAAATGGAAACGCTGCGGGCGCGGCTGGAGGCGGCGGGGCTTCCCGAGGCCGTCATGAAGGAAGCGAACCGCGAACTCAATCGCCTCGACTCGATCCCCAGCGCCAGCCCGGAATATGGGGTTATCCGCACGTATCTGCAGATCCTCAGCGAATTGCCCTGGTCAACGATGACCACCGACAAGCTCGATTTGAAAGAGGCGCGCAAAATACTCGATCGCGATCATCACGATCTGGAAAAGGTGAAGCGGCGAATCCTGGAATATCTCGCGGTGCGGAAACTCAAGCCAGACGGGGGCGGGGCGATTCTCTGCTTCGTGGGCCCGCCAGGCGTGGGTAAAACTTCGCTGGGCAAGAGCATCGCCGAGGCGATGGGCCGGAAATTTATCCGGGTTGCGCTGGGCGGTGTGCGGGACGAGGCGGATATCCGCGGGCATCGGCGAACGTATATCGGCTCGATGCCGGGAAGAATTATCGCCGAGCTGCGCAAGGCGGGGACGCGCAATCCGGTGATGATGCTGGATGAGATCGACAAGGTCGGGGCGGATTTCCGCGGCGATCCGGCGGCGGCGCTGCTGGAAGTGCTGGACCCGTCGCAGAACCACACGTTCACGGATCATTATCTCGACGTTCCGTTCGACCTGTCGCGCGTGCTGTTCATCGCCACGGCCAACACGATGGACCCGGTGCCCGGCCCGCTGCGCGACCGGATGGAAGTGATCGAGATTCCCGGCTACACCAACAGTGAGAAGCTGGATATCGCGCGGACGTATCTCGTGCCTCGGCAGCTCGACGCCAACGGAATTTCCGCGAAGAAGGTGAAATTCCAGGACCAGGCGCTGCAGTGGATTATAGAGGGATACACGCGCGAAGCGGGGGTGCGAAACCTGGAGCGGCAGATCGGGTCGATCGCGCGGTCGATCGCGGCGGATATCGTCGAGGGAAAGACCGATCGCATCACCATCACGCGCGATCGCGTCAGCCAGATTCTGGGGCCGAGAAAATTCGACCCCGAGCTGGCCAGCCGCACCAGCGTTCCCGGTGTGGCGACGGGGATGGCGTTCACGCCCGTGGGCGGAGAGATTCTTTTCATCGAGGCGACGCGGATGCCGGGCAAGGGGGTCATCATGCTCACCGGGCAGATCGGCGAGGTGATGAAGGAATCGGCCACCGCCGCGTACAGTTTGATCCGATCTCGCGCCGCCGCTCTGGGGATCGATCCAAAGCTCGTGGCCGAGAGCGACATTCATATTCACGTTCCGCAGGGGGCGGTGCCGAAGGACGGCCCCAGCGCGGGGGTGGCGATGTTCATCGCGCTGGCGTCGCTGATGCTCAACCGGCCGGTTCACCACGATGTGGCGATGACCGGGGAGATCACGCTGCGCGGGCTGGTGCTGCCCATCGGCGGGCTGAAGGAAAAAACTCTCGCCGCCAAGCGGGCCGGCATCAAGCAGGTGATCGTTCCCAAGCGCAACGAGCGCGATCTTCCCGATATTCCCAAGGAAGTGCGCGATACGCTGAAATTTCATTTCGTGGAGAATATCGACCAGGCGCTGAAGATCGCCGTGGGGACTCCGAAGAAATTCACCGGTAAATCGAAGTAGCAACGCTCGCCAATCACAAGAGCGTGGAATGATTTTTCTTCAACCATGCCAGAACGCAATCGTGCAGTTTTTTGGTAAGGGCGCGGAGTTCGGCGATTTCGGTTTCGCTGGCGATTCCGGTGGCCTCATAAATGCCGCCGCCGCGTTTGGCACGAAACCCTGAAGAAGATCGGCGATCGTTCCGTCGTCGTTGATAGTCAGCTTGAGAGATTCAATCGTGCGGTGGTGAGCGCCGCCGCCCTTGGGGACATCATACCCCGCCGCCTTGAGCGCCAAGCTCGCGGATTGAAGCGCCGCGTTGTACGCAATGGCAAATCGCCAATCGGCATCGATGCGCGAATCAGCGGATGCTTTCAGATCGCGTTTGACGACGGCGAGAAGTCCTGCGACTTCCTGGCGGCTTGTTTTGTGAGGACGGAGCCAGCCGCTCTTTTGCCATTCCGCGAAGCTCATCTTCGTCTCCGATCAGAAATATCCTGGAGCCTTCCAAGACCGCATTAAGAAAATGGTGGCTCTCCCGCATTTTTGCGGCGAATTCGCGCGCCCGGTAGACCGTGGGATTAATCTCACGGCCGAGGCGGCGCTGCGGCTCGGCCAAAGCCCTGGCTACCCGCGCGAACGAGCAATCACCGACCACCATGATGTCCACGTCACTGGCTCGATTTTGCCGTCCGCCGGCGAAAGATCCAAATAAAAATGCGATGCGTATCTGAGTGTGGAGGGGCCGCAACGCTGCCCTGAGCAAATCACCCATCCCGGCGGTCTTCATCACCAGCGAACTCAGTTCATCGCGCACCGGTGATGCGAGGTTGACGCGATATAAAAGCTGATGCCCCACCCGGCGGCTGGCGAGGATACCGAGTTCCGCGAGGAACTTCAGTTCGCGCTGGACGGGCCCCAGACTTGCGCCTGAAAGCCTGGAAATCTGGCGGACGTGGAACTCCTCGTCAGGCCGACCGAATAATAGACTGAGAACCGCCCCGCGCGTGCGGCCCAGCAGGGCGGTCCCGATTGCGTCCGGAACTGATGTATCCATATTGAGAACGATTGTACCCTATTTAGTTACAATAGCCAATCCCGCGGAGGCGTTTATCTGGCTTTCGAATAAAAGAAGATCGCTGCCGAGGGTTTGGAATTGATCTGAACCTGCAGGCCGGGCGACGCGAGATCGCTTCCCGCGAAGGTTCGGGGGTGAGTCGGATCATCCACATCGGTCACGAGGTAACTTGCGCTTGCGTCCAGTCCGTGAAGGGGAAACACGGCGGAGGTAAACGGGCTTTCGGGGCGGCGAAAGACCTGGACCGCGCCTTTTGCGGCCTCGGGCTGGTTGAATTGCCAGGCGATCCACGCGGCCTTGTCCAGGCTGTAGGGCAGGAGCGGGTAATAATCGCCAAGCTGGTCCCGCGAAAGCTGGGCCCAGTTTTTTCGCTCGCGGTGATACAAATCCCAATCCATATCGCCGCCGGCGGAGGGCTCGCCGAGCTGCATGGTGGGCATCATGTCGCTGCGGACGAGATAGGAATTGTCGCAGCCGATGCCGGTGCCGAAATAGGGAACCCAGGAGGCCAGGCCGTAGGTGTGGGACTGGCTGTCTTCGGCGACAGCGTTGTCGTCGCTGCTCCAAAGGGAAATCGACCGGCTGAGCGTTTCGAGATCGAGCCTGCGGCCGCCGCTGGCGCAGGTGTCGATCAGCAGATGCGGGTGGCGGCGATGAAGCTCGTCCCAGTAGGCGAGGTATCCCTCGACATGGCGGATTTCGGTCATTCCCTGGCGGTCGGGGGCGTCATTGGCTCGCCAGTACGGCAGCGGATCGAAATTAAAATCCTGTCGGTAGACATCGACGCCCTGCTCGGTGAGCTGGTGATCGACGTGGTCCATGAGCCAGAGCCACGCCTGCTTGTTGCCGAGATCGAGCAGGCGATCGTCAGCGCCGGGGGCGCGGAGGAGCCACTCGGGGTGGACCTGATAGAGCCAGGTGCCGGGATGGACGCGTTCAGGCTCGAACCAGAGAATCAGTTTCAAGCCTTTGGAATGGGCGAGATCACTGATGGGTTTTAATCCATCCGGGAATCGCGGCGGCGCCGGCCACCATGAGCCGACGACCCACCACTGGCCGTCGGGGCATGGATACCAACCGGCATCCATCCACCAGTGAGTCAGGTCCGCGCCGTGGGTTGTGTATCGATTGATGCCGTCCGTTTCCGTTGTGAGGGACTGATGCAGGCCGAGGCTTGAAGCGAAGATGGGCTTGGGAAGCGCGCCATCCGGTCGGGGGACGACGCAGTCGAGCATCCAGCGGCGCCAGCGGTTTTGGGCGCGGAAATAATCGCCGCGGTAGAACATGGCGACGCACATCGGCGTGCGGATTTCCTCGCCGGGATGCAGGCGGAGATGCGTGAGTTCCTGACCGGCGCGGGCGCGGAAGAATCCATCGGAATCGCGCGAGAAATCAGCGGACCATTGCCCGGGCCAACCGACCGCGAAAATCATCCCCTGGTGATCGGCCGGCTGCTCGATGTTGAAATAGGGCCAGCCGCGATTGGTGGGCCGGCCGCCATCGGGCGCGAAATGTTTCGCATCGCCCGTTTTGAGTTCGTCGACGAACGGCTGGTAGCTGTCCGGGGCGGCGTAATCACCGGTGTTGTGATGCAGCAGTAAAGTTCCCGCGGTCGCGAAGGCGAGGTCCATCGGGTTGATCTCCTGCAAAATCGGGGTGTTGCGCAAGCTGGTGTTCTTCAGATGCATCACCCACTGCACAACGGGATACTGGTGATACTGCGTGATATCGAGCGAACATTGCAGGCCGGTGGCGGGGTCGGTCCAGATGAGGGTCTGCCCGGCGGCGGAAGGTGAATCGGGCCTGGGGACCTGCTGAAACTTCCAATGCCCGATCTGGGCGGCGATGGGTTTTCCATCGTAGAGAAAACTGAAGAGCGGCCCATATCCCTCGGCCAGGGAAAGCGGTATGCCCAGGACGTGATCACCGCCCTGGGCATCGGTCAGGCGAAGATTGGCCCAGTCGACCGGGGCGTAGGAGACATCGTTTCCGAGGCATTTCGCCCGCAGGGTCAGTTTGCTGATCCCGTGAAGATCGATGTCGAATTTCGCCGGGGGGAGATCGGCGCGCTGCTGGGGAGTGCGGAAAATCTCTTTGCCATCGGCTTCGATGGTGAATATGACGTTGCGCCCGGTCCGGCGCGCTTCGGGCGTGTCGTCGACGCCGCAGACGCCGGTGAGTCTTGCCGCATCGGGGGGAAGAGCGACTTCCACCACCGAATCGGCATGGGAGCCGAATCCATCGCTGAATTTCTCGCCGTTGAGGGTGATGGGAAGATGATTGACCGACCACCCGCGCTGGAAATTTCCCCAGCCCTGGCGAACGCAGTGAAACGCCGGCTCCTGCTGCCAGCCGTGCGGCCCGGTGAGAAACGCAACGCGGCTGTCGAGCCACGACTGGACATCCGCCATCTCGCTCGGAACGGACGCTGTGGTTGGAAACGCCGGATCATCGGCGCGGCAAATCGCCGCCAGGGCGATTGTGAGGAGCACTCCCAGCAATGCGGAAGGGGGCGGTCTACGGCGATCTGATTTTTTCAGCGCGGTCAGGTTGGTTTCCGTTTTGTCAGATCGGCTGGCCGCCGACCGTGACCGGAATTCCCACGGGCTGGGCGGCGGGGGTATAGCTTGGTTCGATGGCCAATTGGAGGGGCCGGCGCCGGCCGGCCGGGGGCAGGCCGTCTTCGTCGATGATGCGCTGGATCGCCATGATCCCTTCGATCAAAGTCTCGGGGCGGGGTGGACAACCGGGGACGTAAACATCCACAGGCATGAACTGATCGACGCCCTGGATGGTGGCGTAGGCATCGAACACTCCGCCGGTGCTGGCGCACGCGCCCATGCTGATGACCCATTTGGGCTCGGTCATCTGCTGATAAATGTGCTGCAACACGGGCATCATCTTGGTGGTGACGCGACCGGCGACGATGAGAAGATCGCTTTGCCGGGGGCTGAAGCGCATTGCCTCGGCGCCGAATCTTGCCAGATCGAATCGGCTGGAGGCGGTGGCCATCAGCTCGATGCCGCAGCAGGCGGTGGCAAACGGCATGGGCCACAGCGAGCTGCGTCGCGCCCAGTTCACCACTTTTTTGAGCTGTGTCGTCAGGAAATTATCGGGAAGCGTCTGCGTGTCCATATCAACTCATTATAGATCATCGGCCGCGCGTGCGGGGCGCGTTTGTGAAATTCAATCCCACCGAAATACACCTTTGCCCCAGGCGTAAAAATAGGCCACCAGCAGGATCACGACGAAAACGATCATTTCCATGAGCAGGATAAGCCCATCGCTGCCGGACCCGGCATGCACATGCTGGGCAAAGATCGTGGCCCAGGGGTAGAAAAAGATGATTTCGACGTCGAACACCAGGAAAATCATCGCGACGATGTAAAAGCGGACGTTAAAGCGTTTCCGGGCGTCGCCGATGGGAAGCATCCCACTTTCGTAGGTGGTTTCCTTGCCGGGGCCGGTGCGGCTCGGTCCGACGATGAGGGAGAGGGCGAGGTTGGCGACGGAAAAACCGACGCCGATGATGATCAGCAGCACGACGGGGGCCCACGATCCGACCGGCGAAGCCGCGGCAGCGGTGGCTGGGTTTCCATCAAGAAGGGGCAGAACCATGCAACTCCTGACAATCGTCTGGGGGATAATCTATGCGCGGGGGGTGAATTTGTAAACGGAGGGCTGTTGTGGGGCCTGCTTGGATTTCAAAATCAATGGAAGCGCCGAGCGCGCCGAGATCGCAGAGGACGCCGAGAAGAAATGCGATTCTCGGCGATGAAAGACACCCCACGCGTGCGCGGTTCGCGACAGAGTAGAGTTACCCACCGCCGCGCTTGCGGGAGCGCGCGCGTGTTTGCAGGAGGCCGATGGTTCCGATGAGCGCGACGGCGCCGCACGTCGGCTCGGGAACGCTGGTAAGGCTGATGCCGTTGGCGGCGGCGAAGGAATCCAGGGCGGCCAGATCCGAAGTCGACACGGCGGACTGGCTGGCGAACTGGTTGAAATTATCCGCCAGCAGGACGAAGTCTTCGCCGTTGACGCTGTTGGAGTAGTTGAAATCGCCTTCATCCCAGCCGGCGGTGACCGAGTCGTTGAAATTGGAAGCCATCAGGGTGAAATCTTCGCCATTCACTTTGCCGTCGAGGTTGGCGTCACCGAGGAGGGTGTAGGCGATTTCGATGGTGTTGGTGGGGAGGCTGCCGAGGGTGGCGGAGTCGGCATAGCCGATGCCGTAGCTGCCGGAATTGGTCTGGGCGGTGGTGGAGATAATGCCGCCGGCGCCGTTCCATGCGCCGCCGTTGTAACCGGTGGCGATGAGTGCGGCGATGGAGTCGATCGGATCGTTGCCGGGCTGGTAGGTGATGAACAGGTGGTTGTTGGTGATATCGAGGTCGCTGGTTGAACCGATGGAGAGGGAAGTGGTGGTCACCCCGCCGATGCCGGTGGCAAACTGCATGACGCCGGTCGTCTGGAGTGTGATGCCGCCGCCGGTGGAGGGGATGGCATCGGCCGCGCCGACCTGCAGAGTTCCGGCGGAGACGGTGGTTGCCAGCGCGTAGGTATTATCGCCGGATAGGACCAGCGTGCCAGCGCCGGTTTTTGTGACGCCTCCATCGGTGATGGGGGCGGAGACGATGAAATCTTCCGCGGGGGATGCCGAGCCGATGTTGAACGTGACAGCCGCGCCGCCGAGGTCGACATATCCCGCCGATAGAACCGCCGTGGAGGAGATGGTCATGCTGCTGGTGGAGTTGGCCCCGCCGAATTGGACCGAGCTTAATTTGAGCACGGCCGGGGTGGTTCCGGCCGTCAGGGTGATCGACCCGCGATAGAGATTCGCCTGATTTTTGCTGAGATCGAGCGTGCCGCCGGCGGCGACGTTGACCTGGCCCTCCTGGGTGAACGTCAGGTTGGTTGCGGAATAGTTCAGCGTCTGACCGGAGCCGATATCGAGCGTGCCCGTATTCGTAAAATTTCCCCCAAACGTCACGGAACCGGCGCTGACGTTGAACAATCCGCCGTTGGTGACGTTACCCGTCATCTTGGTGGATGCGCCGATGGTGACGGTGCCGGTGGTGTTGTTGACCACCCCGCCGATAAACGCCAGCACGCTGGTGGTGGATATGGTGGATGAATTGCTGGTGCTGATGGTGCCGGTATTGGTGATGGTGTTGGAGCCGGCGGTGAGCGTCGCCAGGGTGGTGGTACTTCCTTCGACGTTGATGGTTCCGGCATTCGCGAACGAGAAGCTGTCTGAGAGGGAGTCGGTGGTGACCGTATCAGTGGGGATAAAGTCGATGGTCTGGTTGGATTGAACATTGATGGCGGTCAATGCCGCGCCTTCGCCGCCGATGATGAACGTCCCGGAATTTCCCGCGCTGGATCCGAGGGTCAGATTGGGTTGATTGGTGGTGGACCCCATCTGCACAGTGCCGCTGACGGTGCCGCCGTTGTAGCTGAAGCCGACGCCGCCGGTGTTGAGGGTTCCCTGGACGTTAAGCGAGCCGGCGGATTGCGTGAAGAGTGCGCTGGAGGTGCTGAACGAAACCTGATCGCCGCCGGTGATGGTGACGGTGCCGCTGTTGGTGATGCTTGAGGCGAAGACCATCGAGGCATCGAAATCGACCGCTCCCGAGGAGGCGATCGTGAGCGGGTTGCCGGTGTAGAGCGCGTGCGCGTTGTTCAGGATGACGGTGCCGGAATTGATGGCGGCACTTCCGGTATAGCTTTGCGAAGCGGTGAGGGTGAGGGTGCCACCCCCGGAAAGTTTCAGGCCGCTGTTGCCGGCGAGGATGGAATTGATGGTCGCGGAGACGCCGGAACCGACGCTGATGCTGCCGGTGTAGATTGTGAGGGTATTGGTCGCAAGCGGCGCATCGAGGGTGTAATTGGCGGTGAAGGTGAGGGAGTCGGCAAGTTCATTGCCGTTGAGGCTGATGGTTGTGGGTACATCGTTGCCGATCGTGATGTCATCGCCGGGGGCGGTGTTGGTGGGCCGAACGTCGGCGACGCCGTTGGTTGTCCAGTTGTCGACGTTGGTCCAGAGCGAATTGTCGCCGCCGGCGTTGAGTGTCCCCTCCCATGTGGCGGGCGGAGCGGCGTTCAGTGAAGCGGGCTGGCATAGCGCCACCCCCGCGGCCACCGGCCAGACGCACCTGGCGATTTTGACGACAACGGATCGCTGCCCCATTTTCTGCACCCGGCGCATTTTCTACCTCCAGGAAATCCTCTACCCGTCCCAAAGAATATACGCCGGAATTGTCGCGACTTCGGTAGAATTTTGAAAGCGTAAAACCCGGAAAATATGGACGTTAATATGGGCAGGAAATGTCGGCCAATGCACGTCCCAACTAGAGCGTGTTGTGCACTTTACGCCACTCCTATCATCATAAGCCGACGCAGCATCACGCAGGCAAAGGCGATAAACCACAGGCCGCCGCGATCGCCGCGGGCGCGAAGCCGGGATTCGGCAAACGCGACATCGGCTCACTCAGGGCAACGGAGATGATTCGAGGAGTGTTTTGAGTGGAGAAAAGACGCGTCGCGACATAAATTGCGTTATGTGAGATAAATTCCTCCATGCAATCGAAAGTAACCCACGAAATCGACGGTACGCGATTCTCGACACTTGAGGGCTTTTATGACGAAGTAAGTCGTATCTTGATTCCTGGCGCGAGTTGGGGTCGTAATTTGGATGCCTTCAACGATATATTGCGAGGCGGCTTTGGAACTCCTGGTGCTGGATTTATTCTTCGATGGACCAATTCCAAGATATCCAAAGAGCAATTGGGCTACCCCGAAACAGTCCGTCAGTTAGAGGTGAGATTACAGCGATGTCATCCGTCTAACCGGCAACACGTCGCAGCCATTCTTGACGCAGCTAGAAGGAAAATTGGACCCACGGTATTCGATTGGCTCATTGAAATTATTGAAGTCCACTCCAAAGGCGGCCCGGAAGAAGTGGATGCCATCGATTTGATCCTTGACTAGGATCAACTGCTGCGAAAGGTGGCAACGACGGAGCATCTACTCACCGAAACCCTTGATGTGCTTCGAATTCAAAAGCTGATCGGCCGGCAATGTAAATCAATCGAACTTCGGTCGCGCATCTCCGAAAACGGTCTATATGAGTGTGGAAACTTACAAAAATCTGATCATCGGAAGCGGCGAGGGGGGCAAATCCCTCGCGTGGCATCTGGCCGGGGCTGGCGAGCAGACGGCGGTTATCGAGCGCCGCTGGATCGGCGGCTCATGCCCGAATGTCAATTGCCTTCCAAGCAAAAACGAAATCTGGAGCGCCAAGGTTGCAGATCTGGTGCATCACGCAAAACAATATGGAGTCATCGCCGGCTCAGCCTCGATCGACATGTCGATCGTCCGCGAGCGAAAACGCAAAATGGTGGAAGGCCTGATCGCCGTCCACGTGGCCCGCTACAAGGCCACGGGGGCCGAGCTGATCATGGGCGAGGCAAAATTCGTCGAGCCAGGGACGATGGAAGTTAAACTCAACGCAGGCGGCGTGCGAACGCTCAAGGGCGAGCGGGTTTTCCTGAACCTCGGTACGCACGCCGCGATCCCGCCCACACCGGGGTTGGCAGAATCTCGGCCGCTTACCCACATCGAAGCTCTGGAACTCAACCGCCTCCCCGAACATCTCGTCGTCATCGGCGGTGGATATGTCGGCTTGGAATTCGCCCAGGCGTATCGCCGATTCGGGAGCAAAGTGACGATCATCCAACACGGTCCCCAACTGCTGGCCAACCAGGATGCGGATGTCGCCGCCGAAATCCTGAAGATATTGACCGCTGATGGAATCGAAGTGATCGCCCCGGGCGACGTCCTCCGCATCCAGGGAAAGTCAGGCGTTGGCGTGACATTGGTCGTGCAAACGCCGGACGGCGAAAGAACGATTCAAGCCAGCGATATTCTAGTTGCGACCGGGCGCATCCCCAACACCGCGGGAATCGGGCTGGAATTGGCGGGCGTGGAGCTGGACTCGCGCGGCTACGTGAAAGTGAACGATCGCCTTGAGACGACGGCCAAAAACGTCTGGGCAATCGGTGAATGCGCCGGCAGCCCGCAGTTCACCCATGTTTCATACGATGACTTTCGAATCATCCGCGACAACCTCGCCGGTAAAAACCGCACGACGCGGGATCGCATCGTTCCCTCCTGCCTGTTCATCGACCCGCAGGTAGCCCAGGTGGGATTGACCGAAACCGAAGCCCGCGCGCGCGGGATCGCGTTTCGTGTCGCGAAGCTTCCGATGGCCGCGGTTCTCCGAACGCGCACGCTGGACGAGACTGAAGGATTTATGAAAGCCCTCATCGGCAGGGACGACAAAATTATTGGCTTCATAATGGTTGGTCCCGAGGCGGGCGAGGTGATGGCGGTCATTCAGGTGACGATGCAGGCCGGTCTTCCGTTCACGGCTCTGCGCGATGCGATCCTCACGCATCCCACGATGGCGGAAGGGCTGAATGTGCTGTTCTCGGCAATTAAGCCTATGGGCGAAGCATGAATCTCAGGATTTCTTTGCCAGTTGCGCTTCGATCGCGCTGATCACCTGCGGCGTGTTCGGCTTTGTGCCGGGGGAAAATCTTGCGACGACGTTGCCGTTGCGGTCGATCAGGAATTTCTCGAAATTCCAATGGATGTCGCCGTCGAAGGGTTTGTCGGTGTCGGGGCTGGTGAGGAATTTATATAGATCGCACATATTGTCCCCCTTCACGTCCACCTTGGAGAACATGTCGAACGTGACGCCGTAATTGCGGGTGCAGAACTGGCTGATCTCGACGTCGGTGCCCGGTTCCTGCTGGCCGAAATCGTTGGAGGGAAAGCCGAGGATGACGAAGCCCTGGTCGGCATATTTTTTGTACAGCGCTTCCAGTGGAGCATACTGGGGGGTATTGCCGCAATGGCTGGCGGTGTTGACGATCAGGATCACCTTTCCCTGGTACTGTGCGAGGTTGATATCCTTGCCGCCGAGGGATTTCATGGTGAAGCGCAGGGCCGGCCCCACCGTCGCGCCATCGGCCATGGGCTGCGTCGTCGGCTGGGTGGTGGGATCGGCAGCCGCAAAGGCGGAGGCGGCCAGCAGCGTGGCAATAAAAAGATAAACAGACGTCGAAGCCATGTGGATCTCCCTCAGAATGGTTCGAAAGACTATATCACGCGATCCCCGGCATGTCAGGATGATGGCGGCGAGATATAATCTGTTCTCTTTGGACGAAGCTTCCTTTTGACGGAGAAAACGACCGATGCCGGGAATGACAATGACAGAAAAGATAATGGCCCGGCACGCCGGCCGCGCAAGTGTTCGCCCGGGGGAGAACGTCTGGGTGAACATCGACATCCTGATGACGCACGATGTGTGCGGACCGGGCACGATCGGAATTTTCCACAAGGAATTCGGGCGCAACGCCAAGGTGTGGGACCGCGACCGCGTGGTCATCATTCCCGATCACTACATTTTCACGGCCGATCAGAAGTGTCACCGCAACGTCCAGATTCTTCGCGATTTCGTGAAGGAGCAGGGCCTGAAATACTTTTACGATGCGGATTTCGTCAAAAGCGAACCGACGATGCCCAATCCGTATCGCGATCCGACCAAGACGAGCTACAAGGGCGTCTGCCACAAGGCGCTGCCCGAAGAGGGCCACGTTCGCCCCGGCGAGATTCTGCTGGGCACCGACAGCCACACCTGCACCGCCGGCGCGTTCGGGCAACTGGCGACGGGCATCGGTAACACTGACGCGGCGTTCGTGCTCGGAACCGGCAAACTCTGGATGAAGACGCCCCCCACCATGAAGTTCTCCTTCCACGGCGCGATCCCGGCGTATCTCACCGCCAAGGATCTGATCCTGGCCGTGATCGGGGAAATCGGCGTGGACGGGGCCAACTACCGCAGCATGTATTTCGCCGGCGACGGCGTCAGCTCGCTGACGCTGGAAGACCGCATGACGCTCACCAACATGGCCATTGAAGCCGGCGGTAAAAACGGCGTCTGTGATGTCGATGAAAAAACCCTGAAATATGTTCAGAACCGCAGCAAGGTTCCCACGTGGGAAATCGTCCGCGACGATCGCGATGCGGAATATTGTTTCCAGGCCGAGTGGGACCTGGCGGCGCTGGAGCCGCTGGTGGCCAAACCGCACAGCCCCGACAATCGCGACACCGCGTACAACTGCCGCGATGTGAAGCTGGACCAGGCGTATATCGGAAGCTGCACGGGCGGGAAAATCACCGACATGATTTTTGCCGCCAACATCCTCAAGGGAAACCAGGTGAAAATTCCCACGTTTGTCGTGCCCGGCAGCACGGAAGTTCACGCGGACATGAAGCGCCTGAACCTGCGCGGCGCGGAAAAAGGCCCCAACGAAAAGAGCGTCGAGGACGTGCTGATGGATGCGGGGTGCAAAGTGGGCGCATCGGGATGCTCGGCCTGCCTGGGCGGCCCGAGCGACACCTTTGGCCGCCTCCAGCGCAGCGAGGTGTGCATCAGCACGACCAACCGCAATTTCCCCGGTCGAATGGGAAGCACCAAAAGCGCGGTGTATCTCGCGTCCCCGCTGACGGTGGCCGCCAGCGCGCTGACGGGATATGTGACCGATCCGCGCGATTACGTCAGCCAGCCGATTGAAACGGGCACCGCGGGCGTGGCATGAGGGTTGTTTTTGGGTAACCTGTCAGTTGTGATTGGCACTGCACCAGAAGCCCCCCTTTCCGCGAGGAAAAAATGAGCGGCGGCATTCGCGACAGCGACGTCGCCCGCGTCATCCACCGCGCCACCGGCGCCGATCCCGATTTACAGGCGAATCCACCCGTCCCCATCGCCCAGGCGGGCAAAGAGCTGGCCAATGCGCTGCTTTGCCGGCCGGATGATTTCGCCAAGCCCCATAAACTGTTCGACCGCGTTCGCTGGGGCGGACAGGTGATTTTCATCGGTGAAGAGCGCGATGCGATTCGCAAGGTTGCCGCCAGGCTCGCTGAAAACGGATTTGAAATCACGCAGCCCCCGGGGCACGTTTCGCGGCGCTGGCTGGGGATGGCGATTCCCCTGATTTCCAGGCGGATTTATTTCGTGGTTGCGCGGAAGGTCGCCCTGATTCTCCCGGGGCAGACCACAGACCGCTTCACGTTTCACGTGCACCTGGTGCGCGGGGTCTCGGGGGAATATGAGGTCGTCAAAGAAGTTCCCACCAGGGAAATGGTAATTGCGCGGCTGCGGAGCAAATGGCCCGACCTCGCCCAGGAGGTCGTGGAAAAACGCGCCAGGAAATTCACCGACAAGATTTTCCCGGTGTTTCTGACGCGCGAGGCGGCGTTATTGAAGATCGTCTACCGGGATTTACCGGAAAATTATCGCGGCCGAGTTCCCCGCCTGCTGGATATGGAAAAAGACGAGCGGGGATTTGCGCGGCGGCTGCATCTGAGCTGGCTGCGAAACGGCGGTGAGCCGCTCACCCAGACGGAATTCGCGCGGCAAAGCGCCGACCTGCTTCGCGCCCTGCACGAAGAGGCTGGCGTGATGCACCTGGATTTGCGGCTGGATAATTTCGTGATCACGCCGGCGGGAGTTGGATTCGTCGATTTCGGATCCGCAGTGCGCGTGGATGAGAATCTCAAGGAAAGCCCGCTGCTGAGCAGCCTGTTCGAGGAGCTGATGCGCACGAGCGAAATTCAGAGGATGCTGTTTCGTATGACGCGCACCGGGGAAGTGACGAGCGAAGCGATCAGCGGCGGCCTGCACAAGGCGGACAAGGCGGTTGATTGCTTTTACCTGGCGGTGCAGATCAGCTCGCCGCACGCCAATCCCGATTTGAAGGATTTGATCTGCTACGAAAAAGGGAGCGATGAAGCGCGCCGGCTGTCGAGGCTGACCGAGCAGATTCTCCGGCCGGTCGATCCCAGCAAACCGAAATTCCGCTCGGCAGCGGACATCCTGGAGGGAATCACGCGGTTGCAGCAATCTGCAGATACGGCGGCCTCGGCCATGGAAGCGGAAATGCCCACGCACAGCGAAGACCTGTCGAAAACCGCGCCCCCCTCTTGATAGCCGCTATCACGGGGTAGTATACACTTTGACTACAGATGAAGTTTTAGATATAAGCTTCTATTGATCCCTTTGGTGCGAAAATAGACAGGAGGTGAAACAGTTCAACGGGCGAAGCTATCGCTGAATTATTACTTTTTCTTATGGTCGGCGGCCATGCGCTTCAGGATGAGTTCGGCGATCTCCGAGCGTATATCTCGGGGATATAGGCCAAGAATGGCGGCTTGAATGACATCGGGCTGAGCAGTAAACCATTCGATGATCCGGCTTGTGGTGGCGATCTGGGTCATGCCGAGTCGATCACACAATTCGGTCAACCCCTTCTTGGCTTCCGGATTCAGTTCGATGCGCATAATTACGCGACGTGATGAGTTAGCGACTGCCATTGCGTGTGCCTCCACAACGTTTTTTGATTCATGCCGCTTTCATCTTTGGAAAGCGTGCGCAACCACTGATCACTAATGCCTGTACGTATTGGCGTGGGCGCTGGATTTCCTGGATCCTTTGCCTTTGGTTTCCAGATGCTTGCGAAGCTGCTTGGCGAGTTGGGAGAGGGTTTCCTCCGACAGCGACGAAAGTATTGAAGTTTTAATCAGGTCATCCTGCCGGACAAACCAATCGACGAGGCGGGACATCACGGCGATCTGAGTCATGCCACGATGTTCGCAAAGCTCGTCCAATTCGTTCTTTGTGGCGGAATCCAGTTGGATTCGCATGGTTGCCCGACGCGATGTCATTTTTTTCTCCACGTCAGTGATTTCATCCATTCGTAGGCAAAGATTTCCATTTCGGCCACTGAATAATCCATCGCTCCCTTTTGCCAGCGTCCCTATGCCATCGTCCAAATTACGGTACATACACGCCCACCAAAAAAAATACTTTCGGTTACGTGGTTTTAGGCCGCGATCAGAGAGCAATATCACGTTCGAACATCACTCGAAATGATACTCCTCACATAGTTTACGTCAAATCCATCACGAAGGCGACGGCCAGAAGCTCATCGATTGATGTTACGCCCCGAGAGCGCCCGCGCGATCGTCGTCGAAGAGTTCGGGACGGATAACGGACCGTGGTCATCCACCAGTTGCGCGGTCACTCGGCGGCTGCCTTCGACCAGCGGTTTTCCGATCACCTGCGCGATCTGGTTCACTTCATCCTGTTTTTGTGCGACCTGCTTTTCCAACTCCCGGTAACGCGCGTCCAAGTCTTCGAATTCCTTCAATGCCGCCTCGTACAGTTCTTCCCCCTCCTGTATCCATTCCGCAATCGTTTTTGCCACTGAGGACCTCCATTCAGGAGTTACTGGAGCACAAAGCATAACGCCAACTTGCTTAATGTACGAAAAATCGGCTGGTTACACGAGGAATTAAGCGGACGAAGTTTGAATCGGTGGCCCTCTGCAGAGGCGAACTTATAAATAGCCCGGCAGTTAACCGACCAGCGCCGATAAAACCTCGACGTCGGTTTTCCAGCCGATTCAAAAAGGGATAGAATCGCGCCTGGATTTTTTCAGCGAGGAACCAGTGCCAAGGAACCAGCCCGACGCTTTCAAAGACAAATTTCGCCCCGACGCCGATGCGCGGCTCGACGCGCAAATCGACGCAGCGCTCTCTGGTCTGTCAGAGAACGATCTCTACGGCTTTAACAAGCCTCGCCCGGCGGAAGGCGCCGGCGAAAAAGGCGCGCGCCGAGGGCGCGTGGTTTCGATTGACAAGGATGATGTGTTCATCGATTTCGGTGGAAAAAGTCAGGGAATCGTTCCGCTGATTCAGTTTCAGGAAGAGCCGAAAATCGGCGATGAGCTGGATTTCAACGTCGAGCGTTACGACGCAGCGGAGGGTTTGTTGATCCTCTCCCGCAAGGGGGCGGCGACGGGAGATGTCTCCTGGGAAACGCTGGAAGTCGGTCAGATCGTCGAGGGAACCGTCACCGCGGTGAACAAGGGCGGCCTGGAGCTTTCGGTGAAGAATATGCGGGCGTTCATGCCGGCCGGGCAGGTGGATATTTATCACGTTCCCGATCTCTCCCAGTTCATCAATCAGAAGATGACGGCCGAGGTGACCGCTTTTGAGCGGCAGGGTCGCAACGTCGTTCTCTCCCGCCGCAATGTGCTGGAGCGCGAGAGGGAAGAGAACAAGAAAAAACTTTTCGAGGAACTGGCCGAGGGACAATTGCGCCGGGGAACCGTGCGCAGCGTGATGGATTTCGGCGCGTTCGTCGATCTCGGCGGGGTGGACGGCCTGCTGCACGTCAGCGAGATGAGTTTCCGCCGCGTCCGGAATCCAGGCGAAGTTGTAAAAATCGGCGACGTGGTGGATGTGAAAATTCTGAAAATAGATCGCGAGGCGGGAAAGCTGAGCCTCAGCCTCAAGCAGGCGCGCGGAGTCGATCCGTGGAACGATGCGCAGACGCGATACTCCGTGGGGTCGCACGTGACCGGCCGCGTCACGAAAATCGAAAGCTTCGGGGCGTTCATCGAAGTGGAGGAGGGAATCGAGGGGCTGCTTCCGATCGGCGAGATCAGCCATCGCCGCATTCGCACGCCCGCGGAAGTGGTGAAGGAAGGCGACACCGTTCGGCTGGCGGTGCTGTCGGTCGATCCGGTGGCTCGACGAATGTCGTTCAGCCTGAAACAAGCCACCCCCGCCGAACCACCCGCGGATGAAACAACCGCCGCCAGCGCCCCCGCCAAGCCGAAGAAAAAGCGCCCGGAACTCCGCGGCGGATTGGATTTCTAAACTCAAGCGATACGAGATTCACCAGGTATATTTGACGCTGTAAGTGATCGTTTTTTCACCCCCCGCGGGAACATCCACAGGGATGTGAATTGTCCGCGAATCCTGCTTTTCCCACGCATCGCTGCTTGAGGTGATCTCCCAGTTCACCCATCGATACAGGTTTTCCTTCACGATCACGTGCACTGCCTCGGTCTTGTGATTCCGCAGCTTGATTTCAAACGATTCTGTCGCCACGTGGCCATTGTAGTTGACATTAAAATCCGTCTGCCGCCGCTCGCCGACGATATCGAAGGCGCTGCCGAGCTTGGCCATGACGTCTTCATCCTTGGGCGTGTGGTGAATGACGTCTTCGCCGATGAATTCCTTTTCGTTATCGTCGGGATCACGCTTGTACACGCGGATGCGGCCGGCCGGCAGCGGGATGCCCAGTCCATTTTTTTCGCTGTTGGTCAGCAGCAGATAGACATCGACTTTTTTGTTGCTGTCGCTGCCGAGATTCTGGTCCCAGTTGGGGCTGTCGTACGAAGCGAAGCGCAACTCATCGGGAATGCCGTAGTAGACGTAGGTTTTCTGGATCGGGATATCGAGCTTGGGGTCGAACAACTCGATCTGCTTGGTGCTGTTGTTGGCCAGGGATGTGGTGCGGCCCAGCGTGTAGAGGTGATATTCGAAAAAAGATTTCTCCGCGAAACCGGCGGGAGCGGCGGCCAGTGCGTCGCTGAGACTGGCCGCCTGACGGTACATGGAATACTGCGGCGGATGCACGCGCTGCACGTCGCCCGCGACGAGCTTCAATTTCGAATCGGGATACGAAGCCCCGCTTTGATTGAGGATCGTCACCCACGCCCCCATGTCAGCCGCGTTCTCATCGGCGTTTACCGTCAGATTGTAATCCGCCCGCCAGGTGAGGCTGCTCGTCTGATACGTCACCTGCGCCATTTGCGGGCCGGCCTGATTGCTGCTGATTTTCCAGACCAGCGTGGGTTTGGTGATCAGCTCCTCATCGGATTTGGCAAGCTGAATCGCTTCGATCTCCGGCCCGCGAGCCAGCACCTGTACGCCCCCATCCGCATTCTGAAGCACCAGCGTCGATTCATCGAACGACAATAAATTCCCCGAAAGAGTTTCCGCCGGCCCACTGCCGGCGCGCCGGATGATCTGAATCTCCTGGCCGAGATATTTCCCCAGCAGTTTGTCCGCGCTGACCAGATCATATTCATAATTCTGCTCGAGCACGCTGGCGGCGCTGGGCGCGCTCAGGCACTGGAACGAAACTGTGGTGGGATCGATCTCGGCCGCGACATCCGTGAACTTCACGATGTTCTCGCCGGAATTAAGCTGAATCTGGCGATTCTCGCGCACAACACCATAACCCGGCAGAGGATTCTGCTGGGCATATTCGCTGTTGAGTGTTTGCTGCCGCACATAATCCTGCGGATCAAACGCCGCGGGATCGGCATTGCTGTAAATCGTGAGGGAAAACGAAAAGCCGGGCGCCGGTACTGCGGCAAAGATGACGGCGGGAGATAAGAGAAAAGCGACCATCGCGAGCGCGAAATTCCTTCGTCGAATCATGGTTCGATGACTCCGTGTAAAAATTGTTGCCCGGTGTTTGGACGGCTTCGCGAGGGAAAAGTTGCGGCTAAAATTCCCTTGGTGATGGAGGTATTTACAATTACCATTGTACATCATGTCCCAGCTCATTATCACGGCGGTGGGTCCCGATCGGCCGGGGATCGTCGGGGAATTGACGGCGCATCTTCACGGCGGCGGTGGGAATATTCTCGACTCGCGTATGGTCAATCTGCGCGGGGAATTTGCGATGCTGATTCTGCTGGAAGCGGCGGATGCGGCGGCGGAGCAGTTGCGGCGAAATCTGCCCGGCGTCGGTGAAAAGATCGGGCTGCGGCTTTCCATTTCCGAGCAGAAAATCGGGCAGCGCGTGCGCGGGTTGCCGTTTCGGTTGCGAACTTACTCGCTGGATCAGCCGGGCATTGTTGCGAAACTCGCGCAGGTTCTGCGGGAGCATGGAGTGAACATCGAGGAATTATCCGCGCGGCAGGAATCAGCGCCGTTCGACGGCGCGCCGCTGTTCCTGACGGAAATGCGCCTGACGGTTCCCGCCAGTGTGCCGCTGGGCAAGCTCCGCGCGGAATTGGAATCGGTGGGCAGCGCGCTCAACTGCGACGTCGATCTGGATCCGGCTTGAGCGGCAGCGATTCCAAACCGGTTAGATTCGATCTTGTTCAGAAGGATCGCGCAACCGGCGCGCGCCTTGGCAAGGTACACACACCGCACGGTACGTTTGATACGCCCGCGTTCATGCCGGTCGGTACGCAAGGATCGATCAAGGGTGTTTTGCCGGATGAAGTGGAGCGAACCGGGGCACAGATCGTTCTGGCCAACACATATCATCTTATGCTGCGCCCGGGCGAAAAGACGGTCGCGCAGCTCGGCGGCCTGCACAAGTTTATGGGTTGGGCGCATCCGATTCTCACCGACAGCGGGGGCTTTCAGATTTTTTCGCTGGCCGACCTCAGCGAAATTTCCGACGCCGGCGTGAAATTCAAAAGCCATATCGACGGCAGCGAAGTATTTCTCGACGCCGGGCGCAGCATCTCGGTCCAGAATGATCTGGGGGCGGACATCATCATGGCATTCGACCAGTGCCCGCCGGCTGAGGCATCGCCCCAGGCGCACCGGCAGGCGGTGGATCGCACCGTGCGATGGGCCGGGCAATGCGTCGCCGCTCATGCGCGCCCCGGCGAGCAGGGGCTGTTCGGAATCATCCAGGGCGGCGTCGATTTAGCGCTGCGGCGGGAATGTCTTGCGGCGCTTTCAGACATGGATTTTGCCGGATATGCGATCGGCGGACTGGCCGTGGGCGAGGGATTTGAGCCGATGAACACGGTGCTGAAGGAGATTGGGCCGGCCATGCCGGAATATAAACCCCGGTATCTGATGGGAGTTGGATATCCGCGCGACATCGCCGCGGCGGTGGCCTCCGGGGTGGATATGTTCGATTGCGTGCTTCCCACGCGCAACGGCCGAAATGCGTATGCGTTCACGGCTTCCGGCCCGCTGCGGCTGCGGAACAGCGTTTTTGCCCGCGATTCGTCGCCGATTGAGCCCGGTTGCGACTGCTATTGCTGCGGGAATTTCACCCGCGGAGCGATCCGGCACTTTTTTTTCGCCGGCGAGATGCTTGGCCCGGTGCTGGTTTCGGTGCATAATATTCGGTTCTACCAACG
>Ga0302325_10004431_pt1 | contig 32480 bp, 25 predicted proteins | sample Palsa_T0_2_FD_201948 | JGI IMG/M metagenome (GOLD analysis project Ga0302325, IMG submission 201948) | Peat permafrost microbial communities from Stordalen Mire near Abisko, Sweden - Palsa_T0_2 | ecosystem: Environmental > Terrestrial > Soil > Palsa > Peat permafrost | place: Sweden: Abisko... | reverse complement strand
TCTCGATTCGCTCTTGCTGCTCCCGCCGCAGCGCGTCGTAATCGAACAGCTCCTTTGCCTTCGACGTCGCCGCCTCGTAATTACCCGAGTCGTAGGTCAGGCCGCAGATGGTGGTGAACGGGAACTCCTCGTGCCTGATCCAGTTGCGCTCGCGCAGTTCCAGCGGCTCGATGCCGAGCTCGGCCGCGAGCTCGTCGATGATCCGCTCGATCGCGAACGTAGCCTCGGGACGGCCCGCGCCGCGGTAGGCGTCGGTCGGCATCTTGGTGGTGAAGACGCCCGTGCACTTGAACGAGTAGGCGTCCATCTTGTAGATGGCCGGGTACATGAACGCGCCAAGCAGCGGCACGCCGGGCGTGACCAGCATCAGGTAGGCGCCCATGTCCGCCAGCAGGTCGACATCGAGGCCGCGGATTCGTCCGTCGCGGTCGGCGGCGACCCTGATCCGCTGCCACTGATCCCGGCCGTGGTGCACGGTCAGGTTGCCCTCGCTGCGCGACTCGTTCCACTTGACCGGCTTGCCGACCCGGCGGCTGATCAGCACGGCCAGTACTTCCTCGGCCGTCACCTGCAGCTTGGAGCCGAAGCCGCCGCCGACGTCCGGAGCGATGACGCGGACGTCCTGCTCGGGGATCCCGAAGAAGGCTGACAGCGCGAACCGCAGGATGTGCGGGATCTGCGTCGCCGACCACAGCGTCACAGCGTCGCCGTTCCACTGGGCGACCACCGCCCTCGGCTCCATCGCGCACGGGATGAGGCGCTGCTGGCGGAAGGTCCGCTCGACCACGACCGGCGCGTCGCTGAAGGCGCCGTCCACGTCGCCGTTGGCGAACACCCACTCGTAGCTCTTGTTACCGGCCTCGTGCACTTTCGGCGAGGCCGCGTCCAGCGCGGTGCGGATGTCCAGCACTGGCGACAGCGGGTCATAGTCCACATCGATCGCGTTGAGCGCGTCGGCGGCGGTGTAGCGGTCACGGGCCACCACGACAGCTACGGCCTCGCCGACATAGCGCACCTCGTCGACGGCCATCGGCGGGTGCGCCGGGATCTGGATGTCCTCGGTAACCGGCCAGGCGCAGGGCAGGCTGCCCTGCTCAGCGGCAAAGTCAGCGCCGGAGAAGGCGGCGATCACGCCGGGCTGCTCCAGGGCCGCGCTGACGTCGACCCGGGTGATCTTCGCGTGCGCGAACGGACTGCGCAGGAAGGCCAGGTGCAGCATGCCCGGCAGCCTCATGTTGTCAGTCCAGTTGGTCTGGCCGGTGATCAGCCGCGCGTCCTCCTTGCGCAGCCGGGCCCGGCCGATCTCGAGCTCAGCGGCCGGCGCGTCGGTGGTCGCGGTCATGACGTCACCCCTGCCTCAGCCGCGCGCTTGACGGCGCGGACGATGTTCTCGTAGCCGGTGCACCGGCAGAGATTGCCCTCAAGGCCCTCGCGGATCTCCGCCTCGGTCGGGTGCGGGTTGTCGCGGAGCAGATCGGCGGCCGCCATGATCATGCCGGGCGTGCAGTACCCGCACTGCAGCGCATGCTCTTCATGGAAGGCTCGCTGCACCGGGTGCAGCTCGCCGTTGGCCAGGCCTTCGATCGTGACCACGTCGGATCCGTCCGCCTGCACGGCCAGCACCGCGCAGCTCTTCACTGACTGCCCGTCCATCAGGACCGTGCATGCACCGCAGTTTGAGGTGTCGCACCCGACCGGCGTACCGGTCTTGCCGACGACTTCCCTGAGGTAATGGACAAGCAGCAGACGGGGTTCGACCTGGTCGACGTACTTCACGCCGTCAACCGTGACGGTGATGTGCGTCATTCGCTGACACCTCCGAGGACAGGGCAGATGCGCCTTAGGCAAACCTAGGCCGGCCGGCCCCCGGCGCACTAGTCCCTCGCGTCGCAATTAGCGGCACCCTCAGACCGCGGCCCGTGTCAGGAAAAGCGCGACATCAGCCAGTCTGGACGATCTGAAACATCTCGGCGAGCCTGCCCTCCGGCAGCCCGCCCTGCTCCGCAGCCCGGCTGAGCCAGCCGCGCAGGTTTTTCTCCAGCGCCGCGGCGTCGCTGATCTGGCTGGCGTGGCACCGCAGCGCCGCTATCTTCCTGCCGAAGGTGTCGGTGATGTCGATATATGTCGTCGGAGTCGGGCCGCCGGCGATCCACACCTCGCGCACCGTCCACGGCTCGAGTTTCTCGTCGGCCAGCAGCTCGGGGAACGCGAACGGGTTACGCGAGTCGGGATACACCGCATCGAGCGCGGCCGAGCCGACCGCCCGGTGGTCGGGGTGACTGGTGCCGATCCGGGCGTAGTTGCGCTCGGGTGACTGGCACACCACCCGCTCTGGGCGCAGCAGCCTGATGACACGGGCCAGATCGCGCCGCAGCGCGATCGTCGGCTCCACCCGGCCGTCGGGGTAGCCGAGGAAGTGCAGGTCGTGCACTCCGACCTGCTTGGCGGCCGCGGTCTGCTCCGCCTGCCTGAGCACGGCCATGTCTGCGCGCGAGACAGAGGGGTCGCTGCCGCCCGCGTCGCCGTTGGTCACGATGCAATAGCTCACCTCCACCCCGGAATCGGTCCACTGCGCGATCGTGCCGGCCGAGCCGAAGTCGGCGTCGTCCGGATGAGCGGCAATTACCAGCACGCGGGATACCTTCTGCTCCTCGGCCACGCACTGATCCTACGGCGGCGCCGCTGCCGGCCGCGGCGGGCGCTACCCGGCCCGCACCTAGCCTGGAGGTCAGCTGGGTGTTACCCGGAGGCTCAGCCGGGTACCGGGTCAGCGCAGAGGCACTCAGTTAGGGTGGGAGCTGTGACGACCTTCTCCGCAGATCGGTCATATGCGCAGACCCTGGACGCCGCTGATCAGCTTGCCCAGTTCCGCGACCGGTTCGTGCGGCAGGACCGGGACCTGATCTACCTGGACGGGAACTCACTGGGCCCGCTCCCGTTCCGCACGCAGGCCCGCATCGCAGAGGTCGTGGACCAGGACTGGGGTGTCGGGCTCGTCCGGTCCTGGGACAAGTGGATCGACCTTCCGCGCGAGGCGGGCGACATGATCGGCGAGCACCTCGTCGGCGCGGCCGCTGGTCAGGTCCTGGTGTGCGACTCGGTGACCGTCAACCTGTACAAGCTGGTGTGGGCCGCGCTGGATGCCCGGCCAGGCCGCGACGTCATCATCACCGACGACGACAATTTCCCGACCGACCGCTACGTGCTCGAGGGCGTCGCCGCCCAGCGCGGGTGCGAACTGCGGCTGATCCACACTGATCCTGATGACGGCATCAGCACCGGCGCGCTGGCCGACGTCCTGGACGAGCGGACGGCCGTGGTCGCGCTGTCCCACGTCGCCTACCGCAGCGGCGCGCTCGCCGACATGGCGCTGGTGACAGACCTGGTGCACCGGGCAGGCGCGCTCGCGCTGTGGGACCTGTCCCACTCGGCCGGCTCAGTGCCGGTCGAGCTTGACGCGGCCGGCGCGGACCTGGCAGTCGGCTGCACCTACAAGTACCTGAACGCCGGGCCGGGTGCGCCCGGCTTCCTGTACGCACGCGACGACCTGCAGTCACAGCTGCGGCAGCCGATCTGGGGCTGGTTCAGCCAGCACGACCAGTTCGCCATGGGGCCGCGTTACCACCCGGCAGCCGGCGTTGACTCGTTCCTCACCGGCACGCCCAACATCGTCGGCACTGTCGCGGTCGAGGAAGGCGCGCGCCTGCTCGGGGAGGCCGGCATCGGCGCGCTCCGGGAGAAGAGCATCGGGCTGACCAGCTACCTGATCGCGCTGGCGGACGAATGGCTGGCGCCGCTCGGGTTCGCGCTCGCCACGCCCCGCGCCCCGGCGCGCCGGGGTGGCCACGTCAGCCTCCGCCATGACGACGCCTGGCAGCTCAGCCAGGCGCTGATCCGCGACGGCGTCATCGGCGATTACCGGACGCCAGACCGCGTGCGGCTCGGGCCCGTTCCCCTCTATACAAGTTTTACTGCGGTGTTCGACGCGATGGAGCGGCTCAGGGAGATCGCCGCCAGCAAGTCCTATGCCGACATCCCGGCGGACCGGTCCCGCGTCACCTGAGGCCGTGCCCGGGCGGCTGCGCATCCGACCAGCCGCGTGACCGTTTGCTGCACCTGTGTCCCAATTGACGCTCCTGCTGGGTGCGGCTTAGGCTCGGCGGAGTGCCCCGCTACGGCGAGATCGACCGCGATTACGCGAAGCGGCTGCGATCAACGGCAGCCGACGGCCCGATTTACATGCTCGGGCTGACCAGCTTCCTGGCCGCCAGTGCCGGGAAATCCGGGGACCGAGATCCGGCCACTGCCTATGCGCCGATCCCGATCCTCGCGAGCGCAGGCGCCGTGCTGTGCTTTGCCGCCGATGTCCTCGCCAGCACCGGTGGCTGGGACCGGGTCGCGGTGATCGGCTACCCGAGCCGGAAGGCTTTTGTCGACCTCGCCTACCGTGCCGACTTCCAGGCCTGGCACGTCACCAAGGAAGACCAGCTGGAACGCACCACCGTCCTGGGGACGCTTCCGGTCGGCGGGCTGCCCGGCCCGGCCAGCCACGGCAGGATGCTGCTCGAGGCCTGGGCGGGGGCCGAGCCCGCGCCGGTCACCGCGGGGTTAGCGACCGGGTTCACGGTCGAGGGAACCGTGATCGGCGACGGCCGCCGCTGGAGCGGTGTCCGCTACACGCCGATCGAGCCGGGCGTGCCGCTGCCGCTGCAGGAAGCTGCGCCCGGCTATCAGGCACTGCTGCTGGAGCCGACGATCGAGCGCTGGCGCTGATGCCCGCGCGCGGTGCCGCGCATTCGGGCTTGTCCCCGGCAGCCGCAGCCGCCACGCTGATAGCAGCCATGACCGCCCTACTCCCCGGACTGCCGGATGCCGCCTGAGCTGAGCACCGAACCGATTACTGCCGTCGACTTCCATTTCGACATCATGTGCCCGTGGGCCTACCAGGCCTCGCTCTGGATCCGGGACGTCCGCGCGCAGCTCGGCCTCGATGTCAGCTGGCGGTTCTTCAGCCTGGAGGAGATCAACCGGGCCGAGGGCAAGAAGCATCCCTGGGAGCGGGACTGGTCCTACGGCTGGTCCATGATGCGCGTCGGCGCCCTGCTCCGCCGCGCGGATCCCGGTCTGCTCGACCGCTGGTACTACGCGGCCGGCAGCGCGCTGCACGTCCAGGGACGCAAGCCGCACCGGCGCGAGGTCGCCGAGGAGCTGATGCGCCAGCTGGACCTGGACCCGGCGCTGGTCGGCCAGGCAATCGACGATCCGACCACGACCGACGAGGTGCGGGCCGATCATGACCGCCTGGCCGCGCTCGGCGGCTGGGGCGTTCCGACGCTTGTCTTCGGCGGCGGGCGGGCGCTGTTCGGGCCCGTCCTCATTGAGCCGCCTGCTGGCCCCGCGGCCGTCCGGCTCTGGCAGCTGATGACCGGCTGGCTGGAGTTCCCGAATCTCTACGAGATCCAGCGGCCGAAGAGCCAGCAGGACCTGCGGGCCATCGCCGCGGTCTTCCGGCCGTACCTCGAGGCGCGCGACTGGATCACCATTTCGAAGGAGACACCGTGACTGACCTTGCCACCATCCGGGGATCACTCGAGCAGTGCTACGACGCCATCGAGTCGCTGACAGCGCGGATGGACGCGCAGCAGTGGCATGCTCAGTCGCTGTGCCCCGACTGGGACATGCGCGGCGTCGTCGAGCACCTCGGGATGATGGAGCGGGTCATGACCGGCTGGCTGCCTGACGGCGCCGACGACCTGCCGCCGCTGGACCGGATTGCGCCCTATCAGGAGCAGGCTGCCGGGCTCGACGACAAGGCGTTCGCGGCCCGCATCGCCGAGATCTTCGCAGAGCGCCGGGCTGACCTGGCCGGCCTGACCGACGAGGACCTGGCCCGGCCGTCCTGGACGCCGATCGGGCCGAAGAGCTACGGCGGGTTCCTGGAGATCCGGATCTTCGATTTCTGGGTGCACGAGCGAGACATCACCACGCCACTCGGCTGGCCGTCGGACGACGGCGGTCCCGCCGCCGAGATCGCGCTCGGCCAGGTGGCAGGCTCGATGGGCTACATCGTGGGCAAGAAGATAGGGCTGCCGGACGGCGCCAGCATTGTCTTCCACCTCACCGGGCCGGTAGCGGCCGACCTGTCGGTCGTGGTCGACGGCCGGGCCAGAGTCGTCGGCCACCTCGATCAGCCCGATGTCGAGCTGACCACCGACACCGTGACTTTCATCCAGCTGGCCGGCGGCCGCATCGATCCGCAGCTGCAGATCGACGCGGGCACGATCACCTGGACCGGGAACGCCGAGCTGGGCGACCGGGCCGCCAGGAACCTGCGCTTCACCATCTAGGCGCGGGCGCGGCGCTCGCGGCTGGCTTACGGGCGCGCTGCTCGCGACGGTGTGACGGCGGCAGGCTGCCGCGGCGCACGCGCGGCTCGGGTAAACTTAGTTGCCGAGAAGCAACAATGCAGCCGAGAGGAACCCCGAGGTGACGCAGTACGCCGGCAGCGGGCAAACTGACCGCGGCTTCTGGCGGAGCACGTTCTCGTCGCTGAAGGTACCGAACTACCGCCTGTACTTCGCCGGCCAGTCGATCTCGCTGGCAGGCACCTGGATGCAGATGACCGCGCAGTCCTGGCTGGTCCTCGTGCTCACGCACTCGAGCACCAGGCTCGGGCTGGTGGTGGCGCTGCAGACGCTGCCGGTGCTCCTCCTGGCCCCGTACGGCGGCGTGGTCGCCGACCGGGTGGACAAGCGCAAGCTGATGATCGTCCTGCAGCTGGCCATGGGCTGCCAGGCCCTGGTGCTAGGGCTGCTGACGGTGCTCGGGGCGGTCACGTTCTGGGAGGTCTGCCTCCTCGCCGTCATCCTCGGCCTGAACAACGCCTTCGAGAACTCCGCCAGGCAGGCGTTCGTCCGGGAGATGGTCGGCAGGGACGAGCTGCGCAACGCGATCACGCTGAACTCGGTGACGGTGAACGCGGCACGCGCCGTCGGCCCGGCCATCGGCGGCGTCCTCATCGCCACGGTCGGCGTCGGCGTGTGCTTCCTGGTCAACGCCGCCAGCTTCGTCGCGGTCGTCACCTCGCTGATCATCATGAACACGGGCGCGCTGCGGCCCAGCCCGCCCGCGCCGCGCGCCCGCGGCCAGCTGCGCGAGGGCATCAGGTATGCCCGGCGAACGCCCGACATCGCGATCCCGCTGGCCATGATGGGCCTGGTCGGGATGCTCGCCTACGAGTTCCAGGTGTCGATCCCGGTGCTCGCCCGCCAGACCTTCCACGGCGGATCGGAAGTCTACGGCTTCCTGACGGCAGCGATGGGGATCGGCGCGGTCGTGGGCGGCTTGCTGACGGCCGCGCGGGGCAGGACCGGGCTGCGGTCAATGATCATCGCCGGGACCGGCTTCGGGATCGCCATCATCGTATGCGCGTTCGCGCCGGTCATCGGGCTGGCCTATGCGGCCATGCTGTTCGTGGGCTGGGCCAGCGTGTCGTTCATCGCGATCGGGAACTCGACAATCCAGCTCGCCTCCGAGCCGAGCATGCGCGGCCGCGCGATCGCCCTGTGGCAGGTCGCCTTCCAGGGCACGACACCGATCGGCGGTCCGCTGATCGGCTGGATCATTGACCTGGGCGGCCCGCGTACGGGCCTGGCGGTCGGCGGCGTGTCCTGCCTGGCGGCCGCGGCGGGCGGGTACTGGCTCAGCCAGCGCTACCGACGGACACGTGGACCTGGCGGCGGTCAGCCCGTCGAGACCGCCACCGACGACGACCCCGCGGACCAGCAGGCCAGCGCGCTGATCAGCCCCGCGAGCACGAGCCAGGCCTGAGGCGCCCGCCGGGGCGGCCCGCCCGCGGTCCGCTCACTCCCACTCGATCGTCCCCGGCGGCTTGCTGGTGATATCCAGCACCACCCGGTTGACCTCTGGCACCTCGTTCGTGATCCGGGTCGAGATCGTGGCCAGGACCTGATCGGGTATCCGGGCCCAGTCGGCGGTCATGGCGTCCTCGCTGGTTACCGGCCGGAGCACGACCGGGTAGCCGTAGCTGCGGCCGTCACCCTGGACGCCGACGGAGCGCACGTCAGCCAGCAGGACGACCGGGCACTGCCAGATCTGCCGGTCCAGGCCGGCCGCGGAGAGCTCGGCCCGCGCGATGGCATCGGCCGCGGACACGATCCGCAGTCTCTCGGCCGTCACGTCACCGACGATCCTGATGGCCAGGCCCGGACCGGGGAAGGGCTGCCGCCACACGATCTGGTCCGGCAGCCCGAGCTCGGTGCCGACCTGCCTGACCTCGTCCTTGAACAGGTCCCTCAGCGGCTCGACGAGCTTGAACTGCAGATCTTCCGGGAGGCCGCCGACGTTGTGGTGCGACTTGATGGTGGCGGCACCGGTGCCGCCGCCCGATTCCACCACGTCCGGGTAAAGCGTGCCCTGGACCAGGAACGTGGCCGCGTCGGTCTCGCCCGCGATCTCGCGCGCGGCGTGCTCGAACGCCCGGATGAACTCCCGCCCGATGATCTTGCGCTTCTGCTCCGGGTCAGCCACCCCGGCCAGCGCGCCGAGGAAGACCGAGGCGGCATCGACCACCTTGAGCTCGACGCCGGTCGCGGCGACAAAATCCTTCTCGACCTGCTCGGCCTCGCCGGTCCGCAGCAGGCCGTGGTCCACGAACACACAGGTCAGCCGTGCGCCGATGGCACGCTGGACCAGGGCCGCGGCGACCGCGGAGTCGACGCCTCCGGACAGGCCGCAGATGGCACGGCCGGAGCCGACCTGCGCGGCGATCCGCTCGGTCTGCTCCTCGATGACGCCCCGCATTGTCCAGGTCGGCTTGCAGCCAGCCGCGGCCAGGAAGCTGCGCAGCATCGCCATGCCGTGCTCTGTATGCAGAACCTCCGGGTGGAACTGCATCCCGTATAGCTGCCGGTCTGGTGCCTCGGCCGCCGCCACCGGGGTGCCGGCGGTGGCTGCGGTGACCGCGAAGCCGGGCGGCGGGGTCGCGCAGGTGTCCCCGTGCGACATCCAGACGCGCTGGTCAGCGGGCAGCCCGGCGAGCAGCACGCCGGATTCACCGGAGGCCCGGAGCGAGGTTGCCCCGTACTCGCCTGTCCCGGTGTGGCGGACCTCGCCGCCAAGGTCGCGGACCATGAGCTGGAAGCCGTAGCAGATGCCGAGTACGGGCACGCCGGATGTCAGCAGGCCCGCAGGGGCAGGCGGCGCGCCGGGCGCGTAGACCGAGGACGGGCCGCCGGACAGGATGACCGCGGACGGGCCGAGTGCGAGCATCTCCGCGGCCGTCATGGTGCTCGGCACCACCCGGGAGTAGACGTGGCATTCCCTGACGCGCCGGGCAATCAGCTGGGCGTACTGGGCGCCGAAATCAACCACCAGCACGGGGCCGGATTCGAGGTCAGGTGCATCGCGGTGATCGCCGGCTGCCATGCGACCAGTCTAGTTGGCGCCCGGCGCCCAGGCCGCTAGCCTGCCCGGCCCGCCGTGTCCTGCTGCTCGGAGTCAGCCGGCGCAGCCGGGCCGACAAGCACCCGCGAGATCCGCCGGCCGTCGAGCTGGGTCACGGTCAGCTTGCGGCCGGACACCTCGGCTGACTCGCCGTTCTCGGGCAGGTGGCCGAGCGCCGCGAGCAGGTATCCGGCCACCGTTTCGTAAGGGCCCTCGGGCAGCTCAAGGCCGGTCTGCTCAGCGAACTCGTCCAGGTTGAGCAGTCCGTCGACCTCGAGCTCGCCGCCGCGAAGCTGGCGCGGCTGGCTCGCTTCCTCGTCGTACTCATCCTGGATGTCGCCGATCAGCTCCTCAACCAGGTCTTCCAGGGTGACGATTCCCGCGGTGCCGCCGTACTCGTCGACGACGATGGCCAGGTGGGCCCGGTCCTTGCGCATCTCCGACAGGGCCGACAGCACCATCTTGCTGATCGGCAGGAACTTCACCGGGCGGCAGACCTCGCCGACCTGGCGGGTGTCGAGCTCGGAACGGTGATCCAGCAGGTCACGGGTATGCACGAAGCCGATCACGTCGTCGTAAGACTCCTGGTACACCGGGAACCGGGAGTACCGGGCATGCTCGGTCGCCGCGATGGCATCTGCCAGCGGCATCGATGCCGGCAGGAACTCGACCTCGGTCCTCGGTACCAGGACCTCGCGGACCTGGCGCTTGCCGGCGTCGAACACCTCGCCGACGATATGCCGCTCGTCCGGGCTCAGTGCCTGGTGGCCGGCCACCAGGTCGCGCAGTTCCTCGTCGGTCATCACGCCGCGGGCGACGTTGGGGTCGAAGCCCAGCAGCTTGACGACCAGGTTCGTGCACCTGGACAGCAGCCAGACCAGTGGCCTGGCCAGCATGGCCAGCCGGTCTACGACCGGGCCGGCCACGTACGCCACTCGCTCGGCCCGCTGCAGCGCCAGCCGTTTCGGGGCAAGCTCGCCGAAGATGAGAGTAAAGAAGGAGATGACGAGGGTCACCGCGATCAGCGCCAGGGGGCCGCTGACGCCGCGCGGCATGTACCTGCTGAAGACGTCGCCCAGCCGGTCCGCCAGCAGGGCTGCGCCGAAGGCACCGGACAGCAGGGTCGCCAGCGTGACGCCGATCTGGACCGACGACAGGAACCGGTTCGGGTCCTGGGCAAGCTTCGCGGTCCGCTGGCCGCGCTTGCCGCGCCTGCTGAGCGCGCGCACCTGGCCCTCGCGCAGCGAGACCAGGGCCATCTCCGCCGCCGCGAAAAAGCCGCCGATCAGTATGACGGCAAGGACGAGGAGAATATCCCAGCCGACGCCATTCACGTCCGGATCCCCGACCCTCGTCGATGTGGCCCGCGCGTAGTGCCGCCGTCCCCCGTCCGGCAGCAGCCGGAACCCGGCCGCGCGGTAGTTTGCAATAGTCTAAGCAGTCTGCCCGCCGGGACGAGCGGTACTCGCCTAGCCCGCGTGCCGGGCGCATGCGAGCCGCGCTCAATAACCTCTCTCACCCGCTTATCCAGATGATTCTTGTGATATGACCTGATCTGATATGAAAGGACCGGTGGGCACGTGGGTGGTGTACACGACGACGCTGTCGCGATCGCGGGTGAGCTGACCGAGTTGCGCAGAGCCATCCACGCCGAGCCTGAGATCGGCCTGGACCTGCCCCGTACCCAGCGCAAGGTCATCGATGCGCTCGAGGGGCTGCCGCTGGAGATCAGCCTGGGCGAGGGCCTGAGCTCAGTTACCGCGGTACTGCGCGGCGGCCGGGGCGGCAAGACCGTGCTGCTCCGCGGCGACATGGACGCGCTGCCGGTGACGGAGCGGTCCGGCGTGCCGTACGCCTCGACGGTCGACGGCGCCATGCATGCCTGCGGCCACGACCTGCACACCGCGATGCTGGCCGGAGCGGCGAAGGTTCTGTCAGCCCGCAGGGACGAGCTGGCCGGGAACGTGATCTTCATGTTCCAGCCGGGCGAGGAGGGACCCGGCGGCGGCCAGATCATGATCGAGGAGGGCGTCCTGGACGCGGCCGGGGAGCGCCCCGCTGCCGCCTACGCGCTGCACGTTGCCTCCGGCCTGCTGCCGCTGGGGCTGGTCGCCAGCAAGGCCGGCCCGGTCATGGCCGCCGCCGATACCCTGCACGTGACCGTGCACGGCCGCGGCGGACACGGATCGCAGCCGCACCACGCCGCCGACCCGGTGCCGGTTGCATGCGAGATCGTCCTGGCGCTGCAGACCATGGTGACCCGCCAGTTCGACGTGTTCGACCCCGTTGTGGTGACCGTCGGCACGTTCCACGCGGGGACGGCCGACAACGTCATCCCCGACGACGCGCACTTCGTGGCGACCGTGCGGTCGTTCTCGGCCCGGTCGCGGGACGCCGCGCAGTCGGCCGCGCCCCGGCTGGCCCGCGACATCGCCAGCGCGCACGGCCTGACCGCGACCGCCGAGTTCCGCGATGGCTACCCCGTCACCGTGAACGACGCCAGTGAGCTGGCCTTCGCCGCGAGCACCGTGGCCGAGGTGCTGGGCGAGGACCGGTACTTCGCCGCGCCGGACCCGCTGACCGGCTCGGAGGACTTCTCGTACGTGCTGGAAGAGGTGCCCGGTGCGTTCCTCATGCTGGGCGCCTGCCCGGCTGACATCGATCCGTACACGGCGCCGTTCAATCACTCGGCCGAGGCCGTATTCGACGACGCCGTGCTGCCGGACGGGACCGCGCTGTACGCCGAGCTGGCGCTGCGGCGCCTTAGCCGCGGGTAGCCGCACGGCGAAGCCGGGGCCGCTGTGAGTAGCGGCCCCGGCTTCGGCGGGAGCGTTACAGGCTGGCGACGTCAGCCTGCTTGGCCCGGACTGCGTCGGCTGCCTCGTGCAGCGACGCCAGCTCGGACTCGGTGAGGTTCCGCTCGACGACGCGCTTGATGCCGCCGGCCCCGAGCTCGGCCTCGACCCCGAGATAGACGCCGGAGATGCCGTACTGGCCGTCGACCCAGGCGCAGACCGGCATGACCGCGCCGGAGTCCTCGGCCACTGCCCGCGCCATCCGTGCTGCGGCAGCCGACGGCGCATAGTAGGCGGAGCCGGTCTTGAGCAGCGCGACGATCTCGGCACCGCCGTTGCGGGTACGCGTGACCAGCTCGTCGATGTCAGCAGCCGGGAGCAGGTCGGCCAGCGGCTTGCCGTCGACCGAGCACGCGGACGGCACCGGCACCATGGTGTCGCCGTGCGAGCCGAGCGTCAGCGTCGTGACCGAGCCGACCGGCACGCCGAGGCGCTCGGCGACGAAGTCGGTGAACCTGGCCGTGTCGAGCATCCCCGCCTGGCCGATGACCCGGTGCGGCGGGAAACCCGAGACCTTGGCTGCCAGCGCCGTCATCTCGTCAAGCGGGTTCGAGACGACGATCAGCACGGCCTCCGGCGCGTGCTTGCCGACCTGCTCGGTCACGTTCCGGACGATCTTGGCGTTGACGCCGATCAGGTCCATCCGGCTCATGCCGGGCTTGCGCGGCAGGCCGGCCGTGATGACGACGACACCGGAGCCGGCGATCGCCTCGTAGCCCTCGCCTGCCGGGCCGGTGGTCTGACCGGTGACCTTGGTCTCGAAGCCCTCGACAGGCCGCGACTGGTTCATGTCGAGGGCCAGGCCCTCCGGCTTGCCCTCGACGATGTCGGTGAGCACGACCTCGTCGAAGATGTCGTACTCGGCTAGCCGCTGCGCCGTGGTCGAGCCGTAGAACCCGGCGCCGACGACTGTCACCTTCCCTGTGCGGGCCATGGAAATGATCTCCTTCTGCAGCTGCAGTTAACGGATGAATCTGTGAGCTGAGGTGTCCGGAGTACCGCGGTCAGGACGCGGCCATCGCGGCGCGAAGGTTCTCGTCCAGCGCCGTGAGAAACTCCTCGGTGGTCAGGAACGGCGTGTCCTCGCCGACCAGCAGTGCCAGGTCCTTGGTCATCTTGCCGCTCTCGACCGTCTCGATGCAGACCCGCTCCAGCGTGTCGGCGAACGCCGTGACCTCCGGGGTGCCATCGAGCTTGCCGCGGTGAGCCAGGCCCCTGGTCCAGGCGAAGATGGAGGCAATCGGGTTCGTGGACGTCGGCTTGCCCTGCTGGTGCTGCCGGTAGTGCCGGGTCACGGTGCCGTGCGCGGCCTCGGCCTCGACGGTCTTGCCGTCCGGCGTCATCAGCACGCTGCTCATGAGGCCAAGCGAGCCGAATCCCTGCGCGACGATGTCGGACTCCACGTCGCCGTCGTAGTTCTTGCAGGCCCAGACGATTCCGCCGTTGCCCTTGATCACCTGCGCGACCATGTCGTCGATCAGCCGGTGCTCATAGGTGATCCCGGCGGCCTCGAACTCGGCCTTGAACTCTGCCTCGAAGATCTCCGCGAAGATGTCCTTGAACCGGCCGTCGTAGGCCTTGAGGATGGTGTTCTTCGTCGACAGGTACAGCGGGAGGACGCGGTCCAGCGCGTATCGCATCGTCGCCCTGGCGAAATCCGTGATGGAGTCATCGAAGTTGTACATGCCCATGGCCACGCCGGCGCCGCTGAACTCGGCGATGTCGAATTCCAGCGCGGCAGCGCCCGGGTCGGCCGGCGCGAAGGAGATCCGCACGGTGCCGGCCGAGGGCACGACAAAGTCAGTCGCCCGGTACTGGTCGCCGTGGGCGTGGCGGCCGATGATGATCGGATTGGTCCAGCCGGGAACGAAACGCGGGATGCTGGACACGACGATGGGCTCGCGGAACACGACGCCGCCGAGGATGTTGCGGATAGTGCCGTTCGGTGACCGCCACATCTTCTTCAGCCCGAACTCGGTCACGCGAGCCTCGTCGGGGGTGATCGTGGCGCACTTGACGCCGACGCCATGGCGCCTGATCGCGTTGGCCGCGTCAACGGTGACCTGATCGTCCGTCGCGTCCCGGTTCTCGATGGACAGGTCGTAATACTCAAGGTCAATCTCGAGATACGGCAGGATCAGCTTGTCCTTGATGAACTGCCAGATGATCCTGGTCATCTCGTCGCCGTCGAGTTCTACGACGGGATTGACCACCTTAATCTTCGACATGCAGCTGCGTTCCCTTCATCGCGCCGGCGTCCTTGCCACGGCGTCATCCGACCGGCGCTGAGCGATCCGGTCCTGCTTTCTGGCTGCCCCGGTCAGGCGGCGGCGGCTCATCAGCCGGGGGCCCTGGCGAGCAAGCCTGCAATCAGCAGGCCGACGCCGAGTGCGGCAAGCGCCGCGACGTCAGCAAGCCGCCGTCGTGATCCGAGCATCCCGGCTCTGCCCTCCGGCAGTACCAGCCTGGTCAGCGATCCTGCCAGCAGCGCGCCGGCTATTACCAACGTACCGCCCCTAACGGCCTGCCCACCGCCGCGCACGGTCGCGAGGCCAGCCGCGACGCCGGCCAGCACGATCCAGTACGGGAGCTGCTCGGCAAGGCGGCGCGAGCGGCCGGTTCCGGGCCCCTGGGCCCGGCGGGCCATCGCCTGCTCCGCGCGGGCATGCCGGGCGGCAGCCTTGGCCGAGTGCTTCACCAGTCATCAGGCGGTGCCGAGGGCAGGCCGCGCTCCCTGATGCACCTGGACGGCGCCTCCGCCATACGTCCCTCCTCGCGCGCTGCTCGCTCGGCAGTGTACTTGCGCACCCTGGCTTTTCCTGACTTGCCCTGCAGTGATGACCGCATGGGGAGCCGGTGGCATGGACGTGACCAGATCCGGGTAGCTCTCGGGTGACACCTCACTAACTGGCCGGCTACGCCCGAGGAGCGTCATGGAGACCCCCCACATCAGGATCGAGAGCACCGGCGCCATCATCAGGCTGCGCCCGGATGTCACCACAATCGGCCGCGGCCGGTCCGTGGACGTGCACCTGGATCATCCCAGCGTCTCGAAACTGCACGCGGAGATCGTCCGCCGCGGCCCGTACGCCTACGTGAGCGACCTGGGTTTATCGCGCCACGGAACCAGGGTTAATGGCAAGGTCGTCGCCCAGCGCCTGCTGGAGAACGCCGACGTGCTGTCCTTCGGCATGGAGCGGTGCCGGATCGGCGGGCTGCCCTCCGAGGCCGCGCTCCCCGAGACCGAGCCGCGCAGGTCCGCCGCCCCGGAGCTCACCCGGCGGGAGGTAGATGTCGTCGCATCGCTCTGCCGCCCGGCGCTGTCCGAGGAGGCATTTGTCGCGCCCGCGACGGCTCGCGACATCGCCGCCGACCTGGTCGTGACGGAGGCGGCGGTCAAGCAGCATCTGCTCCGGCTCTACCAGAAGCTCAAGATTGCCGAGGGACCGAACCGGCGGGTCAGGCTCGCGAACGAGGTGGTGGCACGCGGCCTGGTCAGGCCGCTGCCGCCGACGCAGGACGATCAGCACGCTGCGGCCGGCCCGGCCTGGTCAGCTGGCACCGCGGTGGACGCGCCAGCGCAGCTCGCCAGCTGACCCGGCCTCGCCGGCTCACCCGGCCCGCGCGGGTCAGACCTGCGCGAGCCAGTGGGCCAGTCGCCTGCCCAGATGAGCCACGTTCCCTGGCAGGCTGGACAGCGCCGGATGACCGAACGTCGCAGTCTGCAGCTGGTTGCCCAGGTGGTCGGCAGGCCAGTAGCCGGGCATCAGCGTCGCAGCCGCGGCGACAATGCCCAGGGCCATGGCGGCCACGCCGAGCGAGCCGATGATCGCCGCCGGGGCGGTCCGGGTGATACGGCCGTAGAACCTGCTCAGCGGCCGGCGGCAGCCGCGAGAGCCGGGGCCGATGCAGTAGCACGCCACCAGCGCGCCCACCGCGTAGCCGCCGGCCCTGGTCAGGTCGGACGAGCCTGCCGCCAGCACGGTCAGGAGCGCGGCAACCGCTGCGCACAGCAGGGCGAGCGGCGCCAGCAGGATGCAGCGCAGCACCGACCGGCAGACTGCCCAGGGGAAGAAGGCCACCGCAGCGGCCGGATCGCCGCGGCGTGCCCCCTGCCTGGACCGCTTGCGGGTCAGCCAGCTGCTGGTCAGGTCGGTGGCGCGGAGCAGGATCAGGACACTCAGCGCGACTGCTGCGCCCGCGACTGGCAGCAGCACGCTCACCGCGACCAGGGCAGCGAGCGTAGCGAGCACCAGCGGCAGGCGCGCCGGGGCGGAGGTGCTGACCGCGCCCTTTCCCGGCGCCGGCTGCGCTTGCTGAGGCGGCGCAGGCACGGCAGGCCCGTAGCCCGGCGGCTGCTGACCGGCCTGGGCCGGCCAGGGCGCGGCGCCCGGCGTCCAGACCGGGCCGCGTCCAGGCCCGCCGGGCAGTCCCTGGCCCGGCGCTGGTGCGAGGCCGGTGCCGCTCGCCACCCCGTAACGCACTGGCGTCAGCAGGTCAGCGAAGTCATCACCGGGCCGGACGGCAATGGGCCTGGTACCCGGCCAGGCCGGGGCCGGAGCGGCAGCCACACCGCCGGCGGCCGGCTGCGGCAGGTCCATGGCGGTGCGAGTGGCCAGCCCGGCCGCGCCCCCCTGAGCGAAAGCAGCAGGAACGCCTGCCGCTATCGCTCCGGCTGACGCCGGCACCAGGGCCTCCGGTGGAAGGTCGGCGACGAGCCCGGCCAGGTCGGCTGCCGTCGGCCGGCGGCTGGGATCCCTGGCCAGCGCCGCCAGCACGATCGGCAGCAGCGGGGCGGGCATGCGGCCCAGTTCTGGCTGACCGTTAACGATCCGGTAGAAGACGGCCTCGAAGCCGCCGGTGCCGAACGGGGGCCGTCCGGTCGCGGCATAGGCCATGGTGGCGGCCCAGGAATGCACATCGGCTGCCGGACCGCTCGGCTTGCCCTCGATGACCTCGGGCGCGAGGTAACCAGGCGTCCCCATGAACATGCCGGTCATCGTCAGCCTGGTGGAGTCCGGGGACTGGGCGATGCCGAAGTCGATCACAACCGGCTGGCCATCGACGAGCATCACGTTGCCGGGCTTCAGGTCCCGGTGCACGACCCCGGCGGAGTGAACGGCGACCAGGGCGGCACTCAGGCCCCGGGCCAGCCGGGCAAGTGCCTCGCCGGTGAGCGGGCCGTCCCTGGTCACGACATCCTCGAGGGTGCGGCCCGCCACGTACCGGGTCACGATGTAGGGCGGGCTCGCCTCGACATCTGCATCGACGACCTCGGCAACAAACGGGCTGTGCACCCGCTGCATGGTGTCCACCTCGCGGGCCAGCCGGCGCCGGGCCGTTGCCTCGGCCGGGACTCCCTGGCGCAGGACCTTGACCGCGACCGGCCGGCCGGCGGGATCAGCGGCGAGGTAGACCACGCCCATGCCGCCCTCGCCCAGCTGCTCCTGCAGCCGGTAGGGGCCGAGCTGCTCCTCCCCCGAGTGAGCATTCATGGCTGATAGCCTACGGGCCGGCGCCGCCGGAGTCGGCCCGACATTCCCGTGGCTAGCTCCCGGCCACCAGCCGCCGCAGCGCCTCGGCCGTCTCGGCGTTCTGCTCAGCATGGCTGACCAGGGCCTTTGCCAGCTCCGCCGCCCACTGGCCGACCGGGACAGGCTGCCGCGACAGCACGACGCCCCTCACCTCACGGCAGATCTCGGCGGCCGGCGCCCCGCCGGTGAGCTGAAGCGTCATGACCTGATCGCCGAGCCTGACCGCGATCCTCCGCACCGTGCCCGGCCGCCCCTTCATCCGGTCCGACACCGAGCGGTCCCTGTCCACGGTCACGCAGTTCGGCGGCAGCGCGTCGCCGAGCGACTCGGTCAGGACGCGGGCGTAGATGGCGATGTCGCTGCTATCCGCGCGCAGGGCTGCCGTCACCATGTCGAGCGACGGGCTGCCGGTGGGCTCCATCATCGCGGCCGCATCCTTATCTGCCGGCCCGGCTCTCTGGCCGCTGGCCGGCGTCTTCTCACCTGCTGGCATCGGCGGGTCAGCGTCCGCTGAAGATCGCTTTCCCCGGTCCATTCTCCAGGAAACTGCGCATCCCGGCACGGGCGTCCTCGGTCGCGAACATCCCGGCGAAGCTGGCCCGCTCGTATTCCAGCCCCGACGTCAGGTCGGTGTCCAGGCCAAGGTCGATGGCCTGCTTCGCGGCGGCGATCGCGATCGACGGCCCGGCGGCGTACTGCGCCGCGAGCTCGCGGGCCGCCTGGTACACCTGGTCGTCCGGTACGACCTTGTCCGCGAGCCCGATCGCCAGCGCCTCGGCGGCGCCGACGAACCGCCCGGTAAAGATCAGGTCCTTGGCCCTGGCCGGGCCTACCAGGCGCGGCAGCCGCTGGGTACCGCCCGCGCCCGGGATCAGGCCGAGCAGGATCTCGGGCTGGCCGACCCTCGCGCTCTCGCCCAGCACGCGGAAGTCCGCGCACAGCGCGAGTTCCAGCCCGCCGCCGAGGGCGTACCCGGTGATGGCGGCGATGACGGGCTTGCTGATGGCGGCTACCTGGTTGAGTGCCGCCTGCAGGCCGGCGCTGATCCTGGTCATCTCGGCGTAGCTGGCCTCCGACATCTCCTTGATGTCGGCACCGGCAGCGAACAGCTTCTCGCCGCCGTACAGCACGACGGCCCGGACCTCCTGGTCCGCCGAGACCTGGGCAACGGCGTCCGCCAGATCGGCCTGGAGCCCGGCGCTCAGCGCATTCATCGGCGGCCGGTTCAGCCGGATAGTGGCAACTGCCTGATCGGTCTCGACGAGTACCAGCTCGCCCATGATGCACCTCCCGTGCCGAGCCCTGATCCTACGCAGCCGGGCCGGGCCGCAGCCACGCGGAGCAGTGCCGACGGAACAGTGCTGACCGAACACTGCTGACCGAACACTGCTAGCGAGGCAGGGCTAGCCGGAGCGGCGGGCCCGCGAGCGCTGGTCGGCCGGAGTGGCCTCGCCAGCGGACTCGTCATGACAGGCGTGCCGGCAGGCCGACGACAGGCAGGGGTTGCTGCCTGCCGTGCCCTGGCACAGCCCCAGCAGGCAGGCCGGAGACAGCACGTAGTCAAGCTCCACGCTGCGGGCAGCCGCCGGGTCGCTGGCCAGGACGAGCTCGCCGGCGCGGACAAGGGCACGAGCGGCCGGCAGCAGGTGCGCTGCCAGCGCTGCCTGGGAAACCTTGCTGAGATGCCGGCCGGCGCCGGGTACGTCCGAGCGGAGCAGCGCGGCGAGCGCGTCAAGGCAGGCCTGGTCCTCCGCCGTGCGGGTGTGCTGGCCACCGCGGCCTCTGCCGCGAGCCCGCTGTGTCCCCTCCAGGGAGAGCGACACTCCCATCTTGGCAGCCCCCTCTTGACTGACCGGCAACACTCCGGCCCGGTCCTTCAGTCACGCTACTGCGAGGGCGCATGTACGGCAAGAACTTCGCGTTAGGTTTTTGCGTTTTGCACATCGCACATTGAGGCCTCTAGCCTGCAGAAACGGACTCCGCGCCAGCTCTGCAGACAGGCTGGACAGGGTGCGAAGTTTGTGCGAAGGTACGGGCATGCCCGATCGTCCGGAGCCGCCCCCATGGGGGACCCTGATCGCTGCAGCCCTGCGCAGGGCCGGGCTGTCAGCGCGGGAGGCAGCGCGCCGCGCCGGGATCAGCGAGGGCAGGTGGCGGCAGATCACCGGCGGTTACCAGGTCGTCAGCCCCGGTGTCTACGCGCCCGTGCGCGGACCGGCGGGCACCCTTGCCCGGATGGCCGCCGTGGCCGGGGTCAGCCCGGCGCAGCTGCGGGCCGCGGGCCGGGACGACGCGGCTGAGCTGCTGGCCCGCCAGCCGGAGGAGCAGCCGGCCGGGGACCAGCTGCTCGAGCGGGTCCGGGCGATGGACCCGGAGCAGGCGCGGGAGCTGCTCGCGGCGATTGCTCAGCAGCTGGGGGGCATCAGCTTCCCGCCGGGCGAGGCCGGGCGCGAGCGCCGGTACGGGACGTAGCCGGCACACCTGCTGCCGACCGCGGCGGGTCACCGTGAGCCGGCCTGATGGCATCAGACCCGGCACTCTGGCCGCCTGCCATCTGGTCACGAGGACCGCCGCCCGGCGATGATGAGGCACCCGACAACGGCGAGGTTCGCCACGCCGAGTAGCTCTGCGACCGTGAACCGCCACGAGCCGGTCTGCGCGATGCGCCAGGACGCAAGCCCGACCCAGGCCAGCGCCAGCGACAGCGGCCAGCTGCGCTGACTGTGCGGCAGGTTGTGCCAGAGCGGGTACAGCACGAGCCAGCTCACCAGCGCAGGCACCAGCAGCAGCGCATTACGCGGCTGAACCGCGCCGGGCAGGCAGGCGAGTATCACCACCGGCACGATCGGCAGGACGACGGCGCGCAGGCCCGCCATCAGGTTCCACAGCCATCCGGCCAGGTAGGTCAGCCGTCCGGCCCGCTCCATCGGAACGCGCCACAGGTGACTGGTCCACACCAGCGACGTCGCATCGCAGCATGACCCGTAGGCCTCGCGCAGGAAGGCCGCCAGCGTCGCCGGCCCGATGCCTGCGTCTCGGCGAGAAAGTCGGCGCGCGGCCGGAAATCGGCCCGCCTGGCGTGACGGTACCGGCGGTCATCCGCGCCCACGGGCCGGGGGAGACCAGGCCGCCTGGGCGGCGGCAAGCGACAGGAGCATGGCGAGCGCCTGGCGATCACTCCGCGATGCCTCATCGGCAGCGGAACAATCACCAGGCGCCAGCGGGCCGGCCAGTGCTTCCGCCGATTCAGCCGCGGCCCGGCCGCGGCTGACGTCGGTCATTATCATCATCGGCGACGCGCGCTTACCTCAGGCGCTCGCAGAGCGCCGGAGATAACGCCGCTCACCTCCCCGTCAGGCTCAAGGCGGGATTACGAACGAGGCAGGCGGACCTGACCGAGAGAACCTGCCCCAGCAATCCCCCCGGGGCAGGTATCTGCTCGGTCATTCCCCTGACGCACGCTGCAGTGAGACGCCCTGCCAGCCATTCAGGAAACCGCGGACTTCGCTTTCGCTGTACCGGCGGTGACCGCCGGGCGTACGGATGGACGACAGCTTGCCGCCGCGGGCCCAGCGGGTAACGGTCTTCGGGTCGACCCGAAGCATCGCAGCGACCTCGGCCGGGGTGAGAAGGCGGTTGTCCGGCTTGATCTGAGTTCTCACGAGGAGGGTCCTCTCGCACTCGGGGGTAATGGTTAGGTGACAGAACGTGACGATACTGGACCGTCACTTACCGACATCGTTCTATCACAGGATGTCACATCGACCTTGCCTTTTCCGGCGTTCTCACTAGCACGTGAGGAAATCCAGGGCGCTGGCCAATGTTGTCCGTGCTATCACGACGTCATGCAGACCCTGGTGGTTTACCGGCGGAACCGGCCGTTCTCGGGATTTATGTCAGCCTTAATGCGCAGTTACCGCGCCAGGCCACGTCACCGGGCATGCCCGACCAAAGCGGAAAGGCAATGATTACGTTCGCGTAACGTCGGCGAGCCTCAGCTCAGGCCGGCGTGTCGCCGTTAGCGCAAGTCGCCGTTGACCATCCCGGCCGGCGCTTCCGGCACGGTCACCAGCCCGAGTTCCGACGGGCTGGCGAGCAGCGGATGCCGCGGCAGCACCCGGACGGTGTAACCGAACGGTCCCGGCTCGCCGAGCTCGGCCGACCCGGTGTACCTGGCCTCGCCATCCGGCCCGACCGTGCCGTCGAGCTGCAGCGCTGCGCGTGCCGGGTCAATGAGCTCGTCGGAGTCGCCAGCCACGCCGTACACAACCTCGACCATGACGTCCGCGGGCCTGAGCGAGCCGAGCGCCACGATCGCCCGCACGATCAGGCGGCCGCCAGGGCTGAGGTCGCCGTCGTCAGCCTCCACGTGCTCGATGCGGACGCCAGGCCAGGCCGCGGTCACTCGCTGCTTCCAGGCCGCCAGATCGCGCGCTCCGCCAAACGGCTCGGCCGCCACAGCGCCGGCACCGGGCGCCTCGGGGGCGGCGAGCGTCCGCGACGACTGCGCGGCCGGCGCGTACAGCTCGGCCACGTACTGCCTGACCATCCTTGTCGCCAGCGCCCGCGGGCCGAGGCCGCGCAGCGTATGCGAGATCATCTCCAGCCACCGCGCCGGAAGGCCGCTGGCGCTGGTGTCGTAGAACAGCGGCGCCACCGACTTGCTGATCAGGTCATACAGCGCTGCCGCCTCGAGCTCGTCCCGGCGGGCCGGGTCGGGCACGCCGTCGGCGGACGGGATGGCCCAGCCGTTCTGGCCGTCGAACCACTCATCCCACCAGCCGTCCAGCACGGACAGGTTCAGGCCGCCGTTCAGGGCCGCCTTCATCCCGGACGTGCCGCAGGCCTCCAGCGGGCGCAGCGGGTTGTTCAGCCAGACGTCACAGCCCTGGACCAGGGTCCTGGCCATCGCCATGTCGTAGTCGGGCAGGAACACGATCCTGTGGCGCACCTCGGGATGGTCGGCGAATCGGACCAGCTGCTGAATGAGCTGCTTGCCGCCGTCGTCGGCCGGGTGCGCCTTGCCGGCGACCACGATCTGCACCGGCCGGTCGGGGTCAAGCAGCAGCGCGGTCAGCCGCGCCGGGTCGTGCAGCATCATCGTCAGCCGCTTGTAGGACGGCACCCGGCGGGCGAAGCCGATCGTCAGAATGTCGTCGTCGAGGACGCTGTCGATCCAGATCAGCTCGGCGTCGGATGCGCCGCGCTGCCGCCAGGACGCGCGCAGCCTCCGCCGCGCCTCCGCGACCAGCCGGGCCCGCAGCAGGCGCCGCAGCGCCCAGATGCGGCCTGCGTCCGCGGCCGCCTGGTCCCAGAACATCGGCGCGTCAGCCGGGTCGGCGACCCGCCACGGCCCGTCGCCGGCCACCCCGTCGCCGGCCAGGCCGCCTGCTTCCGGCCCGGCCGCGCCCGCCACCAGGTCGACCAGCTCCGGCGCGACCCAGGTCGGCGCGTGCACGCCGTTCGTCACCGACGAGATCGGCACGTCGGCCACGTCGAATCCCGGCCACAGCCCGGAGAACATCTGCCGGGACACCGAGCCATGCAGCTTGCTGACGCCGTTGACCCGCTGGGCCAGCCGCATGCCCATGACCGCCATGTTGAAGACGCCGGGATCGCCGCCGTCAAAGGTCTCGGCACCGAGGTCCAGGATCCGGTCCAGCGGCAGGCCCGGCTCCGCGCCGCCGCCGCCACCGTCTCCCCAGCCGCTGGCTCCGGCGGCAGCGAACTGCCGGGCCACCAGGTCGCGCGGGAACCTGTCGATCCCGGCCGGCACCGGCGTGTGCGTGGTGAAGACGGTGCCCGCCCGGCTCAGCTCGAGTGCCTCGTCGAAGCTCAGCCCGTCCCTGGTGTACTCGCGGATGCGCTCCAGGCCGAGGAAGCCCGCGTGGCCCTCGTTGGTGTGGAAGACCTCGGGCTCGGGATGCCCGGTGATAGCGCAGTAGGCCCGCACCGCGCGGACGCCGCCGATGCCAAGGAGCAGTTCCTGCGCGAGCCGGTGGTCGGTACCGCCGCCATACAGCCGGTCGGTCACCTCCCGCAGATCCGGGCCGTTCTCCTCGACATAGGAGTCGAGCAGCAGCAGCGGAACCCGGCCGACCTGCGCCACCCAGACCTGCGCCGCCAGCACCGCCCCGTCGGCGAGCGCGACCTCGATCCTGACCGGGCTGCCGCCGCCGTCGCGCAGCATGGTCAGGGGCAGGCCGTTCGGGTCGGAGGCCGGATAGCGCTCGGCCTGCCAGCCCTCAGGCGACAGCGACTGGGTGAAGTACCCGTGCCGGTACAGCAGGCCGACCCCGATCAGCGGCACGCCGAGGTCGCTGGCCGCCTTCAGGTGATCGCCCGCCAGGATCCCGAGACCGCCGGAGTACTGCGGCAGTGCCGCGGTGACCCCGTACTCGGGCGAGAAGTACGCGATCGCGGCCGGCATCTGGCCGCCGGCCGACTCAGCCTGGTACCAGCGCGGCTCCGACAGGTAGTCGGCCAGATCAGCGCTAGCGGCCGAGAGCCGCCCGAGGAAGCCGGGATCGCCGGCCAGCGCGGTCAGCCGGTCCTGCGGCACCTTGCCCAGCAGGGCAACCGGGTCCTGCTCGGCGAGCTCGGCGTTCGCCGGGTCGATCGACGCGAACAGGCTCCGCGTCGCCGGGTGCCAGGACCAGCGCAGGTTGAGCATCAGCGCGCGCAGCGGGTCGAGGGCTTCAGGCAGGGCCGGGTGGATGGTGAACCGGCGGATAGCTCTCACGCACAGTGACCCTAATGCCTTCGCGAGAGCGGCCGCGCCACGGGTTCCCTGGCGTATCGGGACACCCGGTTCCGCATCGGGTGCCAGTAGATGGGTAGCTTTCATCCGTGATCGGCAGGATCCCCATACTCGACGTGCAGCCGGCTGTCCGGGTGGCCGGCTCTGCAGCCCTGTCCCCGGCCAAGGCTGTCCCCGGCGAATCGTTCCTGGTCAGCGCTACCGTGTTCCGCGAAGGCCACGAGATGCTCGGGGCCGGCGTGGTGCTGACCGACCCCCGCGGCGTGCCGCAGCCACCCGTCCGCATGCACGAGCTCGCCGAGGGCACCGACCGTTTCGGCGCTGATGTCGCGCCGGCCAGCGAGGGCCTGTGGTCGTTCGCGGTCGAGGCATGGGGCGATCCGATCGCCCGCTGGCAGCACGATGCCGGGATCAAGGTGCCGATCGGCCAGGACACCGAGCTGATGCTCGCGGAGGGCGCGCTGCTGCTGGAGCGGGCGGCCCGGCAGATCCCCAAGCCCAAGACCCTGCCGCCGGACGACGCGCGGGTCGCCCGAGCCGCCAGGAACGCGCTCAGCGCCGCGGTCAAGAGCCTGCGCAACGCCGAGCTGGCCCCGGCGGACCGGCTGGCCGCGGCCGGGGCTGACGGGGTGCTCGCCGCTCTGGCCTCGTTCCCGCTACGAGACCTGCTGACAAGGACGGAGAGCTATCCGCTCATCGTGCACCGGCAGCGGGCCCTGTTCAGCTCGTGGTACGAGTTTTTCCCGCGCTCGGAAGGCGCGGTGGTCGACCCGACGTACCGGCGCAAGCCCAGGTCCGGCACCCTGCGGACAGCGGCCAGACGGCTGGCGGCGGTCGCGGACATGGGCTTCGACGTCGTCTACCTGCCGCCCGTGCACCCGATTGGCACGACCGCGCGCAAGGGACAGAACAACACGCTGATCGCCGGGCCGGCCGACCCCGGCTCGCCGTGGGCCATCGGCTCGCCCGATGGCGGCCACGACGCCCTGCACCCCGACCTCGGCACGCTCGCGGACTTCGATGCCTTCGTCGCCCGCGCGCAGCAGCTCGGCCTGGAGGTCGCGCTTGACCTCGCCCTGCAGGCGTCGCCCGATCACCCGTGGGTGACCAGCCACCCCGAGTGGTTCACGACCAGGGCCGACGGGTCGATCGCGTACGCGGAGAACCCGCCGAAGAAGTACCAGGACATCTACCCGATCAACTTCGACAACGATCCGGAGGGGATCTACGCCGAGGTCCGCCGGGTGGTGCAGCACTGGATGGACCATGGCATCAGGATCTTCCGGGTGGACAACCCGCACACCAAGCCGCTCCCGTTCTGGCAGCGGCTGCTCGCCGATATCGCCGCGACCGACCCGGATGTCATCTTCCTGGCCGAGGCGTTCACCCGCCCGGCGATGATGCACACGCTGGCCAAGATCGGCTTCCACCAGTCCTACACGTACTTCACCTGGCGCAACACCGCCGGCGAGCTGACGGAGTACCTGACCGAGCTGTCCGGCCCGGCCGCCCCCTACATGCGGCCGAACTTCTTCGTCAACACCCCCGACATCCTGTGCCAGTACCTGCAGCACGCCGGGCCGCCGGCCTTCGCCGTCCGGGCGGTGCTCGCCGCCATGATGTCCCCGTCCTTCGGGGTGTACTCGGGCTACGAGCTCTGCGAGAACATCCCGCTGGTCCCGGGTAGCGAGGAGTACCTGGACTCGGAGAAGTACGCCTACCGGCCGCGGGACTGGGAGCAGGCCGCCGAGCATGGCCTGACCATCGCCCCGCTGCTGACCAGGCTGAATGCCATCAGGCGCGCCCACCCGGCCCTGCACTGGCTGCGCAACCTGCGGTTCCACTACAGCGACCAGCCGGACATTCTCTGCTTTTCCAAGCGGACGAGCCCGGACTTTACCGGCGCGCCCGACATCGTCATTGTCGTGGTAAACCTGAACCCCACCGAGGCTCGCGAGGCTACTGTCTGGCTGGACAGCGCGGCTCTCGGGCTGGATGCGGCCGCGGGCTTCCGGGTGACCGACGAGCTCACCGGCCAGCAATTCAGCTGGGGCCTCGGAAATTATGTCCGGCTCGACCCCGCCGTCGCGCCGGCCCACATCCTGAGCGTGGCGTAGGCATGCCGCCTGGCGTGCATCCTGGTTAGGTAGAGAGGATGGCGCCGCCGGCCGCGGCGCCAGCCACGGAGCGAGCAGCGGGAGAGCGGGAGTGGACCAGTCGGGGCACGCGGGCGGGCAGGGCTCGGTTGGTGATGCCCCCGTGCAGGAGTTCAACGTCGCGGCCAGCGAGCCGGTACCGGACTCCTTTTCCTTCGAGACGCCGCGGGATCCGACCTGGTACAAGCGCGCGGTGTTCTACGAGGTGCTCATCCGCGGCTTCAGCGACTCCAACGGCGACGGCACCGGGGACATCCGCGGGCTCATCGACCGGCTCGACTACCTGCAGTGGCTGGGGATCGACTGCATCTGGCTGCTGCCCATCTACGCCTCGCCGCTGAAGGACGGCGGTTACGACATCGCCGATTTCACCGCGATCCTGCCGGAGTTCGGCACCATCGGCGACTTCGTCGACCTGGTCGAGAAGGCCCACGAGCGGGGTATCCGGGTCATCGCCGACCTGGTCATGAACCACACCAGCGATCAGCACCCCTGGTTCCAGGCCTCGCGCTCCGATCCGGACGGCCCGTACGGCGACTTCTACGTCTGGTCCGACGCCGACGACAAGTACGCCGACGCCCGGGTGATCTTCGTCGACACCGAGCGGTCCAACTGGACCTACGACGAGACCCGCGGCCAGTACTACTGGCACCGGTTCTTCTCTCACCAGCCGGACCTGAACTACGAGAACCCGCTGGTTCAGGACTCGATGCTGGAGGTACTGCGGTTCTGGCTGGACCTCGGCATCGACGGCTTTCGGCTCGACGCGGTGCCGTACCTGTACGAGCGCGAGGGCACCAACTGCGAGAACCTGAAGGAGACCCACGAGTACCTGAAGCGGGTCAGGTCGGAGATCGATCGCCTGTATCCCGACCGGGTGCTGCTCGCGGAGGCGAACCAGTGGCCCGCCGATGTCGTGGAGTACTTCGGCGACCCGGCAGGCGGCGGCGACGAGTGCCACATGGCCTTCCACTTCCCGCTGATGCCGCGCATCTTCATGGCCGTCCGGCGGGAGCAGCGCTATCCGATCTCGGAGATCATGGCGCAGACGCCGCAGATACCGTCGGGCTGCCAGTGGGGCATCTTCCTGCGCAACCACGATGAGCTGACGCTCGAGATGGTCACCGATGACGAGCGCGACTACATGTGGGCCGAGTACGCCCGCGACCCGCGGATGAAGGCCAACATCGGCATCCGCCGGCGGCTCGCGCCGCTGCTGGACAACGACCGGGACCAGCTGCAGCTGTTCACCGCGCTGCTGCTGTCGCTGCCGGGCTCGCCGGTGATCTATTACGGCGACGAGATCGGCATGGGCGACAACATCTGGCTCGGCGACCGGGACGGCGTCCGGACGCCGATGCAGTGGACGCCGGACCGCAATGCCGGCTTCTCCCGGTGCGACCCGGCCCGGCTGTACCTGCCGCTGATCATGGACCCGATCTACGGCTACCAGGGCCTGAACGTCGAGGCCCAGGAGCGCATGAACGGATCGCTGCTCAACTGGACCCGGCGGATGATCGACATCCGCAAGCGCCACCCGGTCTTCGCGCTCGGCGAGTACCACGAGCTGAACTCGTCCAACCCGAGCGTGCTGGCCTACGTGCGGGAGTACCGGGGCGAGGACGCCGGCGACGACGAGACGGACCGGATGCTGTGCGTCAACAACCTGTCGCGCTACCCGCAGCCGGTCGAGCTGGACCTGAGCCGGTTCGCCGGATCGGTGCCCGTCGAGACGATGGGCGGCGTCGCGTTCCCGCCGATCGGCGAGCTCAGCTACCTGCTGACGCTGCCCGGCTACGGCTTCTACTGGCTCATGCTGAAGCCGCCCGCCAGCTACGGTCCCTGAGCACTCCGCCTGTCTCCTGGTAAGGCATCCGGACGCGGCGGCGAGGATTCGCCCTGCCCCGGCGCCACAGCCTGAGCAGCTGCCCGTAGAGTCGTGGCGATCCGGAATAAAGGGGTGCACTCGTGGGCAGTAGGTGACCGTGTTTGACAGCACCGCCCGGTCTCGCCGAGCGGCCCCGGACGACGAGGCCGCTGCCCGCGGCCTGCCCGGACACGGCGCCGTGACCAGCCCGGACGGCCTGCTTAGCCTGCTGGCCAGCTGGCTGCCCGAGCAGCGCTGGTTCCCCGGCCGCGGCGCGCGGCTGTCGGATCTGTCCGTCGTCTCCGACATCAGCCTCCAGGCCGGGGACCCGGCACTGCGGCACCTGATCGTGCAGACGACGCTGCGGACCGGCCCGGCCAGGTTCCAGGTGCTGGTCGGCTGCCGGCGCGAACTCCCGGCCGGGCTCGCGGGCGCGCTGATCGGCTACCAGGACGGCGCCGCCTGCTATGACGCGCTCTACGACCCGGAACTGGCAGACGTGCTGCTGCACGGCATCACCCAGCAGCGCCTGGTGGAGAACGTCAGGTTCGTGCGCGACCCGGGCACGCCCGCCCTGACCGGCTACGAGCCGGGCTCGGCCGCCGCGGCGCCGGGCGGCCGCGTGCTCGGTGCCGAGCAGAGCAATACCAGCATCGTGTTCGGCGGCCAGGCCATACTCAAGGTGCTGCGCCGCCTGTTCCCCGGCGCCAATCCCGACCTGGAGGTCGCGGACGCGCTGGCCCGCCTCGGCTCCGCGCGGGTGGCGGCGCCGTACGGCTGGATGGAAACGGACCTGGACGGCGAGCCCGTGCTGCTCGGCGTTCTGTCCCAGTTCCTGGCCGGGGCCAGCGATGGCTGGACGCTCGCGCTTGCCGCCGTGGACCGGCTCTACGCCCGCCACGGTGCGTATGGCCGGGAGTACCTCACTGCGCGCGTCCGGACCGATCAGGACGGGAACGCACACTCCGGCGCCAGTGCTCCCGCCGGGCTGCCGTTCACCGACGAGGCGCGCCTGCTCGGGCAGGCCACAGCCGAGCTGCACGGTGACATGGCGCAGGCGTTCGGCCGCCGCGACATGACGCGCGCCGAGCTGGCCGCGCTGGCCGCGGACATGCACGCCAAGCTGTCGGACGCCGTCGCGATCGTGCCGGACCTGCGCGTCTACGAGGGCCGCATCAGAACTGCCTACGATCTGCTTGCCCGCCTCGACGAACCGGTGCGGGTCCAGCGGATTCACGGTGACTATCACCTCGGCCAGGTGCTGCGGGCCGGGCAGGGCTGGGTCGCACTGGACTTCGAGGGCGAGCCCGCGGTGCCGCTCGAGGTACGCCGGGCGCCCGCGCCGGCGCTGCGGGACGTCGCCGGAATGCTGCGCTCGTTTGACTACGCTGCCCGGCACCAGCTGGTCGGCCAGCCGGAGGCCGAGCCGATGGCGGCGATCGCCGGCGACTGGGTCCGCCAGTGCCAGGCGGCGTTCTGCGCCGGCTACGCCGCGGGCGGCGGCACCGACCCGGACAGCCAGAGCACGCTACTGCACGCACTGACGCTGGAGAAGGCGGTCTACGAAGTGATCTACGAGTACCGGCACCGGCCATCCTGGCTGTCTATACCGCTCGGCTACGTGGCGGCGGCATGACGGCGGATATCTCTCCCCCGGACCAGATCAGTCACGCCGAGATCGACTCACTCGTCGGGGGCACGCACTACGACCCGCACTCCGTCCTCGGCGGTCACCCCGGCCCGGACGGCGTCACCATCAGGACGCTGCGGCCGCTGGCCGAGTCCGTCGTCGTCGTGCTGCCCGGTGGCACCCGCGCGCCCACGCGGCACGTGCATGAGGGCGTGTTCTCGGTGACGGTTCCCGGCACCTCGGTGCCGGACTACCGCCTCGCGGTCACCTATCCCGGCTCACCCGAGACCATCACCGATGACCCGTACCGGCACCTGCCGACGCTCGGCGAGATCGACCTGCACCTGATCGCCGAGGGCCGCCACGAGGCATTGTGGACGGTGCTCGGCGCCCGGGTCCGGCCGCAGGCGGGCGGGACATCGTTCGCGGTCTGGGCGCCGAACGCCCGCGGCGTCCGGGTGATCGGCGACTTCAACCACTGGGACGGCCGGACCCACCCGATGCGGTCGCTCGGCAGCTCAGGCGTCTGGGAGCTGCTGATTCCCGGCGTCGGCGACGGCGCCTGCTACAAGTACGACATCTGCGGCCCGGATGGCATCTGGCGCCGCAAGGCCGACCCGATGGCCGGCTGGGCGGAGAAGCCGCCCGCTACCGCGTCCCGTGTCACCGAGTCCCGGTACACCTGGGGCGACGCCGCCTGGCTTGAGCAGCGAGCCGACCGGGATCTGCTGGCCAGCCCGATGAGCGCCTATGAGGTGCATCTCGGCTCGTGGCGGCCCGGCCTGACCTACACCGAGCTCGCCAGCCAGCTCACCAGCTACGTCACCGAGCTGGGCTTCACCCACGTGGAGTTCCTGCCGGTTGCCGAGCACCCGTTCGGCGGCTCCTGGGGCTACCAGGTGACCTCCTACTACGCGCCAACCGCCCGGTTCGGCTCGCCGGACGAGTTCCGCCACCTGATCGACAGCCTGCACCGGGCCGGCATCGGGGTGATCCTGGACTGGGTGCCCGCGCACTTCCCGCGGGACAGCTGGGCGCTGGCGCAGTTCGACGGCACGCCGCTGTACGAGCATCCCGACCCGCAGCGCGGCCAGCAGCCGGACTGGGGCACACTGATCTTCGACTTCGGACGCCCTGAGGTGCGCAACTTCCTGGTCGCGAACGCCATCTACTGGCTGGAGGAGTTCCACGCGGACGGGCTGCGGGTCGACGCCGTCGCCTCGATGCTCTACCTCGACTACTCGCGCAAGCCGGGCGAGTGGTCGCCGAACTCGCTCGGCGGCCGGGAGAACCTGGACGCGGTGTCGTTCCTGCGCGAGGTCAATGCCACCTGCTACAGGCGGGTCCCCGGCATCGCGATGATCGCCGAGGAGTCCACCGCGTGGCCGGGCGTAACCAGGCCGGTTCACCTCGGCGGGCTCGGGTTCGGGCTGAAGTGGAACATGGGCTGGATGCACGACACGCTCAGTTACCTCGGTCGCGATCCGGTCTACCGCAGCTTCCATCAGAACGAGATCACCTTCTCGATGGTGTATGCCTACTCCGAGAACTACGTGCTGCCGATCTCGCACGACGAGGTCGTGCACGGCAAGGGCTCCCTGCTGCGCAAGATGGCCGGGGACGAATGGCGGCAGTTCGCCGGCGTGCGGACGCTGCTGGCCTACATGTGGGCGCATCCTGGCAAGCAGCTGCTGTTCATGAGCTCGGAGTTCGGCCAGGGCGACGAGTGGTCCGAGGAGACCGGGCTGCAGTGGCATCTGCTTGAGTACCCGCTGCACGCCGGCGTGCAGCAGCTTGTCAGGGATCTCAACCGCGCGTACGGCGACCATCCGGCGCTATGGCAGCGGGACAGCTCGCCTGAGGGCTTCCAGTGGATCGACGCGAACGACTCGGCCGGCAACGTGCTGTCGTTCCTGCGGTTCGGAGCCGATGGCAGCGTCCTGGCCTGCGTCTGCAACTTCGCCGCGGTACCGCATCTTGGCTACCGGATCGGGCTGCCGTCGGCCGGCACCTGGACCGAGGTGCTCAACACCGACGCCGGCGTGTACGGCGGCAGCGGAGTCGGGAACTACGGCCAGGTCGAGGCAGTCGCCGAGCCCTGGCACGGACGGCCGGCCTCGGCCGAGATCAGCCTGCCGCCGCTCGGCGTGATCTGGCTGGCGCCGCAGCAGCCTGCCGCTGACACCACTGCCGCTGACACCACTGCTGCTGGC
>Ga0302325_10004430_pt1 | contig 32495 bp, 28 predicted proteins | sample Palsa_T0_2_FD_201948 | JGI IMG/M metagenome (GOLD analysis project Ga0302325, IMG submission 201948) | Peat permafrost microbial communities from Stordalen Mire near Abisko, Sweden - Palsa_T0_2 | ecosystem: Environmental > Terrestrial > Soil > Palsa > Peat permafrost | place: Sweden: Abisko... | reverse complement strand
TTGGGAATCACGCCGACTTTATTCCAGCCCAGGCGTTCGTACAACTTCTCGGCCCGCATCAGCCTGTTCGCGATCCCTTGATGCCGCGCGGATCGATGGACCAGCAGCTTGGCGACATCTCCGCGATGCGGCTGGTTGGGCGGAGTCGCGGTAATGACTTGATTCCGGGAGCAGCTTTTCGAAGAAAGCTGTGGCATCTCTCCGAGAGAACGGCGCTATGAAGCTCACCGACGCGCCACCTTCGATGCAATCGGCCAGAACTTCCGCCAGCCCATCCAGGTTGTCGCGGGCGTCGGATTACATCTCCCGCCGGTTCTCCAGCGACTTCCCCATCGTCACCTCGTCGGCGAACTCCAGGTCGCTCCCCACCGGAATGCCCATCGCGATGCGTGTCACCTTAACGCCCAGCGGCTTCATCAGCCGCGATAAATAAACCGCTGTCGCTTCGCCTTCCACCGTCGGATTCGTCGCGACGATCAGCTCTTTCACTTCGCCCGAATGCATCCGCTCGAGCAAACTTGCGATGCGCAATTGCTCCGGCCCGATCCCGCGCAACGGCGAAATGGATCCGTGCAGCACGTGATACAGGCCGCTGAACTGGCGCGTGGTTTCGATGGGCAGCACATTGTGGGGCTCCTCCACCACGCAGATCACCGCACGGTCGCGATGCGGATCCCGGCAGTAATTGCACAGCTCGCCGTCGCTGATGTTGTTGCAGACGGCGCAGATCCCGAGCTTGTCCTTCACGTCCGTCAGCGCCTGCGCCAGACGCTCGGCAGCTTCCCGATCGTTGCGCAAAACGTGAAAGGCGAGCCGTTGCGCCGACTTCTGCCCAATGCCGGGCAGGCGCTTGAACTCCTGAATCAGACGCGCGAGCGGTTCGGCGAAATCCGGCATCGTGTCGTTTGCCTAATCAGCCGGCGCTTAGAACATGCCCGGCGGAAGTCCGAGACCACCCAGGAGCCCGCTCATCTTTTCCTGCGACGCTTCGTCCACTTTCTTGGCCGCTTCGTTGAACGCCGCCATCATCATGTCCTGCAGCATCTCGACGTCGCCGGCCACTTCGGGATCGATCTTCACCGCAGTCACGCTTTTCTTGCCGTCCATGTGCACCGTCACCATGCCGCCGCCGGCTGAGGCGTCCACGCGAATCAGCGCGATCTCCTCCTGCATCTTCTTCTGCATCTGTTCGGCCTTCTGCATCATGGCCTGCATGTTTCCGGGAAGTTTCATAAGCCCTGCCTTATTCCTTTAGATTACGCACCACCCGCACCTGCGCGTCCGGGAACAGCTCCTGGAACCGCTTCACGTCCGGGTGACCCAACGCGCGCTCGGTGACGTCATCCTGAGTAGGATTCTTCCGCGGAGCTTCCGTCACAGCCGGGGCGCCGAAAGCGATCTTGATCCGGCGTCGCGGACCAGCCTCCTTCCGCGCGATCTCCAGCATATCGTTTTCGTAGACCCGATAGTCGTCGTGCGTAACAAAAAGCAGCTCACCGTCCTGCTCAGTGATCTCTGAATGCTGGATCGCATCGGCGGTAGCTTGCCGGCCCAGCTTAAGGGCGGCGGCGTGCAGGCGATCCTTCCACGGCAGTTCCCCCTCCGGGCCGCCGGCCATTAAACGCTTCGTCTGCGTCGTGGGAGACGTGCGAGGCGGCGGAGACGCGCGGGGTGGCGCCGGCGTCGAACCACCCCCTCCGCCCAGATCGGCCAGCGCTTCTTCGATATCCACCAGCTTGCCGGCCTGGATCAATCGCAGCAGTCCAATTTCGAGGTGCAGCCGGGGCTGCAGCGAGAACTGCAAGTCCTTGAACAGATCCAGCGTGAGCTGCAAATAGCGCGTCAGATCTTCCTCGGAAAATCCGCGCGCCACCTCCGCCAGCCGCTCCTGCTCCCGCGCCGATGCCGCAATCAACCTGGTATTCGCACCCACCACCTTCGCCACCAGAAGATTGCGGAAATAGCGCGCCAGCTCGCGGCAGAAATGCTGCAAGCTGCGGCCATTGCGCTCCAGCTCCATTACCAGATCGAGCATCCTGCGCGAGTCTTCGCTCTTCAGCGCATCGCTCACTTCGCCCAGCGAATCGAGCGAAAACAGGCCGAGCATCCCCCGCACCTCCACCGCGTCCAGCTTCATGCCGCAGCACGCAATGGCCTGATCCAGCGCCGAGAGTGAATCGCGCACGCTGCCCTCGCCCGCCTGCGCCAGCACGCTCAGCACTTCCGGATTGGTCTCGATCCCTTCCTTGGCGCAAATCTCTTCCATGCGCTTCACCACTTCGCCGAAATCCACCGACCGGAAGCTGAACTGCTGGCAGCGCGATGCGATGGTGGTCGGGATCTTGTGAGCTTCGGTGGTGCACAGGATGAATACGGCCCATTCAGGCGGCTCCTCCAGCGTCTTCAACATGGCGTTGAAAGCTTCGCTGGTGATCTGATGCGCTTCGTCGACGATGAAGACCTTGTAGCGGTCGCGGGCCGGCCGGTAGCGCACGTTCTCGCGCAGCTCTCGCATTTCGTTGATGCCGCGATTGGACGCCGCGTCGATCTCGATCACGTCCGGCGAATTGCCGCCCGCGATTTCGAGACAACTGGCGCACACCCCGCAGGGCGTCGCCGTCGGCCCGTGGATGCAATTGAGACACCGGGCCAGAATGCGCGCCACCGTGGTTTTGCCCGTCCCACGCTGGCCCGAAAAGATGTAACCGTGCGCGATCCGCCCCTGCGCGATGGCGTTTTCAAGCGTGGTGCGGACGTGCTCCTGGCCGATCAGCTCCGCAAACGCTTGCGGCCTGTATTTCCTGGCGATCACCTGGTACATGGAAGAATAAGCGGAAGTATGCCAAACCCCACTGGGGTATGCCAGACCCCGGGTGATCCGCGGCACACGGATTAAACCGTTACCGTTGCTTCCTTCCGGACCTGGCGGGGTTCACAGCCATCCGTTGCACGAAGCCCGGAGCCTGACAACTTCCAATGCTAGCATGCGGGCTGGGGATGCGCCTCAAAAGTCCTATACTCGGATTAGGAGCGGAGTGTGCTGACGGAAGATCAGAAAACCGAAATTCAGCGGGAAATGGAGTCCCGCTTTTCAGTTCTGTTACAGTCGTATCTATCGTCGGCTCCGGCACAACCGCCGGAGGCTCTGGTTCGTGTTATTGCTCGGGCCGTTGAAGTCCTTGGAAGTAGCGAAAAAGCCCTTCGTTGGCTCCATGCTCCCATCCGATCGCTTGGCGATCAGACACCTACGTCACTCCTTGGCAGTCCTCAAGGGATTGCGCGCATTGAAGACGCTCTCGGCCAGATCGAGCACGGCGTCTGGTAAGTGCTCGTCTTTCGACTGGGAAGTAGTCGTTTTCCCGCGAACGATGGAGTGGGCGCGAGCCTCTACGGCGGCCGCTGGAATCACAAGGGCACACCGGTTATCTACACCGCTGAAAGTCGCGCTCTTTGTGCGCTCGAGGTTCTGGCAAATGCCGATGATCTGGCCGACGACTACGTCGCCACACCGATTGAGATGCCCGACGAGATCGCTGTTACGGTGATTTCGATAACTGGCCTTTCTGCTGGGTGGGACGCAAATGAGCCAATTGATGCCACCCGCGACATCGGGACGAATTGGGCCAAGGGACTAGCGACAGCGGTGCTCTCCGTTCCCTCGGCGGTCATTCCTCGGGAGCGTAACTACCTTCTCAATCCGGCTCATCCGGACTTCGCGCGCATTCGGTTTCACAGCCCGGAGCCGTTCTATTTTAATGATCGGCTAGGCCGCGTTCTTATGATGTAGCGCGCGCCTGTTCCCCCGTTCGGATCGCCGGCGTCAACCTCCGCCGGACGCGTCGTTGGGGCGATTAGACACCGAGCTGGAAATGCCGGTTCCTCCGCCCCACCTGTGCTATGATCCCGTTTAGTACTCCCCCTTCTGGCTAGCCGTGCAGCACGACGCTCGAAAGATATTGATAGCGTTAGAGTTTAAGCGCATTTGGCCGATCTATCTAGTGCGCATATCCGAGTTAGTGGATAACATGATCGCCCCGCGGCTCATCAGTCTTGCAGTGCTTGCTCTGGTGGTACTGTGCCCGGCTTCGGCTCAAACTAAGCCGGCTGCTCAGACCAAACCCGCGCCCCCCTCCAAGATCACGCTGGAACAGGCCGGCTCTCGCACCGGCCACGACCGCGTCCCCTTTTACGAAGGTAAAGACGTCGTGGTGACCGGCCAGGTCTCAACCCGGCCGATTTGGATCGCCGATTCTTATTACGTCGCTATTCAAGACGCCAACTTTTTTGGCCTGCTTCTGCGGCCCCAGATCCCCGAGTTGCCGGATCTGACGCCGGGCGATTGGGTAGAAGCGGAGGGAACCATCTCCACAAGAGCCGGCTTGCCGATTCTCGCGCCGGGCACGGTCCGCCGCTTGCGCCATCTGGCCGCGCCGGCTCCCAAGGCGGTCACCCCGCTCGATCTGGCGTCTTTTCGTTACATGGGCGTGCTGGTGACACTGGAAAGCATCATTTCCGGCGAGAACCAGAACGGCGGCGGCGATCTGCTCGCCATCGGCCAGGGAAATAACGACCTGAGCGTATTCCTGCCCCGGACGCGGCGCGACACCGGCCCCCAACTGAGCGGATTTCGCACCGGCGATCGCATCCGCGTCACCGGCATCGCCAGCCAATACTGCACGCTGCCGCCCTATGATCGATTCTTTCAGGTCCTGATCGCGAGCCCGGCGTCGGTGGCCGTCACGGAGCGGGGCTGGGTGATTCAGCCGCCCGTGCTTTTGGCCGCGCTCATACTGGCGGGCGCGCTGGCGTCCATCTGGTGGTTCCGCGAGCGGCGCATGGCGGCGCTGCGCAAACAAATGCGGCTGCTGAACTCGCTGGGCGAACAGGTGATCGGCGCCACCTCCTCCACCGAGATCCTGCGGCGGCTGATTTTGAATCTCCCCGCGTTGTCCGATGCCACCGGCGTCGGCCTCTACATCCACAACCGCGGGACGAAAACGCTCGAAGGAGTGCACTCCAGTAAAACGTCGGTGGAATCCATCGATCCGGAAGCCCCCTCCGGGCCCATGGCGTCGGCCATTGCGGCCTGCTTTCGCAGCCATGCGCTGATTGCCATTCCCGACGTTCGCCGCGGCCCGCATTTCCGCAAAGAAGACACGGTGCTGGCGCCGCGCTCGGTATTGCTGGTTCCCATGTTCGCGCAAAGCGAGCTGATGGGGGTGCTGGAAATTCACCACTCCAGCCGCCTCCACTATTTCGGCGAAGTGGAGCAAGCGGCCATGCAGCACCTGGCTAACCAGATCGCCACCGCGCTCAAGCTCCAGGAACAGCATTCCATGCGGGAGCAATTGTTCCGCAGCGAGAAGCTGGCCGCCGCCGGACAGTTGATCTCCGATGTGGCCAACGAACTGCGCTCTCCGCTGCAATCCATCGCCACCCTGGCTACCGCGCTGCTTTCGCGTAACGGCGATGCCTGCCACGTCGAACTCGAATCCATTACCACGGAGGCCAACCGCGCGTCTGAGACGGTGGCCAGGCTGGTATCCTTCGCCCATGTGGAACAGGCACAGGCCGAACCTCTGGATCTGAACGCCATCCTTTCCGGGCTGCTCAAGTTTCGCGCTCCCGAGTGGAAGGCCAAGGGCGTGGAGATCAAGTCGCAGCTGGCCGTGAAGCGCGCCATCGTGCTGGGCTCGCCGGGGCAGATCGAACAAGTGCTGCTCAATCTTCTGGTGGACGCCGAAAAATCCGCCGCCGAGGCCCGCGACAAAGTGATCACCGTTTCCAGCAGCCTGCTCGCCAAGCGCGTTTTGGTGGAGATCTCCTATCCGCTCCGCTCGCCCGACGCCCGGGGGGATTCCACCGACGGCGATCACACCGGATCGGGAGCGCTCGGCTTGGGCGTTTGCCGCGGCATCATCGAAAGCCATGGCGGCGAGTTCCGCGTGGTACGCACCTCGCCCGCGCAGGCTCGCTTTGACATCGAGCTGCCGGTGATCGAAGCTCGCCAGACCGGATCCGGCGCCTCCGAACTTTCCGAAGCCATCCGCCAGCTCACGGTCCTGGTGGTGGAACCCGACGGCAAAGTGCAGCGCCAGCTGGTGCAGATGCTCGGCAACCGTGGCGACCGTGTGGTTCCGGTAGCGAGCGCCGAGGAAGGCTTGGATATCGTCGAGCGGCTGCGCTTCGACATGGTGATCTGCGCCGTTCGCCTGCCCGGTCTCAATTGGGTGGTGTTTTGCGAGCGCGTCCGGATGCGCGTGGGCGGTTTCGTTCTGCTCACCGACGCGTTCAACAGCGATGTCGGCCGCGCGTTTCGCAATAGCGAAGGATACGTGCTCAACAAGCCGGTGGACGAAACCGATTTGCACCGCATTTGTCGCGCGGTGGAAGATCGCACCAGTCTTTTGATCCGGGAGTAACCATGCCGTTCTCCGCTTCCTACGACCGCACCACGAAGATCCTTTCAACCGTCCTTTGTTTGGGCCTCTTGGCGGTGATCTTTGCGGTCCAGAACATTATACTGGCGTGCCTGTCGCTCCTCATCATGCTCCTGGGATACGCCTACTCCCCGCGCAGCTATTTCCTGGAAGGCCGTTCAATTTTAGTGACGCGCCTGGCTGGAACCGCGCGCATACCTTTGGACGATGTTCGCGAAGCGAGGCGTGCCACGCCCGACGACTTCCGCGGCTGTATTCGCCTGTGGGGCAGCGGCGGGCTGTTCGGATACTACGGCCTGTTCAGCACTGCGAAGCTCGGTAAATCGACTTGGTACGTCAGCAATCGCCGCAATTGCGTTATCGTGATCACGGCCGCCAAGACCGTGCTCTTCAGCCCGGACGACCCGGACGGCTTTCTCACCACCATCCGGACCGCGGTGCCGATTCCCGAATCGCCCGCCGCGCCGGTGCTCTCGCCAGCGCGCTCCTTGCGCTCTGTGGGAATAATCGTTGCGGTGGTCGCCGCCATCGCCGGGGTTGCCGCAGCGGTTCTTGCCACTACTTACGCGCCCGGCGTTCCCGCTTACACCCTCACCGGGGAAACTCTCACCATTCATGACCGCTTCTACCCGGTAACGTTACACGCAGCTTCGGTCGACGTCAGTGAGATCCGCGTGGTCGATCTTTCGCGGGACCCGGAGTGGCGCCTCATCGCCCGCACTAACGGCTTCGCCAATTCCCACTATCGCTCCGGATGGTTCCGCGTGGCGAGCGGGCAGAAGGTGCGCCTGTATCGGGCCAACAGCCCGCGCGTCGTCCTGCTGCCACCCCAAGGCGACGGCATCCCCGTCCTCTATCAAGCGGCCAACCCCGGCAAGTTCATCGGCGAAATTCGCACCGCCTGGAGCGCCCCGGCACAAAGCAGCGCAAACGCGGGAAAATAGATTCGCTATGCGCCCGCTTCCGGAACGTACCCGTTGGATTCTCGTAATCCTGGCCTGTCTGGCCCTGTCCTTGATCTCTGTCGCGTATCCCCTCTACGTCATCCGGCCGTTCCGCGCCCAGGGAGTGCGGGAGCTGATGGCGGCGCTGGCGGTTTTCCGCTTTGGGCCTCTGCTTACCGTGGTCTCCGCGCTCCTGGCGGTGACGGCTGCCGTTGCGTATTGGCGCGCGCAGGCTCCCTGGCTGGGGCGCATGTTGGTGACGGCGGCCGCCACGCTGGTTTGTGTCCTCGCCGTGCTGGCGCGCGCGAATCCGTACGAACTGCTGCTGTTCCACCCACTGGAACATCCTGCATTCGCCGCGGCTAGAGACGTAAAACTGGATGGCGACGACAAGGTGATGGCAGTAAAGATCGGAGGCAGCGCGCGCGCTTACCCCATTCGCGAGATGGCTTACCACCATGTCGTCAACGACGTATTGGGAGGGACGGCGCTGGCTGCGACGTATTGAACGCTTTGTCACACCGGTCTGGTGTGGATGAGAGATGTGGCCGGCCGGCGGCTGACGTTACACCTGGCCGGCATCAACAATCAGAACTTCCTGATGCGTGACGAGGAGACCGGCACCTATTGGCAGCAGATCAGTGGAGTCGCCATCTCAGGCCCGCTGAAAGGCCGCCAACTCACTCTGGTTCTCTCCGATGAGCTTACCTTCGGGACTTGGAAAGCTGAAGAGCCCCAAGGCACGGTGCTCCAGCAAGTATCGCAGTACGCTTCCGAATACGAGGCCAAGGATTGGGATGTGCGCATGCGGCGCCAGCCGGCCGTCATCCAGTTTCCCGAGCATGGGATGCAGTCGCGCGATTTGATCCTGGGAATTCAGACTGCGGACGCCAGCCGGGCGTTTCTCTATGACCGGGTCCTTCAGGAAAAGCTGGTCAAGAGCTACGTGGGAGCACAGCCGGTGCTGATTGCGGTGGGTCCCGATGAGCAATCCGTCAGGGCGTTCCGCGACCGAATCCCCGGTGTGGACGGCGTGCCCGATTTTTATCGCATGACCGCGAACAAACCGGGCGTCCTTCTGCCGGGCGTGCTTCTGCCGAGCGTGCTTCTGATGGATGCGGCCACCGGCAGCGAATGGAACTTTCAGGGCTGCGCCATCTCCGGGCCAGCGAAAGGGGCGTGTCTCGAGCGCATCCCCATGCTCAAAGACTATTGGTTCAACTGGCGGAATTATAATCCCAAGACGGCGATTTGGGGCAATGCTTCAAAATGACCCGGTGGGCGGCGAGGCAAAAACCGCGCGGCGAGTGCGATGCTCATTCATGCCGCAACGCAACGATAGGGTCGATCTTCATCGCGCGGCGGGCCGGGAGGTAAATCGCCAGCCCAGCCGCAGCGATCAGCGCCAGCGGGATTCCGATGAAGGTGGCCGGGTCCGTGGCGGTGACGCCGTAGATCAGCGAGGCCAGCAAGCGCGCCAGTAGGTACGCCACGGGTAAGCCCACTGCGAGGCCCGCTCCCGTCACCAGCAGTCCGCGGCGGAAGATAGCCCCCAAAATGCTCCCGCGCGGCGCGCCCAAAGCTACGCGGATGCCTATATCGCGTGTCTGCTCGGAAACCACATAGGCCATCACCCCATAGACGCCGATGGCCGAAAGCAGCAACGCGATCGCCCCGAACACTCCCATGAGCGAAGCTACATAATTCAGACCGATGGCCCGGTCGTGGATCGACTTCGTCATGCCATGCATTTCGGTGATGGGCTGGTCGGGATCCACCGAATGAATGGCCGCTGTTACAGCCGATGCCAGCGACAGAGGGTCGCCGGCGGTGCGCACTCCGATGTCCATCCACAACGCCGGCTGCTGTTGCCAGGGGACGTAAACGGTCTTGCGCGGCGCGCGGTCATACGGGTTGTGTGCAAGGTCGCCCACCACACCCACAATGGTCATCCATTCTGAAGTGGAATCGCTCCCGCCGATCCGAATGCGCTTGCCGATGGGCGATTCTCCATTCCACCAACGCTGGGCCATGCGTGCGCTGATCACCGTCACGGGTTGCGAAGACGGGCCATCGCTCGAGCGCAGAAGCCGTCCTTCACCGAGCGGAACGTGCAGAGTCTGGAAGAACTCCGGGCTGGTCACCTGATACATGGCATTGGGCGGGTTTCCAGGCTCCAGGGGCCGGCCTTCGATCATGAAATTCCGTCCGCTGGTGTGGTCGCTGTAGGGTAGCGCGGTTACCGCCGCGGCGGAGCGCACGCCTGGCAGCGCCTGTATCCGCTCCAGCACCTGCCGATAGAACTCCGCTACCTGCGGTTTCTCGTGATACTTACTGTCGGTGATAGCCAGCCGCAGGGTCAGCAATGTGTCCGGTTCGATCGCTCTTCCGTTCTCCACTTGCGTTCGGAACCCACGGACCATGAGTCCCGCGCCCACTAGCAGTACCGCGGCCAGCGCGATCTCGCCGCCCACCAGGATATTGCGCAGCCGTTGCCGGGCCTTACCCGCGGACGTTCCCCGGCCGCCTTCGCGCAGCGCGTTTGTGATATTCGGTTGGGAGGATTGCCAGGCGGGGGCCAGCCCTGCCAGGATGCCGCTGGCCAGCGCGGCCGCCAGCGTGAACAGCAACGCGCGGCCTTCCACTTGGACATCCTGGAAGCCGAGAATGTAGCGTTCCACCTCGGGCGGCATGCCGATGTGAAGCAGCCTGATTCCCCATTGCGCAACGAACAAGCCCAACGCCGCACCGGCGAGGGAAAGCAGCGTGCTTTCGACCACCAGCTGCAGAATGAGCCGCCCACGGCTGGCGCCGAGCGCGCGCCGCACCGCAACCTCGCGAATCCGCCCGGTAGCGCGCGCGAACTGCAGATTGGCGACGTTGGCGCAAGCGATCAGTAGAACAAACAACACCGATCCCAGCAGCAGGATCAGGTACTGCCGTGTTGTGTAATTTACGAACAGCCGGATGACCGGCCAGACCACAAAGCGCCGATTCTTGTTCGTCTCCGGATAGGACTTTTCCAGCCTGGCCGCGATGCCGTTGATTTCGACGTCGGCTTGTTCCACGGTGAGTCCGGGCTTCAGCCGGGCGATGGACTGCAGAATCTGAGCGCTGTGGGAGCTGCGCTGTTCCGGCTTGAGACCCATTGGCGTCCAGACGTCGGTAGCCATTGGAAAATCGAAGCTGCGTGGCATGACCCCGACCACGGTGTACGGGACGTCGTCCACGCGCAGGGTGCGGCCGACAACGCTGGGATCGCCGCCGAATCGGGTGTGCCAGAGCTGATCGCTGAGAATCACCTCGTGATCTTGGCCGGGCTCATCCTCGCCGGGTTGGAACGCGCGGCCGCGCGCCGGCTGTACGCCCGCCACTTCGAAGAAGTTTGCACTGACCAGCGCCTGGCCCACCCGGTCGGGCGCCGCGCCAGAGCCAGCGAGATTAGCGAGCCCGCCCTCCCAACTGGCGAGACCGGCCAGCGTCGTATTATTGCGGCGGATCTCCTCGATATCGGCCGGCGTTGCGGTGTCCCAGCCGTTCGCATCGCTGGGATCGCGCTGCAGCACGGTGAGCAGCGTGTCCATGCGCGGCAGAGGATTTGGCCTCCAGAGCATGCCGTCGCACAGGCTGAAGATGGCGGTGGTGGCGCCGATTCCGAGCGCCATCGTGAGGGTGGCAGTGAGCGCAAATCCGGGCTGCTTGTACAGAGTACGCAGACCAAAACGGACGTCCTGCCAAAGGCTCATGAACTCCCCTCCTCGACAAATACGCAGAAGAGGCCGCGATGTTCCTGGAAAAACTTATCCGGGCTGGGATTGTTTCCTTCCAGGCCGACTGGTTCGTTTTCTTCGCGTTGCATCGTCACATGCCCGCGCCCGTTCAGTAAGCCTGGACCGATTTCCGTTTACCGCTCCGCGATCTTCGCCATCGCGGGCGGGTAGCGTTCGCCAACCGCGATCGCCGCCAAGCGGTCCAACTCCGCCAGGTCCTCCCGCGTCAGGTGAACATTGACCGCGCCTAGATTGTCATCTAAGTACGTTCGCCGTTTCGTGCCCGGAATCGGAACGCCGTCTGGAGCTACCGTCAGCACCCAGGCGAGGGCAACCTGCGCGGGAGTTGCGCCGTGACGTCGAGCGACTGCTTTAACGATGTCCACCAGCTTCTGGTTCGCCGCCAGATGCTCATCGTCAAAACGCGGCAGGGTGCGGCGGAAATCGCCCGGCCCAAAACCGGAACTGGTCTGAAATGCTCCCGCCAAATACCCGCGTCCCAAGGGACTGAACGGCACCAGACCCACGCCGAGTTCCCGCATGGCGGGCAGGATTGACTCCTCAATCCCGCGCTCCCACAGCGAATACTCGCTCTGCACGGCGCTGATTGGATGCACTTGGTTGGCCCGGCGGATGGTTTCCGCGCCTACTTCCGAAAGGCCCAAAAATCGAACCTTCCCCATCCCCACCAGTTCCTTCATCGCGCCCACCGTTTCCTCGATGGGAACCGCCGGATCTTTGCGGTGCAGGTAGTAAAGATCAATCACGTCGACACCGAGCCGCCGAAGCGAGCCCTCCACGGCGCGTTTCGCATTGGCCGGCGACCCATCCAGTTGCGAGACTCCCGATCCCAGAGCGATCCCGAACTTGGTCGCCAGAACCACCTGGCCGCGCCGTCCGCGGATCGCCTTCCCAACCAGTTCCTCGTTGGTGTGCGGTCCGTAAACTTCCGCCGTATCGAGCAGCGTTACTCCGCAATCCAGGGCGCGATGAATGGTTGCAATCGACTCGGCCTCATCGCCCGATCCGTAGGCGTGGGACATTCCCATGCAGCCCAGACCGATGGCGCCTGCCACCAGACCTTGGTTTCCGATTTTCCTTGTTTCCATTGGTTAATATCGTTCCGCGTCGGCCTACAGTCAGCTTAGCCCAACGGGCCGCGCGCCGTGAGAGACACGGTCCCGGCACACCTGCCGATTGCGTCCGTTAGTTCGAGGGCACTGGTTGAATCTGGCCATCCCGCTTGATCCCCAGGCGGATCGGGCGAGGCGGGCCTTTGCGCGGAATGGTGACCTCGGCCCAGAGTTCAGGAGCGTCGCGCCGGGAGCGAAGCAATTCGACTTCGGTCTGGTGTTCAGGGACGAAGAAATCGACGCGCTGATTGTTGGTTCGATCGAAGTATTGAGCGCCGACGTCGGGGGCGAGCATGAGCGACAGATAGCGGCCGCGGATGGGCAGGTTCGGGTCATAGGGCAAAGTCTTCACCCAAATGCGCGGACTGGAGGCGCGGTCGTAGAACAATTTTCCGGTGAGACTCAGGACCAGAGCGCACTGCAGCGCGCCGAGGATGATTCCTTTGTGAAGCGAGTTCACCGCACCTCCAGCATTCACGCGCGCCACTAATTTGCGGCGCAGCTTTTCCCAATACCAGGCGCCCGCGAGAAACACGACGCCGAGAACGATCAGACTTGTCGAACGGCCGAGCTTGTCCATGACACTCGAGAAGTAAAAGCACAGAATGGTGATGGCGAAACCGGCCATGCCGAGATTGACACGTTCGGCACGGAATTCCGCAATGCCCCAGGCGATCATGCCGGCGGACCCGACGGCGCACCAGGCGAAAATCCACAGAGGTGTGTGGTTGAGTGTGAGAGCGCTTAAGACGGCGACCCAAAGAGCCGCGACGGCGTTCATCCAGGTTTGAGCTTTTCGATAGATGAAGGCGAAGCCGAGCGGCAGCAGGAATGCGACGATCCAGCCGACGACGACGAGCCGGTCAGGCGCCGACGTCTTCGCTGCTCCCCACCAGTTCCAGAGAGCCAGCATAAGGACGGCGGGCAACAGGCCGAGACCGCCGATCCATCCGAGTGTTCGCGCGGTATAGGGATCGCGAGATTCGGTTTGCGAAGTCCGAACAGTCAGGTAACAGGTCGCCAGCAAGGTGGAGAAGACCGCGACAACGGGATAGGCTTGCATGGGCTGCGATGCCGCTTCAATCCATTCGCCGATGAGCCAGAAGGGGACGAGCAGCGCCGAGAACGCGAGTTGCGGCCAACTGCCGAGCAGCCACCAACCGGCCAGCGCGCCGATCGCCCATAGGAGCAGGCCGGTGGGCCAATGTTCCTGCATGTTGAAGATTTGCCCGGCCAGGAAAATCGCGCCTCCCAGAGCGGCGGTTCCGACGGCGTTCAGCGTAACCGCCATGGCGGAGAATCGTTCCGCGCAGAACGCTGCGGCCAGATGCGAACCACCCACGGCGAATACCAGCAGCGTCATACGCTGGGCGGGCGATAGATCGTCCCAGTGAGCCGCGACAAACAACAGGACGCCGGCCGCGAGCATGATGCCACCGAGCGCGATGCCGATCAGGATGGGCACCCGTGTTCCGCGGCGGGGCTCACGAGCGGTTTCGAACTCGCGGATGCGGGCGGCCTGCTCGGCGTTGAGCAGCGCGGCTTGAGTCCAGCGATGGAGCGAGGCTTCCAGTTCAATTTGCATGGGCGTTCTCCATGGGTGTGGGCGGCGGCGATCTGGGCAGCGGTTAACTCGACGGCTTTGGCTTTCGCGGCCCGCAGGTCGAGCTTTCCGGTACCGAGGGTGGGGATGGCATCGACCAGGTACATATTTTCGCGCTTGGGTATCCACAGTCGAGGCAGGCCGGTTTCCGACAAACGCTGCCACAGCTCGCCGGCAGTGGTTTCGGGTTGCGTGTAGAGCAGTGTCAGGCGCTCGCCGCGTTGGTCGTCGGGAATGCCGATGACGACGCAGGGCTGTTCGCCGAGGATGTCATGAATTGTTTCTTCGATCTTCAGATGCGGCACCATTTCGCCGGCGATTTTGCTGAAGCGCGCCAGACGATCGACGATCTGCAGGAACCCGTCTGGGTCAACGCAGGCCAGGTCGCCGGTGGAGTAGAAGCCATGGACGAGGGATTGTGCCGTGCGCTCGGGGTCGTCAAGGTAGCCGATCATGCGGCTGGGTCCAGAGACGAGCAGCAGTCCGGTCTCGCCGGCTGGGAGCTGAACGAACGTCTCGGGATCCACTATGCGTACCGCAACGTTCGGTAGAGGGCGGCCGGCGGTTCCCGGCTTGTACGCGGAGTGCTCCTTGTTGATAACGTTGACCGAGACAACGGGTCCCATTTCAGTGCATCCATAACCTTCGAGCGGCGTGACGCCGAACTTTTCCTCGAACGATTTCACCAGCGCTGGCCGAAGCTTCTCGGCGCCCACCAGTAGATAGCGAATGCTTGCAAATTGCTCGCGCGTGCATTTGCGGAGATAGCCCAGGCAGAAAGTCGGCGTGGAAATAAACAGCGTGGGATGGTGCGCGCCCGCAAGCTCGCCGATGGCTTTGGCTTCGGTGGGATTGGCGTGAAAAACAGCTTTGAAGCCGTTGAGCAGCGGGAACCAGAGCGTGTAGCTATAGCCGAAGGAGTGGAAGAACGGGAGGACGCCGAGCATGCAGTCGGTGTGATCAACTGAGTAGACTTGCGCGGTGGCGTCGACATTCGAGATCAGGTTCCAATGCGAGAGCATGACTCCCTTAGGCGTGCCGGTGCTGCCGCTCGAAAAGATGATGGCTGCTATATCGTCGGGTTGCGTTGCGCCGTCCAGGCGGCGGGCGGGAAGCGATCGGGCAGCAGCCATCGTCAGAAACTTGGCCGCTGGGGTGAACGTTGCAAGCAGGTCTTCGAGAAAGACGGTGCCGGGCAATTCGAGAAGCTTGGCTTTCTCGAGGAACGCGCGCGAGGAAACGATCGTGGAGATACCGCATTTCTTGATCGCGTGCGCCATGGCTTCCTCGCCCGCGGTGAAATTGAGGTTGACCGCGGTCTTGCCTGCCAGCGTGACGCCCAGATTTGCGAGCGCGCCGCCCACCGAAGATGGGAGCAGCAAGCCGATCGAGCGGGACGTGGCACAGTTGGCCTGAATCCATTTCTTCAAGAGCAGCGCGGCAGTCAGCGTTTCGCCGAAAGTGAGTTGTTTGCCCGTGGAATCGGCGAGGGCGATGGAAGACCAGTGGTTTTTCGCCGCGGTTACAAATCGATATGACAGCGTGCCGGCAGGGCGCTTGCGGGATTCCGCGGCTTGGGCGCCGAGCTCGAGCACGAGTTGATGCAGACGCTCGGCGTCGACCTGGCCGGTAACGGGCTCGCCGACATAGACGGTCACTTCATGCCGCAGCTTCAGGCGGGAAGAGAAGGGACGGCCGCCCTTCAAGCTGAGGGCGTGCCCCCACAGTCCGTCCAGGTAGATGGGGATGACAGGAATGCTCGGATCAAGCCCGCGCGTGATGACATCGACGCCGCGCTCGAACGGGTTCACGTGCGACGTTCGCGTCAGCTCACCTTCCGGGAAGATAGAAACCAACATGCCCTTTTCGAGTTCGGTGCGGGCATTGCGCAGCGCATGCAGTGATTCCTTCGGCGAGTGAGTCGGAATTGGAATGGCGTAGAACAAGCGGCTGAACGGGTGCAGCCATTTACTTTCGTACAGCGGCTGCCACATCAGGAAGCGAATGAAGCGGGGAGTGGCGCAGCCGATCAGGATGGCGTCGGCATAGGAGACGTGATTGGAAACGATCAGCGCACCGCCCTGCTTGGGGATGTTGCCGGCGCCGATGATGCGGATTTTGAAGAAGAGTTTTGCGAACGACCAAACGATCAAGCGAACCAGCGGAGCGGGCACCAGCCACCCAATGTAGATGGTTGCGGCGAGCGTCAACACTCCCAAAGCGGCGAGGATTTGCGGCGGAGTCCAACTGAGCAGATCGTGGAACAAATAGAGCGCGCCGGAAGCAAGCACCACACCGATCATATTCAAGAAATTGTTGGTCGCGAGCAAGCGGCCTTTTTCCTCCGGCCCGGCGTGCTCCTGCAGGAAGGCGTTCAGCGGCACGATGAACAGTCCGCCGGCGAAGCCCGCGCCCGCGAGCCAGATGACGCTGGACGCGAAGGAGTGCGTAAAGCCCAGCAGGACGGAGCAAAGTCCGAGCAGCGCGGCGCCATAGGGAACCAGCCCGATTTCGACAGTGTCGCCCGAGAGCCAACCCGCGGCGATGCTGCCGATGCCGATGCCCACTGCTAGCGCTGTGACTAGAAGTCCGGTGCACGTGCTGGAGAGATGGAGCGATTCGCTTCCCATCAGGATGACGGTCATTTGAAAAAGCGCCCCGAGGAACCAGAAATAGGAAATGCCGGCGACGGTGAGCCAAAGCGGGCGGTAGCGGTGGATACGTTGGACGCCGGTCCAAACTTCGGCGAATGGATTCCACTGCATCGGCAGACGCGAGCCGGAAGCGGGGACTTTGCGGATAAAAAGACTGGTGAGCGATCCCACTATCGCGATTCCGAGAAGCATCCCGCCCATGGCCAGCGGCTCGCTTTTCCAGTGAGCGAACAGGAACGATCCGCCGCTGGTTCCAAGAACAATGGCGGCGAAGGTGGTGAGCTCCAGCAGCCCGTTGGCGCGCGCGAGCTGCGCTTCACGCAACATTTCGGGGAGGATGCCGTACTTAGCCGGACTGAAGAAATTGGCTTGCATCGCCAGCAGGAGCAAAACAATCAGCAGCATGTCGATGCTGCGCAGGTAGAGGGCGATGATCCCGACACCCATGATCGCGATTTCAAAAGCTTTGGTGATTTGAAGGACGCGCGTTTTGCTGAAACGGTCGGCAAGTTGGCCCGCGTAACCGGCGAACAGCAGGAATGGTAGAACGAAAACGGCTCCCGCGATTGCCAGGTACCGCGAACCGAGCAATTGATTCGCGGCCAGCTCCACGGCGCCCACGGAAACGATCATTTTATATACGTTGTCGTTGAACGCTGCCAGGAACTGGGTCCAGAGGAAGGATTGGAAGCCGCCATCGCGCAGCAGCGCGGCATATCCGGTGGGTTCGTTTGGTAATTCGGCTTTAGTCGCCATATCTCTTCGTGGGCATTTCCGAGGCCATCAGTTGCGAGTGGGCGGAGCGCCTTTTTTCAATGCATTAGAGGTAAAGTGAGGAGCGCATCAATACATAAAACGTACATAGTTGTACACTTTATGTATGGATGTGTTCTCCAATCCAGAGCGGCATTTCCTCTTTTCGGTAGCCAATCTCGGCTACGGTAATCCATTTCTTCCCGAGCGGATCACGTATGAGAAGGCGGCGCTCGGCCGTGAATTTGTACCCGGCGGCGAGGTGTGGAGCGCGTCAGTTAGCGATCCGGACACGGAACCTCCCAATGTGATCTCGATTCATAAGAAGCTGTCGGCGCTGATGGAGGTGCTCCCCGCGCGGCTGGCCGCGGCGTCGGATGTTGGCGACGACGATCTGGCCGCTTACGACGAAAGCGTCCACTATCTGCTCTACCAGCGCTACCACCGGCAATTCGTTGAGGCACAAGGGAAGTGGCGTTTCTATCGCGAATTCCTGGCGGATTGGAACCGGCTGTGCCGCATTCCAGGCAAGCGATTCGAGAGCGCTCTGGAACCGCCGCACGTGTTCGCGTGCTTTCGACAGATCCAGCGCGCGTTTCACCAAATATACGACAACATCATTGGCAACTCCATGCCGGCGGCTCGCTTGCGCGCGAGTATCTGGCAATCCATCTTCACGCATGACATGCGGCGATACCGGCGCAGATTGTACCTGAAGATGGGCGAATTTCCGACGCTGATAACGGGGCCTTCGGGGACCGGAAAGGAACTGATCGCCCGTGCCATCGCGGGGGCGCGTTATGTGCCGTTCGATCCGGAGCGGATGGAATTTCCAGATACGCCTGGTGAGAGTTTCCTGCCAATCAACATCGCGGCGCTCTCACCGACGCTAATCGAATCGGAGCTGTTCGGGCACCGGCGCGGGTCGTTCACCGGGGCCATCGGAGATCGCAAGGGATGGCTGGAGGCGTGCCCGCCGGCGGGGTCGGTGTTCCTGGACGAGCTGGGCGAGATGGATCTCGCCATTCAGGTGAAGCTGCTGCGGGTGATCGAGACGCGGCGGTTTTCAGCCGTGGGCGACACTGCGGCGCGCGAGTTCCAGGGGAAACTGATCGCGGCAACCAACCGTGAATTACCGGCGGAGATTCGGGCGGGCCGGTTCCGCGAGGACCTCTATTACCGGCTCTGCGCGGATTTGATTCAGACGCCGTCGCTGGCCGATCAGATCCGGGATTCGCCGCGCGTGTTGCAGGAGCTGGTGCTCTATATGACGCTCCGCACGGTAGGCGATGAGGCGGAGCGCTGTCTGCCGGAAGTGGAGCAATGGATCGCCCAGCACTTGCCGGGAGATTACGCGTGGCCGGGGAACTATCGAGAGTTGGAGCAGTGCGTGCGGAATGTCATCATCCGGCGTTCTTATCGGCCGCTCGCGCAAACGCCGGCGGCGGTGGTTGACGAAGAAGAGTTCTTCGCGCGTTTCCGCTCGGGGGATTTGAGCGCCGACGAACTGCTGTCCCGCTACGCCGCGCGGGTGTATCGGTTGACGGGGAGCTATGAAGAGGCCGCACGGAGGATGGGGATCGACCGGCGGACGGTGAAAGCGAAGGTGGAGTTGTATCTGGCAGCAGAGGACCGGCTGGCTTAGCCGTCCCCATCTCAAGAACCCGGCGAGTATCGACGAACAGCGATTACAGATCCGAAAGATACCCGATTTCACCGGTGCTATCGCCGATTTTGTCGACGGTGACGCCCATGCGGTCCAGCATGGCCACGAAAAAGTTCGCCATCGGAGTTTCGGCTGCGTACTTCACATGCCTTCCCGGGGACAGCGTCCCACAGCCGCGGCCGGCCAGCACGGTGGGAAGATTCTCGTGCAAATGCTGGTTGCCGTCGCTCAGCCCGCTGCCGTAGACGATCATGGAATGATCGAGCAAGGTTCCGTCGCCGTCCTGGGTCGCCTTCAGTTTCCCAAGGAAGTAGGCGAACTGCTCCACGTGGAAGCGGTTAATCTCGGTCACCTTCTCGATTTTGTCCTTGTCCCCCTGATGGTGAGTCAGGCCGTGGTGGCCCTCCGCAACCCCAATCTCACGATAGGAGCGCGTGCTCTGCTCGGTGGCCATCAGCATGGTTATGACGCGGGTCATGTTGGTCTGGAAAGCTACGGTCATCAAATCGAACATGAGCTTGGAGTGCTCGGCCATATCGTCGGGAACACTGGACGAGGGTTCGGTCAGCGTGGGGATGGTGCTCAGCGAATTCTGCTTCTCGGTCTTCTGGATCCGGCTCTCGATATCGCGGATGGCAAACAGGTATTCGTCCAGTTTGGCGCGATCGGTGGCGCCCAGCGTGCTTTTGAGACTCTGGGCATCGCTCAACACCATGTCCAGGATGCTTGCCTGATACGACATCTGCCTCGCGCGGCGGACCGGATCCTGGCCGAAGTCGTCGCTGCCGAACAGACGCTCGAAGACCGCCCGCGGCCGCACTTCAGGCGGCATCGGAGCCGACGGCGACCGCCAGGAGATGCTATTGCTGTACGCGCAACTGTACCCGTTGTCGCAATTGCCGCCCTGCACTCCGTCCTCGCAACCCAGTTCCAGCGATGCGAACTTCGTATCGTTTCCGATGTGCTGAGCCGCAATCTGATCCACCGAGATCCCGGTCTGGATGTCCCGCCCGGCGGTCTTCTTGGGATGGCAAGCCGTAAGGTATGCTGCGCCGGCTCGCCCGTGATCGCCGGGGCCATCGCCCAGGGCGCGCCCGCCGTTGCAGGTCAATCCGCCCAGCATCATGATTTCTTCCCGGTAGGCGGCCAGCGGTGCGCTGATGCGCGGCAGCTCAGCGGGCAATGCCGCGATCTCGCCCTCCGTCACCGGTGTCCAGGCATTCATGATGATCCCGTTGGGCACGTAAACAAAAGCCATACGGCACGGAGACTTGGTCGCGTCCGCCCGCGCAAACGCAGGAACCATTGCGTCCAGGAAAGGCAAAGCCACCATGGTGCCGAGACCTCTCAGGAATGTTCGTCTCTGCAGGCTCTTGTTAAAGCTCATGGCTTTGCTCCCTCCGCGCCTCTCATCAGAAAAGGCTTACTATTCACGATGTCCATTACCAACGTAGAAAACCGATAGTTATGCGCGGCCGCATCCTGGACGATTCCATCCACGGTGGATCGATCGAAACGCTCCACTCCGCGCCCCAACGCATAGGTCATCAGCTTTTCCACGAAGTTGTGGGTGAACAGATCCGATTTCGACTTCAGGAGCTCTTCGAGTCCCTTAGCTCCATTAAAAGTTTTGCCGCCCGGCAGGGTGCCCGAGGCATCGATCGGGAACTTGCCATCGTGTGTGCGCCACGCTCCGGACGGGTCATAGTTTTCCAGTCCGAATCCGATCGGGTCCATACGCAGGTGGCATACCGCGCAAGCTGGATTGGCGCGATGTTGTTCCATTTTTTCCCGCAGAGAAGCGGCGGTACCCAGGTCTGCGTCCGCCAGGGCGGGAACATTGGGAGGAGGAGGGGGAGGAGGAGTTCCCAGAAGGTTTTCCAAGACCCATTTGCCCCGCGTGACTACCGAGGTCAGGGTAGGATACGACGACACCGTCAAAATCGCCCCTTGCGTTAAGATTCCGCCGCGCTGGGAATCCGTCAGCTCCACCCGCCGGAACTCCTCGCCGTTGACTCCCTCGATTCCGTAATGCCGTGCCAAAGGCGCGTTCAAGTACGTAAAGGGCGCGTCGATGAAATCGAGAATGCTGCGATCCTCGCGGAACATCGCCGTGACGAATAGATTCGTCTCCTTATGCATGTTGTCGAGCAGTTCGTCGTCGGTGGTGGGGAAACGGCCGGGATCGGGCGGCTTGCGGTCCAGATTCCGGATGCCCAGCCATTGGCCGGCGAAGTTGTCAACCAGGGCGCCGGCCTTCGAGTCGGCCAGCATGCGTTGCACCTGCGCCTCAAGCACTGCCGGGTGTCCCAGTTTCTCTTCCTTGGCAAGACGGAACAACTCGTCATCGGGCATGCTGCTCCACAAGAAGTATGAGAGCCGTGAAGCCAGTTCATAATCGTTGATCCGATGCGCGGCAGCAATGCTTCCGGCAGCGGGTTTGGGATCATGCTCGACGCGGAAGATAAAGTTGGGCGACATCAGGACGGCTTGGACCACCAGCCGAACGCCCTCCTCGAAGGAATCCCCCTGCCGTTGAGCAAGCGACACCAGGTTAGCCAACTGATCCACCTCACGCTCGGTCGCTCGACGGCGATAAGCCCGCTGGCTCAGGTTTTCCACGATTTTTCGAGCGCAGGCCGCGGATTCATCGCCGCAAACGAAAATTTTCTTGCGGCTTTCCGACTGCTCAGCGCTTGGATCGTACGGCCCAGCCACCTCGGCGTATTCGATATACATTCGCCGGCGGCCATCCGGATTGATATTGCGGCGAGGATCGTCAACATCCGCCAGCGCCGGAAACGACGCGCGGATGACGTGCTCGCCTGCCTTCACCGGTACGCGGACAATGACCGGCGGGCGATCGTATTTATAATTCGTATCGCCTTCGATGAAGTCGCCGGCAATCTGCTTGCCGTCCAGCGTCAAGACCATCTGCACCCCAGGAAACGCCAGCGTGGCCTTCTCTTCTCGCGCCTTGAGTTCCTCGGGTGTAGGAGGCTTCCGAGGCCCACGGGGGCCTTTGCGGACGTGTGCGACCCCACCTTCGCCTCCCGCCCCTCCCTCTGGAACGGCGCCTTCCTGCAGCCCCGGGGGGCCATGTTTGGCTGCTTCCAGCGATTCTAAGAACTTTTCCTTCGGAGCCTCATAGTCCACTCCATTCATATCCCGATGGTTGTTCACGCGAACCCGAAACTCGTATTCGGCGTCGACGGGAAACACGTAGCTGGCATACATCGCTCCCCGGATGGAATAAGGCAGGACAACGCCGGTCGATGTCCCGACCGAAACCTCCGGTCCCTTCTTGGGCAGGAACAGCGCCAGCACGGTCGGCTTCTGAGGAAGCTCCGGACCGAAGACCGCGATTCGAGAGAGCCTGCGAGCAGTGGATATATATTTCTCCATCAGCAGCGGAGAAAGCGTCAGGACGTCGCCGATATTATCGAATCCATAGCCGGAATCGTCGACCGGAAATTCGTCCGCCGGCCGGAGGCTGACGCCCAGCAAATCCCTCACTGTGTTGTTATATTCTTGACGGTTCAGGCGGCGCACCGTGACTCGCCCCGGATCGCCTTCGGGGTTGGCCGGCGCGGAGGTCTTGCCGAGCAGGTTCTCAATCCACCCGGTTACCGCGCTGACTTCGGCTTTGCTCGGGGCCGGCATCCCGGCAGGCGGCATCTGCCCGCTCGAGAGCATGTTCAACACGCCCTCCCAAACCCTGGTCTGCTTCACCGCGACGCTGCTATCGCGATAGGCCTCCAGACTCAAGCCCGAAGTCTTGACCTGGTCGTTATGGCATGCGAAGCAATTCTTGGACAAGACCGGCAGAACGGTTTTTTGATAGATTTCCTGCGAGCGTGCGGTGCGCGGAGCCTCTCCTGAAATCGCCCGCGTCAAAGCTAGGGAAATGAGCACCACAGACGCGGCAATCGGGTAAGGGGTCCTCATCCGAACTTCTATTCATTATATATTGCTGGTCGTATCGCCCATGTCTTCCATCGCACGGCGGGTAAGTCCGTAAGGTTGGACTATATTGTGGCGCGGACTCGTGATTGTGGCGCAAGCACGAGTGTTCCCATTGCGTTCCGCACAACAATGACGATGAAAATGGAAGCAGATCGATAGCGGCAGTAGAGGTTGTCGCACGCACTGGATATGGCGATGGCAGGGATCGACGTACACACGAGAAGATGCTGGCGGTGGTAATCCGCCGGTGGATGGGCGAGCAGGTCGAGTACACCAAGCGGAAGTTCGGCTCGACGCCGGCCGAGATCCAACACTTGGAGGCTTGGCTGCGAGGACAAGGAGTGAGCGAGGTGATGATGGAATCCACCGCACAGTATCGGCGCCCAGTGCGGTACGGGCTGGAGCCGCATTTCCGGCTGCAGCCCACCCGCGGATTTCAGCACCGTCGGAATTTTTGTTCAAGCTGTGCCAGGGGCTTTCCGCTGTAATCGATGGATTTGTGTTCTGGCGGTGAGGGTGGGATTCGAACCCACGGAACCCGTGAAGGTTCAACGGTTTTCGAGACCGCCCGATTCAACCGCTCTCGCACCTCACCGTATGCTCATTCTATCCGATTCGATAACTCTAGCGCGCGCGATGGCTTACTTAGCCGGCTCCAGGGCGGCCAGGCCAGGTAATGAAGCGAGCCACGCAACCATACCCTGGCCGGTCTTGGCCGACACCGGGAGCACGGCCATGCCCGGGCGGACCGCCTGGATGTTGGCATGGGCGGCGTTCCAATCGAACTCCACGGCATCGGCCAGATCCACTTTGGTCACTACCGCGACATCCGAGCTGTTGAAGATGGTCGGGTACTTGAGCGGCTTATCTTCTCCTTCGGTGACGGAGAGCAGGACCAGCCGGAGATTCTCGCCCAGGTCGTAAGACGCGGGGCACACCAGGTTGCCGACATTCTCGATGAACAGAAAGTCCAGCTCCTCAAGATTCCAGTCTTCGAGCGCCTTCTCCACCATGGCGGCCTCCAGATGGCAAAGTGTTCCGGTAGTGATTTGCTTCACCGGAGCCTGGCTGCGCGCCAGACGTGCCGCATCGTTGTCGGTGGCGAGGTCGCCAACCAGGGCTGCGGGCCGGTACTGACGCTGTTTGAGCAGCGTGAGGGTCTTTTCCAGGAACGCGGTTTTGCCCGAGCCGGGGCTGGAGACCAGGCTGACCACAAATACTCCGGCTGCCTGGAATCGCCGTCGAAGCTCTCGAGCGAGTTCGTCGTTGCGCTTCAGGATATTTTGCCGAACCTCGACAATCCTGGGCGTAGCGATCTGAGGTTGGGCGCTCATTCGGCCAGCTCCAGCGCTGAGACCAGCAGCTCCCGGCCGCGCACCACTTCGGTGGCCGGCGTATCGCACTCCACGCAACAAAACTGCTGGATGGATTGCACCGCGCGCTCCGCCTGGCACTTGGAACAGAATACGGCGATTGGAACCTCCTCAATCACCAGGCGTGAACGTTCGAATTCGGTCTGCTCGGAAGCGAGTTGCCAGGCCGATTGAAGCGCGTCGGCTACCACTCCGGAAAGCGGTCCTAGCCGCAGATGGATCGCGTCGACGTGTACGCCTCCGCGCCGCTCGACTTCCTCCTCGGTGATTTCCAAAATGCCCAGCGCGATGGAAAGTTCATGCATGGCGTGCTCCAGAAGGTCGCGCTCCGCAATGCTCGAACGCGGCCAGCGCCGCTTGCCCCAGGCTGATCCCGCCATCGTTAGGAGGGACGCAGGCGTTGGTCCAAATGCGAATGCCCTCCGGTTCGAGAATGTCCTTGACGTCGTGGAGCAGCATTTCATTTTGGAAGACTCCGCCGGAGAGCACCGCGGTGTGTGCGCCATGGCTCTCGCCAAGCGTCTTGACGGCACTGCATAGGCCTCGTGCGACACCGCGTTGAAATGCACGAGCGATGGCAGCGGGATCCCTCCCACACAATCGATCATGGACAACGGCCGATAGCAGCGGACGAAAATCGAGCGTGACGCCAGAGATTGGAAACGGGTAGGCATCGGAGCCGGCGCCCGCCCGCGCGAGTTGCTCCAGCCACATGGCGGCCTGGCCCTCAAAGCTGACCTCGCGCGTAAAGCCGAGCAGAGCGGCGGCTGCGTCGAAGAGCCGCCCCATGGAGGTGGTCTCGAAAGTTCGGATCTGTTTGTCGATCAGTTGCAATGCATTCCGATAGCGGCGGGGAAAATGGAACGGAGGCTTGGTCAGGTCGGGAAGCCCATCGATTTGAGACAGGAAACCGGCGGCGCATTGCACCGGATAGCGGGCCGCGGCATCACCGCCGGCAAGTGCGGCCGTGCGCAGGCGCATCACCCGTCGAAAGCCCTGCGTTATGCTCCCGGCGAAGAACTCTCCACCCCAAATGGAGCCGTCATCGCCGTAGCCGGTGCCGTCAAAACTGACGCCGATGACGCGCTCCTCCCAGGCTTCTTTCTCCGCGAGCACGGAGGCGATGTGGGCCCGGTGATGTTGGACGGCAAGTTTTTCGTGCGCGGGCAATCCGAGCGCATGAATGGTGGAAGCATATTGGGGATGCAGATCGTGAACCACCAGAAGCTTGTCCCAGGAGACTTCATACATGGCGACCAGGTCGCGAATGGTCCGCGCGAAAGACTGGAGCGATGCGTAGTGATCCAAGTCTCCGATGTGCTGGCTTACAAACGCCTGGCCGTCCACCACCAGCGTAATGGTGTTCTTCAGGTCGGCGCCCACGGCCAGCAGGGGACGCTCCATCGGCAGTCGCGCCGCAACGCCGGGCGCGTAGCCACGGGAGCGGCGCAGGATCATTGGTCCGAAAACTCCCGCTCTGGCGACGGAATCGTCCACCCGGCGGGCAATGGGACGTTCACCGATGAGAAATGCGTCCGCGATTCCCGAGAGTTGCCGCCGCGCGTCGGCATCTTCGTAGGAGATAGGCTCACTCGACCGATTGGCGCTGGTCATGACCAGCACATCCGGGGCGCCTGCCGCGAATAGCAGATGATGCAAGGGCGCGTACGGCAGGAGCAGCCCTAATTCGGAATTACCGGGCGCCACTCCCGGAAGCTCCACCTTGGCCGGCGCCAGGACGATGGGGCGAGCGGGAGAGGTGAGCAGCGCTTCGGCTTCGCACGACATATCAGCAAGTCTCCGGGCAATTTCAATGCTCCGCACCATCACCGCGAATGGTCTCTCTTTGCGAAATTTGCGCTCGCGCAGCGCTTGAACGGCCGAGCCGTTGTTTGCATCACACGCGAGATGATAGCCGCCAATCCCTTTCACGGCGACGATACGGCCGTCGCACAGGAGTTGAGCGGCCGCCTCAATCGCCGGCGTCGCTGTGTCCGTGGCGGGCTCCAGCCGGTATTGCGGCCCACAGGCCGGGCACGCGATGGGTTGTGCATGGAAGCGGCGGTCCAGCGGATCGCTGTATTGAGCGGAGCAGAGCGCGTCCATCGGCCAGCGCTGCATGGTGGTGTTCGCACGGTCGTAGGGAAGGCTCTCGATCACGGTGTAGCGCGGGCCGCAGTTGGTGCAGTTGATGTAGGGGTAACGGTAGCGCGGGTTGGCCGGGTCGAACAATTCCGCGAGACAGTCTTCACATACGGGAAGGTCCGGCGAAATACGCACCGACGGGGGGCCGGATGCCTGACTCTCGTGAATGGTGAAATCCTGGAGGCCGCTTTGCTCGGCGGCAGCCACTTCCACCGCAGTGATTCGCGCCGTGGGGGGAGCTTGCTGTTCCAGGTTGGTCAGAAATGCCAGGAGCGCCGGCTCATCGCCTTCCAGATGAATGTCCACGCCGTGAGGTTCGTTCAGGACCCATCCAGCGAGGGAGTTCTCGCGCGCCAGACGGAAGACGAAGGGGCGAAAGCCGACGCCTTGCACCATACCCCGCACCCGGACCGTGCGCGCGATGGTCACGATGTCCGTCCTCTAGTAATGACGCAGCCTCGCCCCTCCCAACCGATCTGAGTTACCTTGCCGTCTTCGACCAACACCGGCACGGTGAGTTGACCTCCAGTAGCATCGCTCAGCCGAGCAAGGGCGTCCGGATCTGCTTCGACGTCGTACTCCTCGAAGTCCCGTTTGTGCCACTCCAGCCATTCGCGCATTTCCTGCGTGAACGGGCAACCCGCGCTTCCGTAGAGCTCAGTCTTGGGCATGGCGGCTGGCCTCCAAGAGTTCGCGAATGATGTGATAGATGGATGCCTGCACTTCCTGAATGCGAGGAATATAGTCGGAGCGGACCACCACCGGCCAATCCACAATTCCTCGCCGTAAAATCTCGCCGCCATCATAACCGAGCAGCGCCACGGTGAGCAGATTGCGTTTGCGCGCTTCTTCCAGCGCCAGGATGATGTTCTTGGACCCGCCGCTGGTGGAGATCCCCACCGCCACATCTTCCGGACGCGCGTGAGCGATCAATTGCCGCAGGAAGATCACTTGTGTTCCCACATCGTTGGCCAGCGCGGTGATGTTGGCCGGTTCGAGTGAAAGCGAGACTGCCGGGACCGGCTGGTAACCGGCGGGGGGCGAGACGCAGTCCAGCGCCCAATCGTTCGCATCGGTAGCGGAGCCGCCGTTTCCAAACAGGATGAGCTTGCCGCCGCGCGCCAGGCGCTCGCGAATGGCAACGGCCGTAGCGGCGATTTGCGAGGATTGCTCGCGTGCGGTCTGTTCCCGCAGTGTGGTGTCTTCTGCCACCTTCATGCGGATAGAAGCGGCTACTTCGGCGAGCAATTCGCCGGTCGGTTGTTTCGCCTGGCCGAGGAACGGATACAAGAACCCGGCTGCCCCGGCATCCTGGCCGAGCTCGCGATGCTCAAAGAAAACGTGCACCGTTTCCCACAGCGTGTGGTACAGAATCTCGATGATCTCCTGATGCACAAAAGGGTCGCTGGCCGGGGCAGGGCAGGCGTACCAGCCACTGGATCCGGGTAAGGCGAAGGTCATGGCTTGACGCGCGGCAGCCGCGTCCAGGGCGGCTTGGACCTCCGGATCGCCCTCCGGCGGACCGAAGCCCATAACCATATCCGAGGGTTGAACGATGGCCTGCAGCCAGGGCCCGAAAAGCATGGAAACGTCCAGAGCGGGCAGCGCGCGTTTTCCGACGATCACCGGATGAACGAATTCCACCGACACGTGCTGGGCGTCGGTAGCATAAGCTCCCTTTCCAAACGCCAGCAGGCGGCCACCCTGGAGAAAGCGATCCGACATCTGCTGGCAGGCGGACGCGAGCCGCGGCGCTTCCCGCGCGAAGAATTCCTCGCACACGCGATTCCGCTCCAGCAGAGCTTCCTCTACATGGCTGGCGAGTTGGGCGCCGGCATGGACTAGCATATGCGCGGCAAAGGGTCGCCTACCAGCATGTCGATGGCCCGCACGCCGCCGTAGGCGTTGGCACCCAACAAAGTTCCCGAGGGTTCCTCGCGTATTTCGCCGATAATCGCAGCGGCGCTGCCGCCCGGCGATTCCTGCAAGGCCTGGAGTGCGGCAGCGGCGCATTCCGGCGCGACTACCGCCAGGAATTGGCCTTCGTTGGCGATGTGCAGGGGATCGAGTCCCAGCAGTTCGCAAGCTCCGCGTACTACGTCGCGCACCGGAACCGCGTCCTCCCAGAGCATCACGCCCAGGCCGCAATCGCGCGCCAGCTCATTGAGCGAAGTGGCGACGCCTCCGCGTGTCGGATCGCGCATCCAGCGAATGCCCGGCGCCGCTATCCGAGCCAGGGCTTCGATCAGCGGCAGCACCGGGCGAGTGTCGGAACAGAGCTCATCGGCTTCCAACTCCAGCTCGCCGCGGGCCAGCAGGATGGTGATGCCGTGATCGCCGATCGGCCCGCTGACCAGCACCTTGTCGCCGGGCCGAACGGACGCGGCCGCCAGATCGATTCCCGGTATGGGCCGGCCGATGCCCGCCGTGGTGATGTACATGGAATCGGCCTTGCCGTGCTCCACCACTTTTGTGTCGCCACCCGCGATCGCCACCTGAGCGCACTCGGCCGCCTTGGCCATGGCGCGAACCTCAGCTTCGAGAATCCCGGACGGCAGGCCGGCCTCAAGCACATAGGTGACCACCAGCGCCTGGGCACGCGCGCCCGAGACAGCAAGATCGTTTACGGTTCCATTGACCGCCAACTCGCCGATAGAGCCGCCGGGAAACCGCAGAGGCTTTACGACGAAGCTGTCGGCTGTGAAGGCGATCCGCGTCCCGTTTACATCCAGGTGCGCCGCGTCGCCCAGAGGCCCGGTGGAAGATGCCATGAGAAGCGGCGCGAACAGGTCTTCCACCAGTCTGCGGCTGGCTTTGCCTCCGGCTCCGTGGGCCATCTCGATTTGAGGATCGCGGAATCGGATCTTGGGAAGCACCGCATTCATTTTATGCCTCTAAACCGGCTCCCTCACGGTGGGGCGGACGCCCTCGTCCGCGCCGGACCCCTGGTCCGGCTCTGCTATCGCGCCAAAAACAGCGGCCGACGGGGGCGTCGACTGCGGTCCTGGGGGACCGCCCAACATCGTTAATCCTTGGGTGGGCCTATGGTGCATGACACTAGACCGAAGCGCCGATGGTGGTGAGGGGGAAATGTTTCCGGTGCTCATAGTTGTAGTAAGCGGCGCAGGATCCTTCCGACGATACCATCAGCGCGCCCACCGGATTCTCGGGCGTACATTCCTTGCCGAACAGCTTGCATTCATCCGGCCGAAGCACACCTTTCAGTACCTCGCCGCACTGAGCCGCTTTGGGATCGGTTACCCGCACGCCGGGCGCGTGGAAGCGCTGTTCGGCATCCCATTGCGCGTAGCCCTCCCGGATGCGCAGAGCCGATTGCGAGATGAATCCCATGCCGCGCCACTCGAAATAGGGGCGCAGCTCGAACACCTCCGCCATGGCCCTCAGAGCGGCATGATTGCCCTCCCAAGGCACCACGCGTTTGTACTGATTCTCCACCTTCGCTTCGCGCGCCCGAAGCTGCTGGAGCAGCATCACGACGGATTGCAGGATATCGGCGGGCTCGAATCCGGTAACCACGATGGGCCGGCCTTCGTTCCTCGCAATCCACTCATAGGGCCGGCAGCCGATGACGGTAGAAACGTGTCCGGGCCCGATGAAAGCGTCGATCCGCATGTCGGGCGAATCAAGGATCGCACGGATCGCGGGAATGATAGTGACGTGATTCGAGAACACGGAAAAATTTTGGATGTCCTGCGCTTTGGCGCGCATCAAGACCAGGGCCGTGGAGGGCGCGGTGGTCTCAAAACCAATGGCGAAGAACATCACGTGCCGGTCGGGATTCCTGCGGGCGAGATTGAGCGCGTCCAACGGCGAGTAAACGATCCGCACATCCATGCCGCGAGCCTGGTGTTGCAGCGGACTGCCGTGAGCGCCCGGGACGCGCATCATGTCTCCAAAGGCGCAGAAGATGACGTTCGGATCGCGCGCCATGGACAGGCCGTCGTCGATTCTTCCCATAGGCAGCACGCATACCGGGCAGCCCGGACCGTGTATCAGCTCGATGTTGGGAGGCAGCAGATCCTTCAGTCCGAAACGATAGATGGCGTGGGTGTGGCCGCCGCACACCTCCATGAAGCGGTAGTGCCGTCCGGTATCGGCCAGCCTGCGGATCTCCTCAGCGGCTTTGGCGATCACGCCGGCGTCGCGGAATTCGTCGACAAATTTCATGATTCGTCTTTCATGTCTCGCCAAGGCTCGGCTCGCCGAGTCCGTATCCTTGGACCTCCTGGAGAGCGGCTTCGTTTTCACCCAGCATAATGAGGGTGTTCAACTGATCCAGCGCCTGTTCTTCGCTGATCTTGCTCATGGCGAAGCCCACATGCACCAGAACCCAGTCGCCCGCGAGCGGCGGGTCGTCCTCCAGCAGCCCGATATCGATATGCCGGCGTACGCCGGTGACCTCCACCAACGCGCGGCTCCGTTCGCCCGGGAAGAGCTCCACTACTTTGGCCGGTATTGCGAGGCACATGTTTGATCCTTCAGGAACCGCCCGCTTGTTTGCGGGCCAGAATATCGAACGAGCATTTCAGCTCGTCCTTCAACTTGAGCGAGCCGCCGGCGATAGACACCGGCTTAATTCCATAACTGGTTTGCGACAGCGAGAATTCGCCGTTCGCCCGCAAGGTGTCGCCGAGCAGAGCCAACCGTACGGAGAGCGGCTCGCTATTGGTGACGCCGTGGAGGGAAAGGTCGCCCACCAGGTTCACCAGGTACTGCCCATCGCCCACTTTGCTGGCGGAGACCTTCGAACTTTCGAAAAGGATCTCCGGATAGCGCGCAGTCTCGAGCACTTCCTGATTCATGGTGCGCTCAATCTCGCGGCGGTCCTTGTCGCTGACGCTATCGGTGACGTTAAGCGAGTCGGCCCGAATTTTGATATGCAGCGCGGCGCCGTCCGGCGAGTCTGGCGCAAACTCGGCCTGGCCCGTGAAGCCGCGCACGGCCAACGTGGGGCTGTGGCCTAAGGCCGACAGCATTCCGCTGGCGAACGCTCGCACGGTAAACCTGCTCATATCCGGATCGATAGCGTAGCGGTCCACTTCCACAGTTCCTGGCCCGCTTACATCGACTTCAATTTCATGTAGCGGTCGAAATCCGGCCCGGCGGCCTGCAGCAACTTCCCGACGTCGAATCCGCCCAGGTATTTGCGAACTATGGGGCTGGTGAGAATCAATCCTGCGCCTAGCGTCACCAGGGCCAATCCGCCGAACATCATGAGCGTGTCTCGCGATTCATTTGAATCGCCGTTATTCGCAGCGTGTACCATATCCATGATTAGTCTGTTCCTTTCCCAGAACTCTCCAACGCCTCTTCCAGCTTGTCGCCACGCAAGAGTTTTGCGACCAGATCTTCGATCAAACGGGCGGCCTGATCCACGGCCGCAAGAACGGTCTCGCTCAGTCCCATGTGCCCTTCTTCCCCGCCGAGCGTAGCGGGTTCGCAGCCCACCAGCACGATGCGTCCGCGAACGGGTCCCATGCTGCTGGCGAGTTGCAGCACGCTGGCCGGGTTCATGGCGTGCGCGTCCATAGGCGATTGATAGGGGGGCGATTGATAGGTCGAATTTCCCGTGACATCCGGTTCGATCACATAGAGCGTCCCGGGAGTACCGCCGCGACCCGCGGCATCTACCAGGATGATGAAGTCGTGACCATCCAGGAGCGCGTAGGCGAGATCATAGCCGCGAATTCCGAAGTCGGTGGCGCGGACGCATTCCGGAAACCTGCGTGAGGAAAGATGGCGGATCACTTCAACTCCAAATCCGTCATCGCCCAGAAAAATGTTGCCGATGCCCGCGATCAGAATGCTGGGCGTAGCCAGCGGTTCCACCTCTTCCAACGAAAAGAAGAACCGATGTCCGGGCTGGCGCAGCATCCCCAAGTCCTTGCCCGGATCGTCATCGAGCACCACGGCGAGATGGAACTTGCCTTCATAATCCTGCTCGATCGACTCAATAATCGCCGCCTGCCCCGCCAGAGCCAGATCGAAGATATCGCCGCCCGCGCGCGGACGCAGCCGGACGCGATC
>Ga0302325_10004429_pt1 | contig 32503 bp, 28 predicted proteins | sample Palsa_T0_2_FD_201948 | JGI IMG/M metagenome (GOLD analysis project Ga0302325, IMG submission 201948) | Peat permafrost microbial communities from Stordalen Mire near Abisko, Sweden - Palsa_T0_2 | ecosystem: Environmental > Terrestrial > Soil > Palsa > Peat permafrost | place: Sweden: Abisko... | reverse complement strand
CGGTTACGCTGACCACGTCCGGATACGCTGCCGGATACAGTGGTGGCGCGGCGGGCCCATCATTTCCCACGGCTGCCACGATCAGGTGTCCGCGTGCAATCATCTGCCTGACCAATTCGCGCAGCACGAGGTTGTCCGGCCCGACCAGGCTGATATTGATGACCGCCACGCGTGAAGCACTCAGCCATGCCAGCGCTTGGGCGATGGCATCGAGCGAGCCCCCCGTGGGCTGGTCGCAATAGACATCGGCAGCGTACAGGGTGGCCCCGGGTGCGGCTCCCCGAAACGGCAACTGTTCCCCTATCAGCAGCGAGGCCACCGCAGTGCCATGCGCGCTCGGTACCAGATGACCATCGCAACCCCATGGGACGATGGCGCCGCCGCGGAATGCGGGGTGCTGGATCTGTACGCCGCCATCGATGAGCCCGACGCGAACCTCCGGCTGTGAAGCACTGCGCTCACCGGCGGCAGTGGCTGATACCGCGTCCTGATCGGCGCCGGACGCGCTGGCGAAGTAGAGATGATCGAAGTCGATGCTGGCGGCGGCATCGAGCCGCCGCGCCATCTGCAAGGCGCGTCGTGTCGAGGTACCTGCGGGACAGCGCAGAACATCGACGCGGGCGTCGAGGCTCTCCAACCCCACTTCGCTGATGAGCGTGAAGCCCGCGGCAGTGAGCTGCGCCAGAGCATCGTCCGAGAGCCCCACAGCCACCAGCAGGCTTCGCAATATCGGCTCGCCGTGAGGATCCGCTTCGATGAGATCACGATGGCGACGAATGAGATCGTTGGCGATCGCCTGGCGCAGGTTCCGGGCCGCGTCCGAGTCGACAGAGTTCAGGTTCTGCGACAGGCTGTTGCTCAGAGGCGCGGTGTTGACCGACGGCAGCCGCAAGGACGGCAGCGCGATTTGAGGCATCGCTGGCGAGGCCAGGCACAGGGCGCCAAGCGCTGCCAGTGCAATCAGGGTCGCGGGTGTCATCGGGCATTGCCTTCCTCAACGATGCTAGCATTCGATTAAACGAACGGGCGGTACCGTTTCACGCTCGACAAAGAGTTATTTTTTGTGGAAGAAATGCCTCGTCCCAAGCGTTTAACCAGCAGGACATGAGCGATTCCCATGAGCAGCTGCAGGGCAGGATCATCGAGCTGCTGCCGAGACTTCGCCGCTTTGCCAGGACCTTGACCAGAAATGCGCACGATGCCGATGACCTGCTGCAATTGGCGCTCGAGCGCGCCCTCACGCATCTGCAACAGTGGCAATCAGGTACGCGGCTGGACAGTTGGCTGTATGGCATTCTCAAAAACGCCTGGATTGATGAATTGCGCTCGCGCGGGCGTCGCGAACAGCTCTTTTCCGATCCCGCGCAGGCAGAGAGCGTGGTCGATCGGACAGCCGATGCGAGTGGCACACTCGCGATCCAACAGGCGCTCGGACAATTGCCCGATGAGCAGCGGCTGGCGGTGGCGCTGGTGCTCATCGAAGGCTTGCCCTACAAGGAGGCTGCGCAGGTCATGGGCGTCCCGATAGGAACACTGACCAGTCGTCTCGCGCGAGGCCGTGAAGTGCTGCAGCAGCTGCTGCAGCCAGAGGAGACGCCGTGAACATTTCCGACGAGCAGCTTGACGCGTATGTGGATGGCGAACTCCCCGAAGCCCAGCGGGCCTTGATCGCTCAAGCAATTGCCCGAAGTGCTGACCTGGCGCAGCGCGTCGCCAGGCAGCAGGCATTGCGCGAGCGTTTGCACGGGGCGTTCGAGGCCGTGCTGCAGGAGCCGGTACCCGAACGGTTCATAGGGTTGGTAAAGGGGGCGACATTCGAGATGGTTACGCCCGTTGCGGATCTCACCGCGGCTCGCGGCAAGCGAAGGCTTGCACCCGGCTGGTTTGCGATCGCCGCCAGCATCCTGGTAGGGTCGATCGCGGGTCTTCTGGCAGCGCGATGGAATTCCGGCGCTGACCTCACCACGTTCAAGGATGGCAAACTGATCGCGCACGGCGCGCTGGCAGCGGCACTCGATCAACAGCTCGCCAGCGCAATTCCGCCCAATGCCAGCGTGCACGTTGGCCTGAGTTTCAAAGCCAAGAGTGGCCGATATTGCCGCACCTTCGATATCGCCGGGACCGAAGGGGCGGCTGGCCTGGCCTGCTACGATCAGCAGCACTGGGGAGTCCTGACCCTGATTGGAAGCCCTGCGAAGCAGGGCGCCGGATCCGGCTACCGAATGGCAGGCTCGGATATGCCGCCGCTACTCTTGCAATCGGTCAGTGACAATATCAGCGGCGAGCCCCTGGACGCGCAGGCTGAAATGCGCGCACGTAGTGCCGGCTGGCATTAGAGAGGGGAGAAGCGGGCGCATGGGTCATCGCAGCGGGTTGTGGGTCGGGGCTGTGGCAGCGTGGCTGGCCGGGTGCGTTCGCGCGCCGCCGGTCATCGACAATGCGGCGCTCTCGGGCGAGCGCGATGGCGCAAACTGGCCAGCCTATGGCCGCACCTTCAGCGAGGGCCATTTTAGTCCGCTGACGCAGATTACCGAGCTGAACGTCACGCGATTGGGACTGGCGTGGGCGCTTGATCTGGACGTGAGCAATTCCGTCACCGCACCGCTGGCTGTCAACGGCGTGATTTACCTCGGCGCCGGCCACGGGGTCATCCACGCCGTTGATGCCAGGAGCGGCAGGTTGCTCTGGCGATATGACGCCCACGCACCGGAGGCGGCTGGCCAGAAGCTGCGCGTGGCCTGGGGCATTCGTGGACTCGCATTCTGGAAGAATCGGGTTTATGCCGGTACCACAGATGGACGCCTGATTGCATTGAATGCGGCCGACGGCACCCTTGCCTGGAGCACCCAGACTGTCGATCCAAAGGACGGAGCGGTGATCAGCGGCGCGCCGCGCGCCTTCAACGGCAAGATTGTCATCGGCTTCGGCGGCGCGGATTTCTCGCCACTGCGCGGATACGTGACGGCTTATGACGCGGAGACCGGCCGGAAGATCTGGCGCTTCTATACCGTGCCGGGCGCTCCGGGTACCAGCGACCACGCCGCCTCAGATGATGTCATGGCCCTGGCGCGCGAGACGTGGACCGGCCAGTGGTGGCAATACGGCGGCGGCGGCACGGTCTGGAATGCCATGACCTACGACCCGGAATTCAACCGGCTGTATATCGGCACCGGCAATGGTTCGCCGATGAACTGGAACATCCGCAGTCCGCAAGGCGGCGACAATCTTTTCGTCGCCTCCGTGGTGGCACTCGATGCCGATACCGGCCGGTACGTATGGCATTACCAAACCACGCCGGGCGATGCCTGGGACTACGATTCAGCGACCGACATGACGCTGGCGACGGTGAACATCGACGGCCGGCCACGCAAGGTTCTGCTGCACGCGGCGAAGAACGGCTTCTTCTATGTCATCGATCGGCAAGACGGCAAACTGATCTCGGCGGAGAAGCTGGGCACCGTGACCTGGGCGGATCATGTGGATCTTGCGACCGGCAGGCCGGTGCTGATGCCCGGTGCCAAATACGAACAGAACGGTATCGTGCTCTGGCCAAGTTTCCTCGCCGTACACCACTGGCCACCGCAGTCCTACAGTCCGCTGACCGGCTATGTTTACGTGCCGACGCTGGAAATGCCCGGCGAGTTCAGCAACGCGGGCGTCGATATCAGGCATTGGAATCCGCAGGCCCAGACCCCCGAGTTCACGGGCTTCGCAGTGGGCAGTGGCGATATCCCGGCGGATGCCGGGCATAGCGTGCTGAAGGCCTGGGATCCTATCGCCAGACGCATCGTGTGGCAGGTGGAGACCGCCGGAGTGTCGAATGGCGGGACACTGGCGACTGCGGGCGGCCTGGTCTTCCAGGGTCTCGCCGATGGCTACCTGCATGCGTACTCGGCCCAGAACGGCAAGGATCTCTGGTCATTCTTCGCCGGCGTCGCCGTGACCGGCGTGCCCATCGTCTACAGCGTCGATGGCCGCGAGTATCTGAGCATCACCGCAGGTCCTCTGGGTGGCACTACCGGGGCCTACGGGGCCATCTCGGCGCGCTGGGGCTGGGATCCGCGCGTGCATCCGCGGCGATTGCTGACCTTCGCGCTGGATGCTGATGCCAGGTTGCCGCCCACCGCGCCGCGCAGGCAGGCGGTGCCTCTCGATGCGCCGGAATTTCACGTGGACAGCGCCAGCGCCAAACTCGGCGAGTACGAGTACGTTCATTGCACGCTGTGCCATGGCATGGCGGCGGTGGCAGGCGGTATCGCGCCTGATCTGCGCGCGTCCCCGGTGCCGCTGTCAGCGGATGAATTTGCGCACGTGGTACGTGACGGTGCGCTGCAGGCGCGCGGCATGCCGCGATTTGCCGAGATGAGCGATGAACAGCTCGAGGCGCTGCGCCACTATCTGCGGCAGAAGGCGCGCGCTGATCTTCTCATGCAGCGGCAGGTCGCTCCCTGAGATTTGGCCGGGAGGCTGGCAGTTTCAAGGCGTGATCGCGCCTTTGATCAAGTCCGCCACCTCGCCGCCCCGGCCGGAAAGCACACCTTTCGCCGAATACATCGCCATGCCCATCACCTGGCTGACGGCGATCTTCGGTGGCATCACCAGCTCATAGCGATCAGTCACCACATCCAGCAACGCGGGACCAGGGGTGGCCAGCCACGCCTGAACGGCGGCATCCAGTTCTTCGGGTTCCTGCACTCGCCGTCCCCACATTCCGATCGCCTCGGCCACGCGACTGAAGTCCGGATTGACGAGGTTGGTATAGGCATCCAGCAGGCCCTCAACCTTTTGTTCCAACTCAACGAAGCTCAGCGAGGAGTTGTTGAACACGGCAACCTTGATCGGCAACTTCTCCTGCACCGTGGTCAGCAGATCCCCCATCAGCATGGCCAAGCCACCATCGCCGGACATCGAGATCACTTGCCGTTTTGGAAAGGCCGCCTGTGCGCCCAGAGCCTGGGGCATTGCATTCGCCATGGTGCCGTGGCTGAGACTGATCACCGTGCGGTTGCGGCCGGTCGATGCGATATGGCGCAGGCACCAGACCATGGGAGAGCCGCCGTCGGCGGTAAAGACCGCATCCGGACGAGCATGCCTGGAGATCAGCTCGGTCAGATATTGCGGATGGATGGTCCCGGTCTTGCCCACGACGGCGCGCTTGTCCTCCTTACCGGTAGCCTCGGTGGCATGCTTGAGCGCCTCGTCCAGGAAGCGGCGATCGCTGCGCGCCTTCACCAGGGGCAGAAGCGCATCGAGGGTGGAAGAGACATCACCGACGGCTGCAATATCCACCGGGTGACGGCGGCCGAGGTGCGTGCCGTCGATGTCGATCTGAATGAGGGTCGCCTTGTCCGGATAGAACTGCCGCCAGGCGAAGTCGCAGCCCAGCAGCAGCAGGGTGTCGCAACCCATGAGGGCATGATAGCCACCGTCGCTACCGAAGATGCCTGTCATCCCGACGTCATAGGGATTGTCGTGTTCCAGGAAATCCTTGGCGCGGGAAGTGCGCGCCACAGGCGCCTGCAGCCGTTCGGCGAGCGCCACCACCTGGTCATGGGCGCGCTCACAGCCCGAGCCGCCGTAGATGGTGATCCTGGTCCCGGCGTTCAGGGCTTCGGCTATCCGCCGCAGCTCCGTGTCGTTGGGGCGAGTCACGGGGCCGGCGCGGTGCACGGCGAATTCCGGTTCGTCCGGGGCCTTGGCGCTCGACACGTCCACGGGCACGATCAGCACGGCCACTCCCTTCCTGGCCAGCGCGGCCTGGGCCGCCATGGCCGTCATCCGCCGAGCCTGAGCCGCCGTGCGAATCTCCTCACAGAAGACCGTGCCGGACCGGTAGACCGATTTGAAGTCCACCTCCTGCGGAAAGTCGAAGCCCAGCTCGTCGCTCACGATCTGGCTGGCAATCAGAACCACGGGAGCACGGTTGCGGTTGCTTTCGTACAGGCCGTTGATGAAATGCAGGCTTCCCGGTCCGCAGGATCCGGCGCACAGCGCCAATCGATCGCTTAGAAGTGCGTCGGCACCTGCCGCCATCGCTCCGGCCTCTTCGTGACGCACATGGACCCAGCGGATGTCGCTGCGCCGCACGGCATCGGTGAAGTAGTTGAGCGTGTCGCCCGGCACACCGTAGCAACGCTGCGCGCCCGCCTGTTTCAGGGTTTCGACCATCACATCTGCGACCGTGCGGCTCATCAGGCGCTCCTTCAAAATAAGTCCGTGGGCAGGGTAACGTGTGCCAGATTTTACAGGACCGGGGTCGGTCGGTCGGTCGGGTCTGGCTGGTCTTTAGCGCGTCAGATAGTTGCCGAGGCCGATGATAATGGTAGAGCTCACCAGCGTCGCGATGCCCGTCCACACGAGTCTCCGGATGGAGTCGCTCGTGCCTTTCCACTCCTTGAGTGCGAGGCCCCACAAGGTCGCGAAAATGATGATGCTGGCCATATGCAGTGTCCAGCTCGAGAAGGCGTAGGCGCCCATTTGGCTCTCGCCCATGGTGTAGAAGAAAAACTGCAGGTACCAGGCGGTTCCACCCGCGGCGGATAGCAGATAGTTGCGCAGTAGCGGGGCAGGGGCGCCAGCCGCCTCAGGCAGCGCCGACGCGCCGCCATACAACTCTCGCGCCGAGCCGCTTTTAACCATCAGCGCGAGGCACCAGAGGAAATTAGTGCTGAAGCCGCCGGCCAGCACCACACAAAGCACCGGTAGCCCCTGACTGAGGATCCCGGTGCCGGCCGCCGCACTTGCGGAGCGGATGGGTCCTCCGGCATCCAGGGCGAACGCAAAGCAGCTGCTCATGAGGCCGGAGAAGAGCGCCACCAGCAGGCCCTTGTGGAAGTCGAACTCAGCGATCGCTGCGCGGGATTGCTCCGGTGTCAATTGCCGCTCCTTCGAGCGTCCGGCACGCGCCACGATCACAACGCCGATCAACGCCAGGGCGATGCCGAGGAATGTGATCCATCCGCTCGATCTGGACGCCAAAACAAGGAGCGTGCCATGAAAAAGCGGCGGCCCCAGGGTGCCGATCACCATCGTCAGGCCGAGAACCACCGCCATTCCCAGCGACATGCCCAGGTAACGCATCGTCAGGCCAAAGGTAAGTCCCCCGAACCCCCACATCGCGCCCCAGAACCAGCACCAGAACAGGGTGGAAGCGGAACTGGCGCCGAGTACGGCCAGCAGGTTTCGGGTCCTCAGCGCGGCAAACAGCCAGGGGGCAATGATCCAGCTGAACGTTCCACCCACCAACCAGAAGATCTCCCACGACCAGCATCGGACGTGCCGGTACGGCACGTAGAAGCTGGCCGAGGCGAAGCCCCCGAGCCAGTGAAAGATAACGCCGAGCAGCGGGTTGAACGGCATCGGCGTTTACACGGCGTTAGAACCCCGCGGAGATCCGGATCCCTCCGTAACGATAGTTGTCGCGCGCCGGCTGCGCGACCACGACATCGTGGCCGCCCCAGGGAGAGCTCCAGAAGTCCTCCACATCCGTCGCATAGTGCTGATTCAGGAGGTTGTTGACGAATGCTGTGATCGAGAGCTTCCCGGACTGAGATGCCACTCCCAGGTGTAACCCGATCAGGGTCACGGATGGATTGATGGCCTGCGGATTCTGATCCGCCAGCATCTGCGCGCTGTCGCGGTAGGACAGGCTGCCGCCAAACACAAAGTCGAAAGCCGCAAATCCGAGCGGAATGTGCTGATCGGCGTTCAATGCGAGCTTGAGTTTGGGGGAATTCGGCATGGGCTTGCCATTCAGCGTCGGCCACACATTGTTGGTATGCCCGTTGATCGTCTCTTGTACGCATCCCGCCGGCACTGCCACGGTGATGCTGTCCGGGTAGTAGCAGGGCGCATCCTTATAATCTTTGAAGGTGGCATCCACGTAAGCTGCGCTGAACCCAATGCGCGTGTTGTGCGCCGGTGCCCACTGGGTATCGAGCTCCACCCCCCGGGTCTGGGCATCAGCCGCTTCGAGCACCAGCGGCGGATTGATCGAGGCACTGGTCTGGTCAAAGTTCTGTACCTGGAAATCGTTGTAGATGGTCCAGAAGAGGGCGACGTTGGCGGTCAGCGTGTGATCGAAATAAGCGCCCTTGGTCCCGATCTCAAAGTGATTGATGCGCTCGGTCGGGGCCAGTTGCAAGCTGGACTGGGCCTGCGCAGGATTGCTCGAGATCGCCTGCGTAGTGTTGTAGGCCTCAGGCGAGTAGCCACGCGCGTAGGTGAAGTACCCCATGATGTCCGGGGTGAACTGTTGCTTGAGACTGATGTCGCCGACTAAATTGTTCGAGCTGGTGCTGCCGGTCGCGAACTGATTGACACCGATGTTCGGTGGCGGAAACGAAAACGTATAGAGCCCCTGATAGACGTTGTAGCTCAGCTGGTCATGGTTATAGCGCAACGATGTGACCAGCGATGTGGCGGGCAGGAACTGCCACGTGGTTCGCACGTAGAGGTCAGCGGTCTTGGTATCGGGAGCGATGTTCGTATTGTTGTATGCCGGCAGGAGGTTTCGAATCTCAGTCTCGTGCACTTTAGTGTCCGAATAGAACGCACCGACCAGATAGCTGAACGGCTGATCGATCGCGGACGATAATTTAAACTCCTGGCTGAACTGCTGTACGGTGGTATTCAGGTCTTGCTGGTTATTGAAGGGCGGTGCCATGCCGCCGGTCAGTTCGTTCCAGAAGAAAGACGAGACCGCAAACAGATCCTGCTGGTAGTCCTGCCGCTCGTGTTGAATCGCCGTGACCGAACCGAGCGTCAGATTGCCGAGTCGATAGTTGACGACCAGAGACGCGTCCTTGTCCTCGTAATCGGAACCAACATCCAGCGGACTGTTGTAATCCTTGTTGCCATATCCCGGCGTGATGCCCGGCAGCAGTGCCGCCGGAGTCAGAAACGGCGGCCCGCCGGGCCCGACCAGCAACGTCGTGCCGGGGGTCACGTAGGTGTAGACCAGGTTGAAGCCGTCCGACGTCATCCGGTTGTAGTGGCCGGTGAGCGTGATATCGAGATCGTCACTGGGCTTGAACAGCAGCTTCGCGCGGGTGCCCGCCACTTTTTGCGTCGACCAGCGATCCAGCTGCGTGTTGTAGATGGGATAGCGAATGTCGTTATCGTAAGCCGATAGGCTGAAATCCAGCCCCGGGGCGATCGGCCCGGATAGAAACCCGTTGCCCTTGAATTCATGGTCCGTGGTCGCTGTGGCGGAGACATCGCCGGTAAAGGTGTCAGTCGGTCCACGAGTGACGATGTTGATCACGCCGGAGGCAGCAGTACGACCACCCAGGGTCGCTTGCGGGCCTTTGAGCACTTCGACGCTTTGTGCGTCGTCCAATTCATTGCCGGCGAGCGAATCGGAAGGCACCGGCACGCCGTCGATCAGGATCGCGACTCCGGATGACAGTCCAACCGTGCCCTCGTTGGACACCGAGGACACACCCCGGATGCCCATGGGCACACGACCGTTGAAGGTTCCGTTGAGATTCACCGAGGGAACCAGCTTGTTGAGGTCTGAAATGTCGCTCGAATCGGTAGCCGCCAGCGATTGACTGGAAACGACGGCGGCCGAGACAGGAATGTCAGCCAGCCGCTCCGGCTGTTTCTCCGCCGTGATGACGATCTCGGTCAGTTCTGCCTCCCCACCGGTTGCGGCCGTCTGTGCCAGGGCACCCCCTCCAGGCAGCAGCGCTGCAATGCAGGCTGCAATCGAAACGGAGGTTCTCTCACGAGAAGGCTTTGCTGTCGCGTTCATATCGAATCCCCTTCCTGGTGCGGAGCGTCGGATGGTCGACGCGGTAGTAGTTATGCGCAGTTGCTAGTTGTACAGGCGTAGTAGGCGAACCGGCCCGAGCAGACCTGACTCCAGCAGTGGCGAGTCCGGCTGATATGGATTGAAAGTCGTAAAGGCATGCAGCGTGGCATTGGGCTGTCGATCTCCGATGAGTCGATTGACCCAGGTGTTGGTCACGCGTATCTCGATCTGATTGGGGCCCGGATGAATCGCGTCCGTAACATCGAAGCGAAACGGCGCATGCCAGGCAATGCCTAGATCGCGACCATTCACTGAGGCGGCGGCCACATTTCTGACCGTGCCAAGATCGAGCTCCAGATGAGACTGGCGATCGAACCAGGAAGCGGAGGCGGTCAGGGTTCGGGTGTAGACCGCGGTTCCGGAGAAGTACCTGATCTCCGCATCCGCGTCCGTCGTCCACGACGTCAGCGAAGAGCGCCGCGAATGATCCGCAAACTGTTGCTGCCATTCACCGTCGAACGTGGCCAGCGTCGTTCGGACAGTCGGGGATACTTCTTGCCTCGGGGTATCGGTGGCCCGGCGAAACACGACGAATACCGCCTCCGAGGGGCCGAGTGCGAGCGGTACCACGGTGCGCCCGTCCTGCTGGCTATAGGAGACCGCCTCGATGTGCCCGCTATCGGCATGCCATATTTCCGGAACTCGGCCGGTGGTACGAAAACTGACTTGCGACTCGATCGCCGTCGCTTGCCGATTGCTGATGAAGTAGATATCACCGGCGTCCAGACGTCGATGGGTGTAGCGGAATGCGGGAGTTGCAGACGCTGGCGTGTACGTGATGTCCGGAGTCACATTCGCGGCGACGACTCCGTCGGCTATCGATTGGGAAATCACGCGGCCTTTGCCTACCGCATGCGTCCCGTTGCCATCTCCGCTGCCCCACAACTCCGCCGCGAGACGGTCGAATTCCTGCGTGTTGTCTCCCAGGCTCGGCGACGCGACGGGCTTCGCGCCGAGTATCGTGCCCCCGGCAACCGCCAGCGCCTGCAGGCGCCGCAACACGGGCAGCGACATGTTTCGAGTACGCGGATCGAGAACCAGAATCCGATATGCGGTGCCGTGTCCGGTAACCAGTTTGCCATCACGAACCGCAAGCAGATCCAGTGCTTCGCGATTGATGTAATCGTAGTCGTAGCCTTCCGGAATGCCTGGCGCCACCCGGTCGTATAGCGCGGTGATGTTGGAGTCCTCGCCATAGAAATAAAGGACATCTGCGACAGGAGTACCCTGCTGCAACAGATACGAACTGCGGGCGAGATAACTCATCCAGGCGCCGGCCTGGTCGGCCCAGGTTTCTTTGCGAGTGAACCATTGCCCGAAGGGTCCGAGGGTCAGGCCGGGGCCGACATCGTTCAATGGCTGGTGAGCGGATTCGTGCAGCATGAAGCGATTCACGCCGTCCGCGAGTTCCCGATCGACCAGGGGCTTGAGCTGCTCGGGCGTCGATGCAAACCAGTTGCCCAACATGGTCAGGGATTCAGCGGCAACGATCGGCCTCCCATAGAGATGGGCCACGGAGGCGGACTCCCGAAGATCGGAGTCGTACAGGCCAGGCTGTGGACCGAGCCCGCCGGCCCACATGGCGCCCATGGGGACGTCGGCATAGCGTTTGACTGCCATCCCATCGCCGACGAACGCGCGTCCGTGCTCGTGGGATTCGGCATAGTGGATCATGCCGCGGCGATGAAGCTCCTGCGCGATGACCTGATAGTGATTTTCAGCCAGTAGCTCGCTCAGCGTCTGTCGGAAGTCCCACAGAAACCGCTCGGTGCGCGATGGGTCGCCGATGATCCGGCCGGTCAGCGCGGGCAGCCAGCGCAGCAGCGCGTAACCATGGCGCGCGGCGAACTGCTGCGGTAATTCCTCAGTCCAGTTTTCGCAGCCGGCCTCCCAACTGTCATTCAACATTGCCTGCACACCGCTCTGGCCCGCCACTGATCCGAGCGCGGCATCGATTGAGTCGAGGTAGCGCACAAAATTGGCCTTGACGTGTTTCGAGCTGAGCTTGTCGACTTCCAGCCCCGTGGACGATGGGCCCCCTGGATGGTTGGTGGTGCCTTCCAGGGAATAACCCAGACGCAATATTTCCCAATGACCGCGAGGAGGCGCCCACACGAAGGAGCCGTCCGCAGTCATCCGGGATGTCAAATCGACAATGTCGTCCGGCTGCACAGCGCCGACCGCTGACTCATTCTGCGCCGCGCTGCCAAAGGGGGTGGCCGAGGTGAAGTAGCCGGCCTTCTCCTCGATGCGATCGGTCCGAGAGACCGTGTGCAGAACGAACTCGGCAACCTGGTGGGCCGATGGCACAGGCAGCTTGATCATGATCGGATTCGCCGGCGGGGCCGGGGGAGGCAATAACAGACGAAACGTCTGCGCCGTTACCGGCTGAAACGCAATGGTCTGCTGCACATCGAAGGCGGCGGCGACATCGCAGACTTTGAAGTAGTGGCTGCCGTCGACGCTGGCCTGCAATTGCGCGATGGGCTTGGTCAGATCCGAGATGAATGGAAGTGCCACCCCGGTAAGAATGCTGACAGTGACCGCGCGGATTGTTTGCGGCTGTTTGAATGAATACTGGAGCCACGCGTCGCTGCCGTTGTTCTCAACCGGAACCGCCACGGCACTGTGCAGATCGCCATCCCACAGCACCTCGGGGTTGACGAGAGCGCCGGCGCTGGACTTGGCATTGACGCCCATGTCCGCCATGGACTTCTCGACGGCGGGAATTCGATAGGCGAGCACGGCGATGTCGCGGTACCAGTTGGGCAGCGGAGCAGCAGGTGCTGCGCCGGCGGTAAGGCTGATACGGTTGATGGGCACATCCTGGAAGGGGCCGGGTACCGATGGTGGTTGCGGCAGCGTGCCGTGAAACAGATGTCCACCTTCGACATGGGTGACGTTCCAGACGAGCTTCTTCATCCCCTCGTCGGGCTGGACCCATGGCCCACCTGACTCGCTGAAGCCCGGCACACTGGAAATCACGAAATCGATATCGAGGTTCGATGCCGTCTGGACGGCGTAGCGCAAATCTTCCTTCCAGGCTGTCGAGCCGTACTCGGCAAGCGGCGATACCAGGGCGGGAGTCCCCATCACGACATCGACGACTTGCACCCCACCGATGCCCACCCGATGCATCCACTGAAGATCGCGCTGGATTCCATCCTGGGTAACGTTGCCGTCTATCCAGTGCCACCAGACATAGGGCTTCGCGACGGCCGGCGGATGCTGGAAGTTTGCAGTCAGCTCGTCGCTATCCTGGGACGGAGCTGCAGTACAGAGGCTCGTTGCCGTCAGGGCGAGCACGAGCAGGCAACTCGAGGCGCCAGTGGTCAATTGCGCATACCTGGCCGCCATGACCTGCGGCATAGCCGGCGACGCTGATTCCCGCCCATCGACCCCCCAACACAGGACGCATTTGCGCGAACTGTACCGAGGCACTACCGGTAAGGATAATTATAAGGATTCGCTACGTTATAACTAATATTATGTATTCGGCGGACATACCAATGCCTCGCAGCGGCTATCGATGGCTGTCACTCGGGCGATTGATTTTGTGCAGCGCCGCCGCGGCACATTGCTCATCCTGTTGCCCAATCACAGTTCCAGCGGCTCCGCTGACGCCGATGGCCCCAATCACCTCGTCCCCACGGTAGATCGGAACAGCTCCACCCTCGACGAACATGTTCGGTGTGACTCGCGCCAGCACGGTGTCATCAATCGATGCCCGCCGATTGGCTTCGGAACTTGGCATCTTGAGGACCACTGCGGTCAGCGCCTTGCGCATGGCTACGAACACATGGCTTCCGTCAGAGCCGTCCGCCGTCAGCATGGCCCTGGCTTCCCCGATCGAGTCGATCACCGCTACGCCAACGCGAAAACCGGCCGCGCCACAAATGCTCACTGCCGCGTGTGCCAACCTGTCGGCAAACTCCAGTGATGGCCCCGGAGCATCGGACTCGGGCGGCGAGCCCGGCCCGCGGTGAAGTCCGCCGGGAGGCATGGGAGGCGGGGGAACCAAATGCCCCGTGTTGTCCAACATCCCGAACGGCGGCAAGTTGTCGGCGGGCAGACTGCGAGGCGACTCAGGTTTATCGTGAAATACACTGGTATCTGCGGCATAGGCGGGTGATGTGCACGCCAGCAAGGTGCACAGAGCCGAGCCGAGTGAGATGTCCCTGATTGACATATCCGATGTACCTCGCGTGATGTCACTACGGTCGTCAGCGAGTGGATTGTAGCCACAATCGGTAATAACTCGCTGACCCGAGGTACTGCTTTTTTTTGATTTGACTTCGCATCCGCGCCGAACATTACTGCCGCATGGACCGTCGATCGTTTCTCATCAGTGGCGCTGCAGCGGCCTCCGCCAATAGTGGCCCCTTCGGGTCCGGCCCATCCGAGACCGGCTTACTGCCGCCGCCGGCCATGCTTGGTGCATTGCTGAATCGTGAACGGGCCACCGACATCATGCGTCGTGCGCGTATTGATGCCATTGCGGTCTCATCGCCGCTGAATACCTACTACGTCACCAACGCCGTGCCGGTGCTGAGCCGATTTACGCAGGTCAACACGGCATTTGCCCTCCTGCCTGCGGATCCGAAGCGGCCGATCGCGTACATCGCGGGCGGCTTCGAGTACTACGCCGGCGTTTCGGATTCGGGGCTCGCGCAAGGCGTGGTGCCCTACCTTGTGGGGGGCACGTTCACCGAGCCGAATTCCGACGCGAGCCCGGCCTTTCCCATGGCCGGGTCCTTTGCATTCGATGCACGTGAGCAGCGGCGGCGAGCGGCACTGGATTCGGCGGCACCGTTTCATGCAAGCCTGGCACTTGCCGCGGAAAACGCCCTCAAGGACCTCGGTTTGAGCCGCGGCAGGATCGGCGTGGATGGGGCAGATGCCAAGCTTCTGGTTCAGCAGGGCGCGCCAGCAGCGACGATTCGCCCTGCCGATGATCTGATGCTGCATGTTCGCCTGGTCAAGACTCCGGCGGAACTTTTGCTGATGCGGCGGGCCTCGGCAGCTAATGTGCAGGCCGCGCTGGCTACCGCCCGCGCGGCGCGGGAGGAGGGCAGCGTCTGGCGCGTGAGGCAACGCTTTTACCGGGAAGCCGCGGCGCGCGGTAACCTCGGGGTGTATGGCAGTGTCGATCTGGTGATGAGCGAGCTGGCCGACGGACCGTTTCGGGAAGGGCAGGCTTTCATGATCGACTTCGTGAGCCACTATGCGTTCTATCAGGGCGATTACGGCCGCACGGTTTTTTTTGGCCAGCCCGATCCGCAGATACGCCGGGCCTGCGAGATCGGAACTACCGCCTGGCATGAGATCCGGGACCAGCTGCGGCCAGGCCTGAAGTTCTCCGAGATACATCTGCTGGGAAGTGAGATCGCGGCCAAGCTCGATCGCCGCCTGCTCTATGCCTTTAATCCTCACTCGGTAGGATTGCAGCATTGGGATCATCCGCGCACCACCGTGGAGGGAACCGCCCTGGATCCGGTGCTCGAGACAGGCATGATTCTGAGCGTGGACTGTCCGCTACTCAATGCCGGCGTTGACGGTACGACGCACATCGAAGATCTGACGCTGATTACCGCGCGCGGGTCGGAGTGCCTGCACCAACCCACCGAGGACTCCCTCCAAGTATGAATCAGTTCCGCGGTCTTTCGATCGCCTTGCTCTGTCTTCTGGGTCCAATGGCGCCCGCCCATGCGCGGATCGTCACGTTGTCGTTGACGGTGACCGTCGATCAGGTGGCGGAGGAAGATGCCACCCAGTACAAGCCCGGAGCGGTTGATCATCTGCGCATCACGTACGACACGCGCTCAATCGTCCGGAGCACCCACCGCGGCCCTATTCAGTCACTCAGTCACTTCATGGGCAACCGCTGGATGAATGTCGAGCCGGCGGACGCGTCAATTCTGGATCTGAGCAGCGAGCCCTACGCGCTGAACTTCGTCGCTGCGGCTGTTCACGGGAGGCCGATCGTAGTGGTATTCGAGGCGCAGACCCGGCGGATGGCCATACTGGCGCGCCCAGATTTTCACGTGTTGATCGCCGGCCAATACAGCATTGACCCCAAGCCGCTCACGCCGAGCCAGATTGCGGCGCCGCCGGCACGAGCTGCTATGACATCCCCATAAATGCCAGTAAAGGGCCCGTCAGGGAACTGTCGCCGGTATTGATGCCTTGTACCTGAGTCAGGTGATTGTGATCGCGAATGACGCGAAGCTCCGGATCGAAACCATGCTGGCAGACCAGACGGGCAAACAGTTCGGCAGCTTGGACCTGCATCTGCAGCAGATCCAGCTCCGCAAACGAAATGAACAGCCGAAACGGCCTGGCATCAATCAGATCCACGGTAGACATTTGCGGATAGCGATCAAACTGCGATCCGAAGTAAGCCTCGTTTCTCGGATCCGGAGTCGCGACGCCAAACTGGCGCCGCGCCAGCTTTTCCAGGTGCACGTTGTACACCCCGGAGATCAGGGCGGCGCCGGCAATCTGCAGGCCTTCGGTCGGATGGAACCGCCGCAGCAGGCAGGCCGTAGCGACGTGCGCGGCACCGGCCGATTCGCCGGCAAGGTAGATCGTCTCTACGCCGCGGCCGAACAGGTCCCGTCGCTGAAGAGTCCATCGATAGACGGCAATGACATCTTCAGCACCGGCCGGCCAATGGTGATCCGGGGCGAGTCGATAGTTCGGAACGATGATATTCAGGCCATGGCGGGCGAAGAATTGACCGACATTCTCCCGATTGGCCTTGTCGCCGCGCACGAAGCCACCGCCATGCAGGAATACCATGATCGGTCTGCCCACGGCCCCATCGGCCGGTTGGTAGACATCGAGCCGGTGTCGCGAATCGTTCCCGTAAGCGTGATCGCGTGTGACGACAACACCGTCGCGTGGTTGCTGCTCGAGCAGTGGGCGATAGATTTCATGCGCCAGTGCCAGGTCGAGCACTGCGCCTCCGGTGCGAATGCGCCGCGCGATCTCATGCGGAACTCCGGCGTCGACAGGCGTCACTGACATCTTGGCTGCGATGCCGGCTCAGTGAGTTCCGGCAGGCATCTTATGAAACTTGCCGTCCTTCATGATGGCCAGAAGATTACTCTTGTCCTGCAGCAGCGATATGTCCTGCGTCGGATCGCCCTTCACGAGCAGAAGATCCGCCAGGTAACCGGCACGGACTTGGCCCAATTCCTGTCCCATTCCCATGATTTCTCCACCGAGCTTGGTGGCCGCCGTCAGCGCCTCAGCTGGGGTAAATCCCAGATGGCGCACGAACAGTTCCAGATCGCGTGCATTGCGGCCGTTAGGATTAAACGGAAAGCCATAGTCGCCGCCCGGAACGACACGGATGCCGCGCTTGCGCAGTTGCGGCACCAGACGCGTTTGGTGCTCGAGGACGATCGCGGCATCCGCCTTCATGTGGGTCATGTCGAAGTGCGGCGGAGGCCGCGCATCCAGCGTTGCCTGCACGATGCCAATCGTGGGACCGATGAATATCTCGTCCCGGCGGGCCTCCAGCATGTCCAGTGCCTCGGAGTCGGCATAGGTACAGTGATACAGCACCCTGAAGCCGTACCGCGCGCCGAGTTTGATCGCTTCGTTGGCGTGCGCGTGGCCCGTGAGCCAGACGTTCGATTCGCGCGCCTGCTCTGCGGCGGCGCGGATCTCTTCCTCGGAGTACAGCAGCTGTTGTGACGCTCCCGGCTTGAGGGCGCTCTCACCCGAGAGCAGGAACTTCACCGATTTGGCACCCAGCTCAGCGCACATCCTGACAAATTGCCGAACCGCCTCCGTACCGCTGCCATGACTGTCGACCTGGCCGGCACTCATGCTGGCGTCGGACACCTCGGGTTCCCGCTCAAGCGAAGAGGGGATCAGGCGTGGGCCTGGCATGCTGCCGGAGTCGATATGGGCTTTGAGCGAGGCTTCGAGAGTCTTGCCCAGCGCCCCGCCGGAGTAAGCGCTCGTAAATCCCTGGTCCAGGAGCACGCGCGCATTGCGCGCGGTATTCAGCAGCAGATCCTCGGGGGGCAGTGCCATGCCGGGGACAAAGCGCTCCAGCGACGTCGGCCACGATAAATGGGCATGTGCTTCGGTCAGGCCGGGCATCAGGGTGGCGCCGTGACCGTCGATGACCAGCGGATCGCCGTGGGTTGGCAGCGTGTCACCCGCGCGGGCAACCGCCGAGATCCGATTGTCAGTGACCAGCACCTGGCCCGCGAAGCTCGGGGCACCGCTGCCATCGAATACACGTACGTCGGAGAATAAAATCGCGCTCATGGATCGATCTCGAACAGTTGTTTGGGGGTGCGATGCAGGCACTCGGACGGCCCCTGGGATTCGATCAGGTAAATGTCGGTGTTGTGCACGAACATCTGTGCATTGAGCAATCCAGGATGGCAGATGATGGCCATGTTCTCCTCGATGGACATATCCTCGTCATCGCGTACCAAAGGCCGCTCGACCATGTCGTAGCCCATGCCGTGAATGCTCAAGCGCCGCTCCTCGGGCAACTGCTGTTGGCGCAGGTAGCTGTTGTGATGGTGGTAAATCTCGCGGCAGGATGCTCCGGGTTTGAGCAGCGACAGCGCGAATTGCTGTGCCTCGATAACGGCCTTATGGGCCGTGCGCAGCTGTTCCGAGGCACGGCCAAGCACGAAGATTCTGGATAGCTCGGTGTAATAGCCGCCGGCGCCATTGTTCTCGACCAAGAGGGAAAAGACATCGCCTGCCTGGAGCGTCCGGCCCTGATCGAAACGGGGTCGGAACCGCGCCGCCTGACCCTGAGGAGCCGACGAGCAGAGAAAGATGCCCTGTTCGCTACCGAGCTGCTGGCCGACGTATTGGGCGTACGCGGCGATTTCAAAGTCCTTGAGCCCTGGACGGATGAAATCACGTACCCGCGCCATCACTTCATCCTGCATGGCGGCCACTTGCCGGATCAATGCGCGCTCCTCGGCGCTCTTGATCGCTTTGAGACGATCGACCATATCGGTCACGTCGACCACTTCGAGGTCTTGCAGCAGCTCCCGAAGGTGAGCGCCGAAGCTGTGATACATCGCAGCCGGAGCCACGAAGCCGATTCGCCTTGCCCCCATAGACCGCAACTCGCTGTTCGCCAGCGCGGCATCGTAGGTACCCGTGTAGTGCACCGAGGGATAACTCGGCGTGGTAAGCCGCCTGGCGATGCCGCTGGCCCGCAGTTCGGCGCCGCTGGATTCGCGCACATTGCCGAATGGCCCTTGCTCGATCAGAGTCATACCGCCGGTGCATGGAAACACCAGCGTGCTCGGGTAGCCGTTGGTGGCGGGCTCATCGCAGAACCAGCGAATGTACCCGCCCACCCAATCACTGGAATTCTGGAGCACCAGAGCATCGATATCCTGTTCGCGCATGCGTTCCCGAAGCGCTCGCCAGCGTCGTTCGAGCTCGCCAGTCGATACCGTATTGACCCGTCTGACTGCAGCGCTAGACATGCGATTTCTCAGTGCGATATGACATTGATCATCTGGTCTGTCTGGCCTGCAAGGAAATGTCTCAGGTTGGTCAGCACGATGGGATAACATTGCTCCAGGTACACATCGCTCATGCCACCCAGATGGGGTGTAATCAGGATCCGCTCCTCGCTCCACAGCGGACTGTCCGGTGGCAGGGGATTCTGTCGAAAAACATCCAGCGCAGCGCCGGCGATCCGACGTTCCCTGACAGCTGTTCGCAAGGCTTGTTCTTCAAGCACACCACCCCGCGCTACATTAATCAGAAATGCGGTAGGCTTCATTACCCTCAACACGGCTTCGTCGATCAGATTGTCGGTCTCGGCGCTGTAGGGCACCAGCAGTACGAGGAAGTCGGCCATCGCAGCTGCGTGGTGCAGTTGGTGGCGCGCAAAGGTGCAATCGAAGCCAGCAACCTCGCGTGTGGCGGTCGTTACCCCGTACACCGTCATGCCGAATGCCTTGCATCGAGGCGCGAGGCTTTGAGCGATCGCCCCGACACCGACTATGACTACCGTCTTGCCCGCGAGCAGGGGCTGCGGCCAGCGTTCCCATCGCCTGGCGCGCTGGTTCTCCAGTATGCGGGGGTAATTGCGGGCCATTGACAGCATGTCCAGGAACACCAGTTCCGACATTTGCGGCCCGTGCATGCCGCGGGTGTTGGTCACAATTACGTCCGGCCGTAGCGCGTTGAGCTTAAGCAGGGTATCGGTACCCGAAGTCAGAGACTGGATCCAGCGCAGCCTCGGAGCCTGGGACAACATCGCATCATCAAATTGAAAGTGGTGGCCTACGAGGACTTCAGCCTGGCCGACCAGCGTCATGGCCTGAGTCCGGTCATTGGTGGCCAGCAGATTGATTTCCGGCAGATCAGCCCGAAGCCGTGCGCCAAAGGGTATGGCATCCGCTTCCGGCGCCCCGATAACGACCACACGGCTCATGACAATGCCGCCGCATTGCGCGCGCAGCTTACGGCAACTTGCAATGGCATCTGCCCAGCATCGGCTTCGCGCGCTTCAACGTCAAATTTGAAAAAAAGCTCAGCTTATACACTGGAGTTATGGCTCTCGCGGCGTGCCAGCCGGCGTTCCGCATCCTGGTAGCCGGACGCAAGTTCGTGAGCGGCGCCCAATACGCGTATAGCCAATTCACTGAGTTGATCGGCACGACGCCATTTAATGCTCAAGGTGCGTCGACCGCCACCGCGTAGCGGGACCACCCGCATCCGCCAGAAATTATTCATGCTTGTCTGCAACCTGGTCACGACGGTCACCCGGTCCGTGAGGGTCACGATCGACTCCACCAGCGCCAGCGAGTTAGATACGACGCTGTTTTGAGGCCAGGGGACACCCGCGGTCAGGAACAAAGCCTCAAGATGCCGTCGATAGGCACTGCCTGGTCCGGGCACCACCCAAGCGGCATCCTTCAGTTCCGCCAAAGTTACCGAGCGGCGTCTGGCCCAATTGCTCTTGGAACCGACCCCGATACCGAATGAATCATCGAATAAACCTTCCTCGACCAGATCGCCCGGGAGTGAGGTGTTCGAAGCAGCGCCGAGCACCAGATCAAGCTCGCCGAGCTGCAGCGCCGGAATTAGCTGGTCGTCTAATCCCTCCGTGATGTGAATCTGCACGGCCTCCACACCTTGGAGGACGCGGCCCATCAGATCAGGCATGAACTTCAACGTCATTGAAGGGGTGGCTCCGATCCGCAGCGGCCCCGATACACCAACACGCTTCAAGCGCACCTGCTCGGCTATCTGCGACAGCAGCGCCTCGAGTGTGCGAGCGCCCTGTAGTAATGACTTACCGTATTCGTTCACCTCGGAGCCGCGCCGGCTGCGTGTGAGCACCGGGAAACCCAATCGGCGCTCCAGCTGCGCAATGCTATTGGACAGGGCTGGTTGCGACAGCCCGCGCGCAGCGGCTGCGCGATTGAACGATCCATAGTCAGAGACTGCCAGGAGATTGGCGAGATGTCGGGGGTCTATTCTTGATCTGGAAGCTCGTGGCATGCCGAGAAACCGCGGTAGGTGGGAATTGATGTTATAAGTTTTTTGAGGTACGCGCCATTCAATGGCTAAGATCCCGGTACCCTTCGATGGCGTACGCTATGACCTGGGCAACCAATTGGGGGCGTGTGCGGTGATGAGCGTGGAACCCAGCGTAATCTCGCAGCGCACGTTGCTGCTGTGCGCCGCGGCAGCATTATTTGAGGGTTTCGACAATCAATCCATAGGAGTCGCCGCACCCCAGCTGGCGCTCGAATTTGCGCTGTCGCCATCGCAGAAAGGTCTGATTTTCAGCGCCGCCCCCGTTGGCTTGTTCATAGGCGCCATGGTCGGTGGCCGCGCGGCAGACTATCTCGGCCGCAAGCGCGTGCTGACCACTTCCTTGTTGCTCCTCGGCTTGTGCTCGCTGCTAACTGCGATCGCGAGCGGTGCGCCTTCGCTGGCAGCAGCGCGGCTCCTGACGGGGCTTGGGCTGGGCGGGGCGATGCCGAACTTTATCGCTCTGACCTCCGAGAGTGCGCGTGCCGGTCGTCGATTGACTGCCGGTACCATTGTCATGGCGGGGATGCCCATGGGCGGCGCCCTGGCAAGCCTGATTGCGATATCCGGATCACACGGATGGGGATGGCGCACGATCTTCTACGTGGGCGGCGCGGCGCCAATCGCATTGGCGCTCATCATGGGGTTTTTGCTGCCGGCGCGACCCGCCATGGGCGGCGTCGTAACTCCGCGGGTTGAGAGTATGGCGTCGGCACTGTTTTCCGCGGGACGGGCAGGGACGACGCTGCTGTTATGGGGAGGGTTTTTCTTCACCCAGCTCGTGCTGCTGTTGATGCTCAACTGGCTGCCGAGTCTGGTGGTGGGATTGGGGCTCACTCGCGCGCAGGCTGGCTGGTGCGCAGTGATATTCAACTTGAGCGGCAGTCTGGGCGCGACGCTGCTCGGGCCCCTGCACGCCGGTAAGCGGCGTCGACACTGGGTCCTCATCACGTATGTGGGGATTGCGTTTGCCCTGGTGGCGATGGCGGGTGTGCGTCACAGCTTTACCTGGGCGGCACTTGCCTGCGGTGTTGCAGGCTGCTTCATTATCGGCGCGCAGTTGATACTATTTGCATTTGCCCCGTTGTATTACGGCCGGACCACGCGTGGCACCGGCGTGGGGACCGCCGTAGCCGTGGGCCGACTGGGATCGGTAGTCGGCCCTCTGCTCGCAGCGGTACTGCTCGCTGGAGGTGGCACCAGTGCTACCGTCTTGCTCGGCATCGTGCCGTTCGTAGCGATTGCGGGAGCTGCTGCCATGGGTCTGAGCTGGCGCGAGCAGTGCGCCGACTTTGATGCCTAGCGACGCAGCGCGTCAGGACCTGCCTGTCCCCAGCGCTTCGACAATCCGTGAACGCGCCGCGAGCAGAGGCTCGCCGAGTCTGGTTCGAATCCGCTTGAAACGCGTCGTCGGTACGGGAACGGACAGCGCAATCGCACGGCCCATGGGATCCACGAAGCCGGTGCCGATGGCGGAGATCCCTTCCGTATGCTCCTCATCATCGAACGCGACGCCGGTGCGACGGCACCTGTCGATCATCTTGAGCAGCTCGGATCGACTGGTGATGGTGTTGGCCGTCAGCCGCGGCAGGGGACCGCGCAACAATTTTTCTGCCTTGGCCAAGGGCAAGACGCTCAGCAGCGCTTTGCCGTTGGCGGTGCAGTGGAGCGGAAAGCTCTCGCCGACGGCTGATACTGCGCGCAGGCGATGGGAACCCTGAATCTGGTCGGTGAAGACAGCCATGCTTCCCTTGAGGACAGACACATCGACGGTTTCGCCCAGAGTTTGTGAAAGCGTGGCAATTATGGGCCGGGTGATGTGGTCGAACTCCACACTTGCCGATGCCGCCAGCCGAATCAGCGCCGGACCCAACCGGACGCCAGAGGTAGGGGAGGCTGAGATGACGAACTGCTCGCCCCGCAGCGCCTCCACGATGCGTTGCACGGTGGAGCGGGCCAAGCCAACGCGCTCGCCAATCTGGCCCAGGCTCAGGCCGGCAGGTTCCCCTTCGAGAGCACGCAGCACGCTGATCGCTCGGGAGATGACCTGCACGCTCTGCTTGGGAGCAGGGATCGCTGCTTTTGGCATCAGGCTAGATTCTGACGTGATCGCGGCCCTTGAGCGAAAGTATCCGCCGCGCCTCGTCGGCGCTCGCGATCTCAAAGCCGAGCTCTTCGAGAATGCGGCGGATTTTCGCGACCTGCTCGGCATTGTTCGCCGCGAGCTTGCCGCGTCCGATATAGAGCGAGTCTTCGAGACCCACGCGCACGTGCCCGCCCATCATGGCCGCCTGGGTGATCAGGGGCATCTGTTGCCGGCCAGCGGCGAGCACCGACCACACGTAATCATTGCCAAAGAGGCGATCGGCCGTACGGCGCATGAAGGTGACATTGTCTGCTTCGGCACCGATGCCACCGAGGATGCCGAACACGCTCTGGATCCAGAGCGGCGGCTTGGCCACTCCTTTGTCGAGGAAGTGTGCCAGATTGTACAGATGACCGATGTCATAGCACTCATGCTCGTAGCGGGTGCCGAAATCGGCCATGAGGTGATAGACACGGGCGATGTCGCGAAACGTATTGCGGAATATGAACGCCTCGCTGTCCTCGATATATTTCTTTTCCCACGGGAACTTCCATGCGCCGACTTTGGCGGCCATGCCGTGGAAGGCGAAGTTCATCGATCCCATATTCAGTGAACACATCTCGGGTTGGAAGCGCAGCGCAGCGGCCAGCCGTTGATCGGGCGTCATGTCGGGGCTTCCCCCGGTGGTCAGATTGATGACCGCATCGCAGGCGCCGTGAATCTGCGGCAGAAACTGCGCGAACACATCTGGATCTCCCGTTGGGGAACCATCCTGCGGATTGCGCGCGTGCAGATGAAGGATTGCCGCACCGGCCCGTGCGGCATCGATGGCCTGACGTGCGATGTCGGCCGGCGTGTACGGCAGTCCCGCCGACAGCGTGGGGGTATGTATTGCGCCGGTGACGGCACAGGTAATGATGACCTTATTCGTTGGCTTGGCCATATCTGCTCACCGGTTAATCAAATGCCCTGCTGTTCGAGTGCCTGCAGGTGCCTCAGCACTCGCGCGCGCAGTGCGGCCTGCTGCTCCGCGGTCCAGCGCTGAAATCCCTCTCCTGATTTCATGCCGAGTTTCCCTGCCTCCACTAGTTGTCGCAGCATCGGCAGGGCGCCCGCAGTACGGTCGAGGTCAGGTAGCACAGTGTCGTGGATCGCCAGAGTGAGATCCGTGCCGACCAAGTCGGCGTTTTCCAGCGGACCCAGAACGGCAAGTCGGCGCCCGAAGCTCGCCTTCACCACCGTATCGACGGTCTTGGCGTCGCAGACGCCGTTCTGCACCAGCGCGATGGCTTCACGCCAGAGTGCGTGCTGCAGGCGATTACCCACGAAGCCCGGCACATCCTTCTCAACTGTAACGGGCGTTTTACCCGCAGCGGTGAGTAGCGCGGTTATCGTTTCCACACTGGCGGTGTCGGTAGCGGGCGTCCGAATCACTTCAACCAGGGGTACGAGGTAGGGCGGATTCCACCAGTGGGTGCCGAGCGCGCGTCCGGGGATACGCAGGCGATGCATGATCTGGGTGATCGGAATTACCGAGGTGTTGCTGGCGAGAATCGCGTCGCGCGGCGCGGCGGCCTCGATATCGACGAAAATCTGCTGCTTCAGCGCCAGGTTCTCGGGGCCCGCCTCGAATACGAAGGCGGCATCGGTGACTGTCTCCGCGAGATCTGCATGCCCGCTGACCCATCCTGTGACTGCGGGATCCTGGCCCAGATCGATCAGATTGCGGCGGATGCGCTCGTGCAGCGTGGCCAGCATGGCCGCGGAGGTGTCATAGACGTGCACCTCGTGTCCGGCACGAGCGAAGACCTGAGCGATACCGTGGCCCATGAGACCGGCACCGATGACCGCGATGCGTGCCTGTGAGGCCATGGATCAGCCCGCGGTGTAGCCGCCATCCGCGTACAGGATGTGGCCGGTATAGAAATCAGAGGCAGGGGAGGCAAGAAACAGCAGCGGCCCGGCCAGGTCCGCGGGTTCGCCGAGGCGCCCGAGCGGAATGCGTGCGAGCATGCCCGCACGGGTCGTGCGTGCCTTCTCGTTATCCTCGAACATCCACGCGGTGAGCGGAGAACGAAATACCGTGGGGGCAATCGCATTGACCGTAATGCCGTACTTGCCCCACTCGCAGCCCAGCGCCCGCGTCAGTCCATCGGTCGCGGCCTTGGAAGCACAGTAGGCGCTGTAACCGGCCGGATGCCCGAGCTTGCCGCGCGCTGAGGAGACGAGCACCACCTTGCCGCCACGGCCCTGTTCGATCACACGCCGGCCAAAGGCGCGACAGAGCAGCCACGCGCCGGTCACATTGCCATGCATGACATTCTCAAAGCGCTCCGGCGACATATCGACGATGGGTGACACATCGTTCAGGCCCGAACCGACTACCAGGATGTCGAGAGCGCCGAGGTGCTCGGTGCCGGCCTGCATGATCGATTCGCAGTCCTGCGCGCTGTTGGGCCGAACCGCCACCGTGACGACCTCAGCGCCCAGCTTGCGGCACGCAGCTGCGGTTGTCTCAAGTTCGCTGGCTTTGCCGGCTGCCAGCACTAGCCGCGCACCGGCGGCTGCGAGCACCTCCGCCGCCAGCGAACCGAATGCGCCTGAGGCGCCGGTCACGACCGCCACCTTGTCGCGCACACTGAAAAGCTGAATCGGATCCTTCAGCGATGCATTCATGGCGCCGCCGGCGGATAGGGCATGACGACCAGCATGGTCGCCACGGCGTTGCCGAAGTTCTTGACCTCGCGGGTTTCGCCGCCCGGTATGCAGCAGCTGTCGAGCGGTCCGAGCGTCACGTCGTCGCCGCCGGCGCGGACCGTGAGCGAGCCGGCCAACACCACGTAGACCTTCTCGAGCGGTGAGGAATCCGGCCCCGCACCGCCGCCGGGCAAGAAGTGTGACAGGCCAACCCACGAGGTCTTGGGGCCCGCCGGTTCAAAGCCCTGCAGTCTCAGCGAGCGCATATCGTAGTGATTCGGCGCGTCGTAGCGCTGCGCATCGGCGAAGCGTTTGACGTGCATCTCAGCCCCGTCCGGTCTCGATGCGATATTGGCCTGTAGGATCGACAATCGCGACCAGCCTCACGATGCAGCCGTCACCCTTGGTCCAACGCCAGGGAAAGCCGGCGAAAGTGACCCGCTTACCGGTAACGGCGTCGATCTCACCGCCGACGTTCTCGAAGCCACAGATGCCGGCTGACAGGATGGCGCGATGGCAGGGCTCCCATTCCGGGAAGTCCTGCAGCACATCGTGGCCGGTGCGCTTTTTGTAATCCTGGCAGACGAAGGGCAGCAGACCATTGGGCCAGCCCGGACCATGAGGACCAATGGCCGTGCCCAACGGGTGATCCAGCGCCTGGGTGTCGGTGCCGATCATCTTGACTTTCTTGGCAGCGAACCACTCACCTGCTTCCTTATAAAAACCGGGCGAATAGCCGTAGTACTTCTGGTTGTCGCCGTAGTACTTGTGCCACCCCGTGTTGACGATGACGATGTCACCCGGTTGAATCTTGGGCGTCGCCTTCTCCAGGTCAGCCGCGGTGATTACGCCCCATTCGTCCTTCGGTATCGATACGACCACGCCTGTGCCGAAGAAGTGGGGCAGGGGCACTTCATCCATAAAAGGCGTGCCTTCGACCACGTGCCCTGGAGCATCGACGTGTGTGCCCGAGTGCATCACGGTAGTGATGCGCTGCGTCAGCACACCGGATTTCGCCATCGAGTGCAGGCGCTCGATTTTGACGTCCTCGAAGTATGGCCAGCACGGCTGCCCAAGACCCCACGGGTGGCTCAGATCATAGAACTGCAGACCCATGCTGTTCTTGAGGTTCTCTTCGAAGCTAATGCCGCGGATCGTGATCATGCTTGAGGAACTCCGTTGGAAGGCCGGTCGTACTGCGGCAGCGCTGCAGTGGAGCGTGCCACGCACGGTGGATAGCTGGTTTATGTATCGAGAAGCGGTACGATATACCCGTATAGCGGTGCAGTAAAGCCGGGGGGCCTGATGACCAACAGTACGCGTGGGGTGACCCGAGAGTTCCAATCCGTGGCGCTCATGGCGCTTGGGTTCGGGTTGGTGGGCATTGATCGGTTCCTGATCGTGACATTGTTTCCGGTCATCGCGCGGGATCTGCATTTGAGCTACGGGGACATCGGGGTGATCACCGGTGCGCTGGCCGTTGCCTGGGGCATCTCAGCTCTGTTCACCGGCAATGCATCGGATCGAATCGGCCGACGCACTGTGCTGGTCGGATCGCTGGCGGTGTTTGCCCTGCTGATAGGCGCGAGTGGCCTCGCGGCCGGACTTGGCGGCCTGGTAATCGTGCGCGTGGCCATGGGATTCGCGGACGGCGCCTACACGCCAACCAGTATCGCGGCAACCATCGAGGCGTCTGCCCCACAGCGCCACGGCCTCAATATCGGCATTCAGCAGATGATGTTGCCACTATGCGGGCTGGGGCTCGCGCCCTTGCTGGTGGCCGGGTTGCTGCACCTGGTCTCCTGGCGCTGGATTTTCCTGATATTCGTACTGCCGGGTCTGCTGCTTGCCTATGCGGTCCGGCGCGTGATTCCCTCGTCTGTCGCGGACCGATCAGCCGTGACTGCGGGGAGGGGGAGCTTTGATGACTGGCGAACAGTCCTCGGCTACCGCAACGTACTGCTTGGGGGCGCCCTGATGTTGTGCTGGCTTACCTGCCTGATCACAACCAGCGCGTTTTTGCCCAACTACTTTATCGACTATCTCAAACTGTCATTCGCGCAGATGAGCGGGATCATGTCGGCCATTGGGCTGGGCGCGACCGTTGGGACCCTGGCACTGCCGTGGTTGTCTGACCTGATCGGGCGCAAGCCGGTCATGGTCCTTTCCACCGCGGGCGCATTGCTGTCGCTGGTGTTGTTGGCACAGACCGGCGCCAATGTGCCGTTTTTGTTCTGGCTGCTGTTCATGGTTCATTTCTTCAACAATGCGCTCATCACTCTGACTGTAGGACCTCTGTGTTCGGAATCGGTGCCGGCGGGCCTGATGGCCACCGCCTCGGGCGTCGTGATCGCGGTGGGCGAGTTGTTCGGGGGCGGCATTGCACCAGTGCTGGTCGGCCAGGTGGCGCAGCGCTTCGGCGTCGGGCACATCCTTTGGCTGGCATGCATTATGATGGGTATCGGTTTGCTGCTGAGCCTGTTGACGCGCGAGACGCGCCCGGGCGGGCGAAGGAGCCTGCAACCCCCTACATCGGTTTCGGACTCCGCTGATTCATCGGCGAATGGCCAGCATACGAGTCTAGCGTTGAGCCCGACATTTCCTTCCAGGAGACCATTCGCATGAAGACAATGACGTGCAGAAGCGTGGTGGCCAATGCGACCAGCAGTTGTCTGCTGGTTCCTGGGGCAATATTCCGAAGAAACGGAGCAAGGAAATGAAGCCGAAATGGGATGCGGCGCCGGAATTGAGCGCCGCCGATGCCATTTGAAACGCCGCACTCCAGCCGTCGATCAACGCTGTTTTGCTTCTTAGCCACTTCATTGTTGCTAATTCTGCCGGCGTGCAGCCACTTCAGTGATACCCAGAAGCCTCCGCCTGACAAGAACGCGCCCCGCACTCAGCTGTCCATCGGCTATAGCCTGCTTTACCAGGAGGCCGAAGGCATTCCCAAACTGAAGTGGCTCCTCATGTTCAAGGACAAGCCCGAGGAAATGCGGCAGGTCACGCATGATCTGATCACCTATTACCAGCAGCTTGCCGATACCATGCAGAAGCTTTCGCAGCAGTATCCCGCCATGCGTATCGATCTGGCGCCGATGTCGGAGATCGAGGCCGAGGAGCGTAAAGCCATTGGCGCGGATACCGCCAAGGACTTTGCTCCGCTTGCAGGCAAGAGCGGCATCGAATTCGAGCGCGAGGCGCTGCTGATGTTCTACGACGCGCTCAATGAACAGCGTCATCTGGTGGGTGTGATGATAGGTCTCGAACCTGACCCAGGCCTGAAGCAGTTCCTGAAGACGACCCAGGGGCAGCTGGACGCCCGCTACGCAAAAGTCGGGGCGCTATTGAATCGCCGCTACTTTACCCACTGAGTCGCGGGTCAGGTCGGGGGTTAGATAGAAACCTGAGATTGAGCGCTGCTTGACGCGCAAGAAGTAGCTTGCCTATCATTCAGGCAAGTAACCACTTGCGTATAGGCCCATGGCAGAGCGCCGCGATATCGATCTGTTGTTCAAGGCCCTGGCGGATCCCGGCCGCCGCAAGCTCCTGGACCTGCTGCATGCCCACGACGGCCGCACACTGACCGAGCTCTGCGAGCACCTGGACATGACGCGGCAGGGAGTCACTCAGCACCTGGATCTGCTGGAGGCGGCCAACCTAGTCGCTACCGTACGGCGGGGCCGAGAAAAACTGCACTTTCTGAATCCCGTACCGCTGCAGGAGATCTACGAGCGTTGGATTGCCAAGTTTGAAAAGCCGCGCCTCAAGGCGCTCTCGGAACTAAAACAAAGACTGGAGAAAGCCAATGGCTAGATCGACGTTTGTCTATGTGACATATATCCGCACTTCGCCGGAGAAGTTGTGGGCGGCACTGACCGACGTGGAGTATATGAAGCAATACTGGTTCGGCATGCGCTGCGAAAGCCAATGGACGGCGGGATCGGCGTGGAAGCTCCTCGCCCCCGACGGCCAGATCTTCGACTCCGGCGAGATTGTCGAGGCCGACCCGCCGCGACGCCTGGTGATCCGCTGGCAACACCAGAACAAGGCCGAACTGAAGGCGGAAGGCGGGTCGCTATGCATCATGGAACTGGAGCCTACGGGCGCAGCGGTCAAGCTCTCGATCACCCACACGATCGAGCGCGACCCATCGAAATTCATCGTCGCAGTGTCCGGCGGGTGGCCCAAAATCCTCTCCAACCTGAAATCCCTGCTAGAGACCGGCTCGAGTGTCTTGCAGGACCCTTATCCACCCGCGACTGCCGCGGTGTGAGCGCGCGCTGACGGCCGTCAGCGCCGATTGCTGGCTGAGAAGTGCGGCGCTTGGGCGGATAGTCGAGTTTTCCGACCGCCTGACAGCGAGGCTAAGCTAATGAGCGAAGAACGCACCGAGGAACTCTACGAGCTGCGGCTTACCCGAAGCCCGCCTGCATCCGACGATGCACCGAGCGCCGTAGCGACGCGCAACGACGCGGCGTCCAAGGACGCTCCAGCGGACGAACTCCCTCGTAATGAGCCCAAGCGCAATGAAGCCGCGCCGGGCAAAGAATCCAACAAAGGGCGTGACTCAGTGGCGCGCGCAGTCTCGAAGACCAAAGCGGGCATGCGGGATCGTTTGCCCGCTCTCGATGATGATGCCGAGGTGGGCGCGCAGAAGGAACACATCGTCATCAGAGATGGGCAGGCTGACTTGCGATTCACCGGGGTGCTGCTGGCATCCGCAGCGCCGGCCTCCGCGCCCAAAGGGCAGTGGCAAGAGTATCGGGTCTACCAGACCAGCGGCGGCAAGCAGGTGTTTTCGAAGGTGACGCGGAACGTGCTCGAGGAACAGGAGGACACTCACGAAGCGGAGGTGTTTGACCCCTCTCCATCCTCGGTACCCTCGCAGCTGCTCAGAAGCGCACGCGAGATCGCGCGCTCGCGGCCATTGACATGGATGGACGCGGCCACGGCGTTTTTCGGCTATGACCCGCTTGCCAAGGCGCTGTATCGCAAGCTGAGCGTGCGGTTCGAAGAAGCGATCAGTTAAGTCCGGAGCGTCCACGCCAGGGCCGCCTCGGAGAGGCGGGTTCACTGTACGAGCCTTGGTCTGCAGAACAGGAACTGGTCGACGGATTCCCGAGATTGATGGTGGCGGCCATCGGCACTGACGTTTCGCCCTGACGTCTTCTATTTCCAATCCGCGCCTTCCTTTTGGTCGGAGTAGGTCTGATCGCAGCCGGCGTTGTTTGCGGCTGGGTGGTGCCCGGCGTCGCATGGGTCCCGCCTCATGGCTGGTCGCTCATAAAGGCCAATACCGCGGTCGCATGGCTGATCGGTGCCGTGGGAATTTACGTAACGCAATCCAGCACGGACGGTCGCCGGCGGATCGCGGCCTGGCTCTGCGCGCCGACAACATGATGTATGAGCGCAAGCGACAAAGAGCGGCGGCGCGCGAGGCCGCGAGTTCAGGAGATATCGGTGACGACATTGCGATCGATCACTCAGTCACCGGGGTCATGGCGGCCTATGCCTCAAAACGATCTGCGCTGATCAGAGGTACTTGGTTACCCCCTGAAATTCCTTGATCAGGTTCCTGACTTCACGCGGCATCGTCTCCGCGGTCTGTTCCAGGCAGTGATGCAAGTGATCCTTGATCAGTTCCTTCTTGGCATTGACGATCGCCTTCTCCACGGCTTGCAGCTGCTGCGCAATGTCCATGCATTCGCGGCCTTGCCCCAACATCTCGATCACCCCGGCCAAGTGGCCGTGGGCACGTTTTAACCGGGCTGCGATCTGTGGGAATGTATGCATCAGGGGCACCTCATATTCAGGATTATTATCCTATCCCCCTAGACAGGATAAAGCAAAGCGCCTAGGATCGCGCCGCGACTCATCAGGCGACCGTCAAACAGCGGTCACACAGGCGCCATAGAGTTGAAGGATTCCAGCAACAATCGCCTTTCTCGATTCGGCGCTGCCGCCTTGAATTGCGCGCCGGAATCTCCGGGGACACGCCATGCCGATCCATGACCACGAGCCGAACCTCCAGGGCCGGGCCTTTCTGTGGGGCGGAGTCGCCCTTGGTCTGCTGGTGGCCGCGGCGCTTCTGACGCACGGATTCGGATTGCTGCGCGGTTCGAACAAGTCAGATGAGGCGCCAGCCTTGATGCTCCGTCAGGGGGACAAGATCATTGTTCCGGAAGGCTCTGCGCTACGCGCACGGTTGAGCGTCATGCCGGCATCCTCAGAGCCGGTCAAGTCTCAGCTGGTGCTGCCAGGGATCGTGGAGTCCGATCCGGCCAGAACCGCGGCGGTGCTGACCCCGCTGAGCGGGCGACTGCTCACTCTGAAGGTGTCGCTGGGTG
>Ga0302325_10004425_pt1 | contig 32511 bp, 33 predicted proteins | sample Palsa_T0_2_FD_201948 | JGI IMG/M metagenome (GOLD analysis project Ga0302325, IMG submission 201948) | Peat permafrost microbial communities from Stordalen Mire near Abisko, Sweden - Palsa_T0_2 | ecosystem: Environmental > Terrestrial > Soil > Palsa > Peat permafrost | place: Sweden: Abisko... | reverse complement strand
TCAATCAGATCTACTTTATTTATCGTCAGTTTCCTCTGTGATCCTCTGTGCGCTCTGTGGTGAAAGCGCTTGACTTCTTCGTCGGACACCAAACGAGTGTTGCTCGGCACCTTCGTCCAGGAACGCCGGGTATGGATCACGCCCATCGTAGTCGTTCTCACCCTTTACTTGAGCGTAATCTCTCAGCCCGGGCACGCACAGACCGGTCCTGTGATGTATGGATTGTTCTAGTGGAGTGCGTCAATCAGATCGACGTTGATTTATCGTCAGTTTCCTCTGTGATCCTCTGTGCGCTCTGTGGTGAAAGCGCTTGACTTCTTCGTCGGACACCAAATTGGTGGCGAGTGTTGCTCCGCGCCTTCGTCCAGGAACGCCGGGTATGGATCACGCCGATTCGGCATCAGCCGCTGCGGCCACGCGCACAAGGCACAGCGGCTAAAGCCTTTTCCCACGCAGCCGTTTCACGGCATCGCTGAAGCGATGCCCTGATACGAACCCCTGAAGCGATGCCCTGATACGAACCCTCGGGCGCAAACTGCACCAGCACCGCAACTTGATTGTAACGGCGGTCTTGAATTTGTGGCCGCAGTACAATTGCGGCGCCTCCGCAAAATTTCCTCTACCGGAGGAATCGGAGATTCCGATACGGCACGGCAGCGTTCCTGCGGAAAAAAACAAGGGGCGCGGTCCCTCAACCGCGCCCCACACCGCTCGAAGACCATCAGCGGTGATCTTAAAGTTTGGCATCGGCGCTGACTTTCGTCTCTTGGGGAAACGAGCCGTGTCCTCAGAACCTAATCCAAGCGCATACGGCAGGCTCATGCAGTCTGATGCGGTATTGCCAGAACCCGCGCTGACTTTCGCTCGAAAAACGTCGCAGGTCAATGGTCCGCGGATAGCGGGTGGGTATTGTACGAATGGCGAGATAACCCGTTTTTCGATAAGGGCTTGAACGACCTTATTGCCTCAGCAAGGGTGGCCGCGTATGGCCTGAAAGTGCCGGTTCTAAGGGGAAGGGAGAGTGTTAACATTATTACTCCCCTGCCGCCACTCGTTATGAGATCTGAATCTGCGCAGGCTTCGCCGGATAGGGTTCGCTTCGGAATTTTTGAGGCCGACCTGCGCGCCGGGGAACTCCGCCGCAACGGAGTCAAGGTTCGCCTTCAGGATCTTCCATTTCGCGCCCTCACTCTGCTCTTGAGCCGTCCCGGAGAAGTGATTACGAGGGAGGCGTTTCGCCAGGCGCTGTGGCCGGCCGACGTGTTTGTAGATTTCGAACAGGGAATCAGCAGCGCGATCATGCGGCTGCGCGATGCGCTGGGCGATTCAGCCGACAATCCCATCTTTGTTCAGACCATGGAGCGCCGCGGCTATCGCTGGATTGGTCCGGTGCTGGTTCAATCCGTGACCCCAACTGGTTCGACCTCAATTAGTTCAGCCCCGGCCGGTTCGGAACCGCAGACCTCGGGCGCCGGTTCTCTACCCGCTGAGGAGCAGCCGGCGGCGCAGGTTTCAACGCCTTTGGCCGATGGCTCGGCGGCGGAACCGCTGCAGCAAGAGTTCACCGCGCGCTACGAGATTGGACTGACGGCGCGTCCGCAAAAAAAGTTCCCGCTTCTGTTGTTGTGGTTGAGCCTGGGCGTGGTTGCCGCCGCGGGACTGGGGGCGTTGTGGTTGCGGGTATGGAATCGTCCGGCGCAGATTTCATCGATTGCGATTCTGCCCTTTGACAATCTCAGCGCTCCCACCTTTGACGATGCCTTCAGCGACGGATTGACCGATGAGGTTGCCAGTTCGATTTCCCATCTGGAAGGGATTCGAGTTGCCGGCCGGCGCTCCTCCTACGTGTTCAAAGGCAAGCACGACAGCCTGCGCGAAATCGGCTCGCGGCTGAATGTGGAAGCGGTGGTGGAAGGCAGCGTGCAACGCGTCGGCGATCACACCCACGTGACGGTGGAACTGAACCGCACCCGCGACGGATTCATGGTCTGGAGCCAGACCTACGACGGCACGACCGCGGACTGGATTCCGATCGAATCGCAGATTGCCGGCTCGATTGCGCGGGCCTTGGCGCGCAATGTTTCCGCCGCCAATACGCTTCAGACACGCGATCCTGAAGCTCACGCTTTGTACCTGGAGGCGCGCTACCAGTGGAATCAACGGACCTATCAGTCCGAGCTCAAAAGTGTGGACTTGCTGCAGCAGTCGATTGCACGCGATCCAAACTATGCCCTGGCATGGGCCGGCCTCGCGGATTCGCTGATCGCCATTGGGGACGTGGAAGAAGTGAATCCGGCGGCGTACTTGCCGCGAGCCCGGGATGCGGCGCTCAAGGCGCTGCAGCTTGATCCCTCGCTGGCGGAAGCGCATGCCGCGTTGGGGATGGTGGCTTGCCATTATGACTACGACTGGCCCACGGCCGAACGCGAATACAGGAAGGCGTTCGAGCTGAATCCCAGCTACGCCAGCGCCCATCAATACTATGCGCTGGGACTCATGGCGCATGGGCGGTTTTCCGAAGCGGAAGCGCAGCTCGATATTGCCCGCCAACTCGATCCACTTGCCCTGATTGTGGACGTGGATTTAGCTCTGTTACGCAAATTCCAGCGCGACTTCGAGGGAGCGATTACGGTTTCAAAAGGCGTGCTGCAACGCGACCCCAACTATCGCTTTGGCTACTCCATGTTGTCGATCAGCTATTTTTGCGAGCATCGCTGGGATGATTATTTGGCCGTGGTCGCGAAGGTTCCCCATGCCGAGGATGCTTTCAACTCCGCCGTGGCTCGGGGACAGCGGGACGAACAGGAACGGTTGTTCCGCAAAACCATCGACCAGGCGCATGCCGGGCTCCAGCGCCCGTTTGACGTTGCCTACCAGGCCATGCTCATGGGGAATAATTCGCTGGCGCTGGACTGGCTGGAAAAGGCCTACGATCACCACGACTATTGGCTGCTGTTCGTCAACGTGGACCCGCAATGGGACCCGGTGCGCTCCGACCCGCGGTTCCCGCCGCTCATGCACAAACTGGGCGTGCAATAGCGGCGAACGCCGGACTCACCACCGATAGACTGTGGAAACCAGCCGCCAAAGATTACCCGCCAAAGATTAACTGCCGGCGGCCAGCGACTGGCTTACTTCAATGACCATTCCTTCAGCCGCGGCGCGCACCTGGGGATAGTAGTTGCGCGCATCCGCCACGACTCTATCGAGAATCGGATCGGTGTGTTCGGGATCGTGGTGGTAGAGAATTAATTCCTTGGCGCCGCTTTCCATGACCACGTTGACGGCTTCGCGCCAGTGGCTGTGTCCCCAGCCCACGCGCTTCGCGGCATAATCGTCGGGAAGATACTGCGCATCGTAGATGAGAACATCGGCGCCCTCGGCGAGCTTACGGACTGCCTTATCGAAATCTGGATCGCCGGGTTCGTTGTCGGTGGCGTAGACCAGCACAGCCTCTTTGGTCTCCACGCGAAATCCCAGGCAGCCTTGCGGATGATTCAGCCATGCCGTCTTGACGCGAATGCCGTCTCCCATATCGAGAGATCCGTTCGCGATGTTGCAGAAGCGCCGCTGCGCCTGCATTTCGCGGAAGTTCACGGGAAAATATGGCGACGACATTTGTTCCGCCAATACCTGCTCCACACAGCGCGTGCGGCCGGAAGAATGAAACACGAATTGATTGCTGGGATTGTCGTACAAGGGGCGGAAAAAGGGTACGCCCTGAATGTGGTCCCAATGATAGTGCGAGACGAATACATGCGCCGCGATCGGTTGATCGCCGAACTCGCGTTGCAATTCCCTCCCCAGCCGGCGAAAACCGGTGCCGCAGTCGAAAATGTAGATTTGATCGCCCAGGCGCACTTCCACGCACGAGGTGTTCCCCCCGTAGCGCATGTTCGCGGCCTCTGGAGTGGGCGTCGAGCCCCGTACGCCCCAGAACTTAATTCGCATAAAATCGGCTAGTCTGTATCGTTATACTCGATCCGCCGATATCCTTCCGTCAATTTCCACTTCTGGTTCGCTGTTACCTGGCCCGGCCCGAAAGCGGTTCGCGCGATCATTCCTGCTCGCGCAAAAATGCTCAAAATATTCGGGTTATGCAAAATTCTAGCGCCATTAGTAAATCCAACAAGTGACGAAAGTTACTTGGAACGCTGCGGGCAGCCGAATGTTCATCCGCTGCCGCTATAATCCAAGGCATTCAAACCATGCTCCTACCTGAGTTCAAGGAGTTCTCCCGGCTGGCTCGCGAGGCGACGCTGATCCCCGTCGTGAAGTCGGTGAGCGCCGATTTGTTGACTCCGGTCTCGGCTTTCCTTGCCATTGCCGCCAAGGAGCCGCACGCGTTTCTGCTGGAATCGGTGGAACGCGGCGAGCAGATCGGCCGCTACACGTTCCTCGGCGCTCGCCCCTACATGCGGGTCAAGGCCCATGCCGGTAAGGTCGAGATTGAGCGCGGACGCACCACAGAAGTGGTGAACGAAAGTGTTTTTCAGGTGGTGAAGCGGTTGCTGGGCGAGCATCGCCCGGCCAGCGTCGCCGGTTTGCCTCCATTTACCGCCGGTGCTGTGGGATATTTTTCTTACGACGTGGTTCGCCAGTTAGAAAAAATCGGTGACCACGCGAAGGACGACCTTGATCTCCCCGATGCCGAGCTGATGTTCTTCAACCGTCTGTTGGCCTTCGATCATCTGCGCCATCAGATTCATATCGTGGCCGCAGCCGATGTTTCCCGCGAATCTCCGCGCCGCGCCTACGACCGCGCGGTTCGCGATATCGCAGCCCTCGAGCGCCGGCTTGCCGCCGGACTCAGCCCCTCGGTGTGGCGCAGATCGGCGAGATCGCGTCCGGGCAAACTTAAAGTGCACGCCGGAACCAGCCGCGAGAAGTTTCTGCGCGGCGTGGAACGCTGCAAGGAATACATTGCCGCCGGCGACGTTTTTCAGGTCGTGCTTTCGCAGCGCTTCGATTTCATTCCCCAAGTTGCACCCTTCGATCTTTATCGCGCTCTGCGCCAGGTCAATCCTTCGCCCTATCTGTATTTTTTGCGCTCGGGCAATACGAGCGTTCTGGGCTCGTCGCCGGAGATGCTGGTGCGGGTTACCGGGCGCAAACTGGAATATCGCCCGATCGCGGGCACGCATCCCCGCGGACGCGACGAGGCCGAAGACGCACGCCTGGAACATGCCATGCGCAACGACGAAAAAGAGCGCGCCGAGCACGTGATGCTGGTCGACCTGGGCCGCAACGATCTGGGACGCGTCAGCGAATACGGCTCAGTGCGCGTGAAAGACCTGATGTATGTGGAGCGCTATTCGCATGTGATGCACCTGGTCTCGGCGCTGGAAGGCACGCTGCGCTCCGGTCTCAACGCCATGGACGCCTTCGCCGCCTGCTTTCCCGCGGGCACGCTGAGCGGAGCGCCCAAAGTCCGCGCTATGCAGATCATCGAAGAACTAGAACCCACCCGCCGCGGCATCTACGGAGGGTCCGTGCTCTACGCCGATTTCGCGGGCAATCTCGATTCCTGCATCGGTATTCGCACGCTGCTGATGCAAGGCAAGAAAGCCTATCTGCAAGCGGGCGCGGGGATCGTGGCCGATTCCGATCCGGCTACCGAATTTCAGGAGTCTTTGAATAAGGCGCAGGCGGTGATGAAAGCGGTCGAATTGGCGGGAAACAGGGGCTAGGGCTCAGAAGCTAGGGCTCAGTTCAGGTTCGGGAATTTCACAGGCTCGTTGTGATATCCGTCACAGCATTGGAAACCTTATTAGGGCACAGTCTTTTCATGCAATGCGTATCGATGCCTGTGCAGTCCTATCGTGATCTTGTCGCCTGGCAGAAATCCTTTCAGCTGGTGCTGGCGGTTTACCGCGGCACGCAGGTCTTTCCCAAGACAGAAACCTACGGACTGGTAACCCAGTTGAGGCGTGCCGCGGTGTCGATTCCCAGCAACATCGCCGAGGGTCATGCCAGAACTACCACCGGGGAGTTCAAGCATTTCCTAGGCATTGCAATGGGCTCTTTGGCGGAAGTCGAGACCCAGATTCTGCTCTGCCAAAGCCTGGGCTACGTTGCGGCGGAGGACTCAGAAAGCTTGTTGGAGAGCGGCGCAGAGGTAGGCAAGATTATTCACGGCCTCCTGCGCGCGTTAAAAAACTGAGCCCTGGCCCCTAGCCCCTGAGCCCTAAAAAATTTCCCACCAGCTTTTTGCCCGCGTCCGTCAGTACGCTCTCGGGATGAAACTGCACACCTTCGACCGCATATTCTCGATGCCGTAGGCCCATGATCGTACGCGTGCCGTCTCTCTCGGTGGTCCAGGCGCTGACTTCCAATTCCGCCGGCAAATCTTTTTCTTCCACGATCAGCGAGTGGTAGCGCGTGGCCGTCATCGGCATGGGCAATCCCTGAAAGACGGACTTATTGTCGTGCATGACTGCGCTGGTTTTGCCGTGCATCAGATGCGGCGCTCGCACCACGCGTCCGCCGAAGGCTTCTCCAATGGCCTGATGCCCAAGGCACACACCCAGCAGCGGAACCTTCCCCGCGAAGTGGCGGATCAGTTCGATGCTGATGCCCGCTTCCTGCGGCGTGCAGGGCCCAGGCGAAACCACAATTCGCTCCGGGCGCATCTTGCCCACTTCCGCAACCGTGACTTGATCGTTGCGCCGCACTTCCACCTGCTCGCCCATTTCCCCGATGTACTGCACCAGGTTATAGGTAAACGAATCGTAATTGTCGAGAACGAAGACCAAGGCTGTAACTCCTGCTGCTAGAGTACACCGGAAATCGGCGGGTTTTGGCCGGATATTGCCCGGCCTTGCCGGGGAGTTAGCGACTTACAATTGGGCGTCTCTGGGCGCATCCCCCAGACGGGCCACGGCTGTATCCTAAAGTGTAATTGACCAAAGGACACCTACACGGGCATTCTAATAACACAGGTAACACAGGTTTCAATCATACGCGTGCCACTTTAACGCCACTTGGAGAAGGCATGGCTGAGCCGCAGCAAGAAAAACGGGCTGCTCGACGTTTCGCGCTCCATGTCCCGCTTACCATCGAACGCGGCAATCCCGGTCACAGCGAACCTGCTGAAATCCGTGACGTGAGCGCGCGCGGAATTTGTTTCTATCTGGATTCGGCAGTGGCCCAGGGTTCGTCCCTGGGATTTACGCTCACGCTGCCGCCGGAGATCACGCTCACCGAAAGCATCCGCGTGCAATGCAAAGGCCGCGTCGTCCGCGTGGACGATGCCACCGACACGGGCAAGGTCACCGTCGCCGCCGTGATCGAAGAATACGAATTCCTGCCGGAAGCGTAGATGCGCAGGTTTCAAGGTTTCATAGTTTCAAGGCACTTTACGTTCTGCACTTTGAAACATTGAAACATTGAAACCTTGAAACATTGAAACCTTCCCACCTCGCTTTCGTATAATCTTCCAGAAGACGATCCCTGTGCTCCGCATCGTACCCAAGGCTATCTGTGTTCTTGCGCTGGCGTTGCTGCCTTCGGCGGCAGCCGCGCAGAATTTTGGACCGCCGCGCACTATCCAGAGCGTCCGCATCGTGCACGAGAAAGGCATTCCTGCGGTCGAAATCATTTCCACCGGCACCGTGATTCCGCAGATTCAGACTCTCGATTCGCCGCCACGCCTGGTCATCGATCTGCCCAACTCGCGTCTGGGCCTGACCGACAAGCACATCGAAGTGCAAAAAGATAATATTCTGGCGATTCGCGTCGACCAGTACCGCGCCAGGCCTCCGGTCACGCGCATCGTGCTCGACCTGCTGGCGCCCTACGGGCACTCCTGGGATGGAGTGGGCCACCGATTAATGGTCCGGCTGAAGCCGCCGGAAGATGAAAACGCGGACGTGGAAGCGAAATCCCAGCAGCCGGATCAGGGATTCACCCTCACTCCAGAAGCGTCGGTGGTGCCGGTTGCGGGAGGCGCAGGCTCGGCTTCTATGTCGGCGAGCCATCTCGCCGCCGGTTCTTCGGTCACTGCCGGCAGCGATACTACTATTCTGCATCTGCCGCGCGGAGGCGAAGTCCGCATCTGCCCTGCCACCACGCTCTCGGTTACGCCGTCGCAGTCCAAGCGCGATCTGATGTTTGGCATGAACACCGGAGCGATCGAAACGCATTACACGCTCAGCACGTCCGCCGACGCCGTGCTCACGCCCGATTTCCGCATCATGTTCGCGGGGCCCGGAGAATTCCACTTCGCCATCAGCGCGGACTCGCACGGCAACACCTGCGTGCGCACGCTCAAGGGCAACACCTCATCGGCGATTGTTTCCGAATTGATGGGCGACCGTATCTATCAGGTGCGGCCGACCGAACAAGCCGTGTTCCGCGCCGGGCGCATCGACAAGGTGGATACCGACGTTCCGCTGGAATGCGGATGTCCGCCGCCCCCGCCGGTGCTGCGCGCCAGTGCGCCGCCCGCGGCCGCACCAGAAGCGGATACATCATCGAAGGTGGCTCTCGGAGGCGCAGCTTCCGGAAATTCGGCGGAGAATGGGCAAGCCAACGCCCCAGTGACGCGATTGTCGAACGGCCCTGAGACCGCTCCCTTGCCGCCGTCGCAGCCCAATGACATTCATGTGCAGGTCGATGCCCCGCTCGTGTTCAATGCAAAGGATCGTGCCACCGTGCCGCCCGCGCCGGTCGAGACCGCAAAGCAGCTTCGAGCAGAAGAGTCGATGGCTGAAGCGTCGCGGCAGGTTCATCTCGATGCCGTGGTCGAGCCCCCGCCCGCAGACAGCCCGAGCAAGCACCGCGGGTTCTTCGGCCGCATCAAGGGATTTTTCGGCAGCATATTCAAGTGAGCATTCAAACTGAGGCAGTACCGGAAAACTTCAGGGCTTTAGAAGTTCAAGGTCTCAAAGTTTCCGGAGTGCGGAGTTTCCAGAAACAGAATTTTGGTGCGGTTCGTGACCGCGGTAATGGTCTTCACTCTTCCCCGCCTTGAAACTTTGAAACTCTGAAACCTTGAAACCTGCTTTTTTGCGCTTACCGCTAAGTCGTTGAACCTTCGTGGAAGTCGTTGAAAGTAGGTGGAAGTTGTTGATTTGTCGTCAAACGCGCCAGGAGGCGATTTGGCGAACGATAACGGCCCCGCCTGTGGTCAGGGACGGTCGCGTCATAATTATCGATTGTAGGGGCCCTGTTGCCGCAGCAAGGGGCATGTCACAAATTCGCCGGAACGGCTTTTTGCGCCACCCGCGCACGGAATTGCGTATTTTCTGTCCCAAAATGGGAAATAGTGGCAATATTGTACATAATTGCACGTACATAGTTGTGTTGTTCATACAACCGTGTACGTACATAAGAATTCGCTTAGTCTTCGCCCATTGCCGGTAAAATTTCGCAACCCGAGGGACCCCCGAGCCGCAGGATTCAAACTGCTCCACCAGACACCACCGCCGTCCCCGGAAATCCTTTTCCTCGCTCGCCGCGTCCTAGTACCCATGCGGACACTCGTTCGCCCTTAGGAGTGCGCCATGACAGAAGCACCACCGGTTCCCACGTTGTTTTCGACACTCGGCGGCGAGAACGACTCGCGGGTTCGTCCTGAAACCATTCTGTTCTCTCTGCTCGGTCATGTTGCCGTTCTGGGTGTGATCGTCTACCTGACTAGCTGCGTGATTCGCAGCGCGCCTGAAATCGCCCGCCACCTGCCCAAGCTCGACGATCTCCCCCTGATCTTTTCTGGCCACAATGGCGGAGGCGGCGGTGGCCTTGATCCGCTGGCCGCCACTCACGGCAATCTGCCGCGCGCTTCGCTGACGCAAATTGTTTCTCCGACTGTGATGCTGCCCAAGGAAATGCCCAAGCTCGCGGTGGATGAGACGGTGATGGTGGCGCCGGACATTAAATTCCCTCAAGGTGGGCAGATCGGTGACCCCATGTCGAAAGTCACACAATGGCTCTCGGATGGTCCCGGAGGCCCGGGCGGCATTGGCCCGGGATGTTGTGGCGGTGTGGGGCCATCGGCAGGGCCGGGCGCGGGAGAAGGTCCGCCTGGCATCTATCCCGCGGGAAAGTTGGGCACGACTGTGCCAGAAGTTATTTACGGTCCGGAGCCGAGTTTTTCCGAGGAAGCGCGCAAAGCGAAAGTGCAGGGAATTGTTCTGCTGATGCTCGTAGTGGGAAAAGATGGCCGGCCTTATGACGTCCACGTGAAGCAGAGTTTAGGAATGGGGCTGGACGAACAGGCGATCAGCACCGTGAAGCGCTGGCGCTTTCGTCCCGCCACCCACGACGGACAACCCGTCGCGACCCAGATCGCGGTGCAGGTGGACTTTCACCTGTACTGACGCGCCAGTGCGTACTGACGCACAAATGCGCGAATGCCTATCCTCGGCCCTTTATCCTCGATTGATGGCGCGCCGGATGGGGTCTACTTTTTCGCGCGCGGCTTCGCGCAGGTCTTCCGCCAGGCCTGAAGCTGCATCGATGCCGCGGCTGGCTGCGTCGCGGACGCTCTTGCCCGCGTCCCGTACACGATCTTTGGCATCGTCGGCCCAGTCGCCCACGGTATCGAGCGCGTCGTCGTATCCGCGTTTGATGTCTTTGCGAAGATCCTTGCCCGACTTGGGAGCCAGCAGAAGCCCAGCCAGCGCTCCCGCACCCAGCCCGATCAACAGAAATGTGATTGCCGTGCCGACGTTGCCGCTCTCCGAAGATTCATACTTTCCAATGCGCATGATCCGTCCTCATTTCCGCCCGCAAGAAAGCTAACGGCATTGCAGGCTTCCTACTTGACCATCATAGACTGGGGCAGCCTGGATTTTCGATATAGATGCAGTTTGGGGGCCTTCCGGTGGTGTGCGGCTCCGATAATTTCTATCGGGATTTGCTATCGGTCAACGACTGGGAGATTGCAAAAGAGTCCATCGATTCGTGGGCCTGTTCTACTTCGGAGTCAAAGTTGCTTCGCGCCGCCACAGCGGGAATCCTTCCGCGCCCACGGCTAGCATGCCCAGCGATGGCCCAACTTGCTTTCGCATGTTCTCCGGAGCTTGCACTTCGGCGGTCGGAGCTTCTGTCAGTCCGGCGAAGATCGGCTTGCCGGACTCGGTTTCGTAGGCATAGGAGGTGATGGTGGCCGCGGACCTGCTACGGCCCGTGATGTTGACCGTCAGGCGCACCCAGCCGTAGTGGGTTTCGCCATCGATCAGGAAGCGGACGCCGAGATAAGCGGTCCTATCGTTTCCTGCCCACGGGCCGAAGGCGTTCCCTGGTCCGAAGGTGCTGCGCGCGGTCGCCGCCAGGCGCACAGCCGATTTGCGGTAAGAAAAATAGGTTCCCTTGCCGGCGCCGGAAACAAAATAGCGGCCGGCTCCGATTTGCGCGCCCTTGGCTAACGGGAATGCGTTCTTAAGCTCTTCTTCAGTGAAGCTGGTGCGACCGACGACTCCCTGGCCATACGATGCATTCACCGCCTTCAGGCTGTTGCCAATGGCGCCGAAGACGGAGAAGCTGCTGAGGATTAATCTCAGGTCGTTCGCTCCGTCGTTCTGGAAAGAAATCGCGACGCCACCACCGTGGCCCACATTTTCGATAGGGATGGGGATGGTTTTCTGGGTGACGACGACTTCGGCTTCGGCGGGCGGGGCTAAAGCCAGAATGCTCACGCCGGCGGCAACGGCGGCAAGCGAATACAGACCTAGTTGCCGATTGGGATAATTCGTGGTTGCTTTGCTGGCGGCGTTGGCGCGTTTGGACATGGGGGGACTCCTGTTAGAGAATCGGAATGTTTTGCGAGCTTGAATTCGTTTGGCGACGCCACAGCGGCATGGTTTCTGCGCCGGCGGCGAGCATGCCGAGCGATGGTCCACTTTGATCCCGCACGTTTTCCGGAGATTTAACTTCGGCTGTCGGCTCCTCCGTCTGTCCCGCGAAGATGGCCTTGTTGGGCTCGGTTTCGTAGGCGTAGCCCGTGATCGTTGCCTTCAAGTAGCGGGCGGGATTGGCCGAGATGGCCACGGTCAACCGTATCCATCCATAATGGGTCTCGCCATCAATCAGGAAATGAACGCCCAGGTATCGGTCCTTCGCGTTGTCTCCCCAGTTGCCATGGAATTTATGGTGGAGATAACCACCGGTAGCCCGTTCGATTCGGGCGAAACTTCCGGAATTAAACTGTGCCGACGGTCCAATCTCGGCGCCTCGGGCCAGGGCAGATGCATAAAATGTTCCGGCAACTCCGGAGTTTTGGACGCGAAAACTCGTGCCGCTGAACGAGGCGTAGCTGCCAATGAACGTGAAATCGGTGACGCCGTCATGGTTCATGTCGATGCCGACGCCGCCACAGCAAATGATCGGGATCGGGATCGTTTTCCTGGTGACCACAACCTCTCCGGCAGCGGGCTGCGCTATGGCGAGCAGACTCACGCCGGCCGCGGCGGCGGCGAGCGAGTACAGACCTATCTGGCGACTGAGATTGTTCGCAGAAGCTTTCTTGCCGGAATCTGCGGTCTTAGTGGACATTGGAACCCTCCTTTTAACTCGTTCTTTCAGGCCAAGCAGTGGCGCTTCCTTTTCTAATGCGTGATTTCGTATAACGAGCCATAGCCGAGGGCTCCGTAAGAGCTGGTCGTCCCGTAAAGATTGCCCGCTGCGTCGAGCGTCACTCCGCCGTTAGGGTAGCCGCCATCCGCGGTTGTGAAGCTGTATAGAGTCGTCATCGTCCCAGTCGCGTCATATTCGAAGACCGTTCCGAGACTGAACTCCCCGCCGTCATGAGTGACGCCGTAAAGATTTCCCGCCCCGTCGCGGGTTAGGCCCGCCTGGGTTGGATACACTCCATCGCCACTGGTGCTCCCGAAGTTGTGCAGCACGGTAAAACCGCTCGTCTTATCTAACTTGAACAATGTTCCCTCGTCGAAAGCCCCGCCTTCAATGGCAGTGCCGTAGAGATTCCCCTCACTATCCATAACCAGAGCCGAGCCGAATGTCCCGTCCGGCGTTCCGGCGAAAGTGTGCAAGGCTGAGGCATTGCCGTTCGCATCCAACTTTAAGATCGCCCCACAACCGCAAGTGATATTGCCGCCCCGTTGTGTCGTGCCATAGAGATTGCCGGCAGCGTCACGGATGACGCCCACTGCCGGTTCAACTCCCAAAGGGCCTCTCGTGGGGAAGCTGTACAGGACTGTTTCCCTGCCGGTTGGGTCGATTTTGAACACCGTTCCGCTGAAGGCCGTACCGCCATACTCGGTGGTGCCGTAAACATTGCCCGCTGAGTCGCGGATCAGATTCGATTCGGGCAAGGATCCATCGGTATTGATGAAGCTGTGCAGAACGGTTATGTTGTCGGCCGTATCCAGCCTGAAGACGGTGCCGCATCCCTTGGGGCAGTCGTGAATTCCGAAAGTGCCACCCTCAAAAGCGGTGCCGTAGAGGTTGCCGGCAGCGTCCCGGATCAGGTTCGCAACAGGATATGCCCCGGCCTTCCCTGTGAAGGAGTAAAGAATGGTGAACGTGCCAGTGGAATCCACTTTGAAGAGTGTTCCGCAGCCGTAATTGCAGACGGAGCTTCCTCCAACGACCATCGTGCCGTAGAAGTTGCCGGCCGCATCGAGGATTACGCTGGACTGACCGATCCCGTCCGCGCCGCCGGTGAATGAGTAGAGCACGGTTAACGTCTGCGCTTGCGCGGGAAGGGAGAAAGCTGCGAGTGCGGGCAGGATCGCGAACACCAATGAGCAGTGCCACCACTGTTTATGAATTGCTTTCATCGGTGGAATGTGGTGTGCGCTGGATCCTCGTAATTCAACGTTCATTCGCTGCATCCTTTTCCGCTCGATCAAACGGCTCGATCAAATAAAGACTTGGAACTTGTTCCTGGCCCAAGGGAACCCTCAGGCTTGTTCTACTTCGAAGCTGTAGTTTCTTCGCGCCGCCACAGCGGCAAGCCTTCTGCGCCGGCGGCCAGCATGCCGAGCGCTGGGCCACGCCGATTTTGGATGTTCTGCGGAGCCTGAACTTCTGACGTTCGCTCCTCGGTTTGTCCGGCGTAGATCGACGCGTTGGGCACGGTTTCGTAGGCGTATTCGGTGATCTCCGCCGACATGACGGGCCCGTGCAATTGTGTACTTGTGGTAACGGTCAGGCGTATCCAGCCATAGTGGATTTCGCCGTCGATCTGGAAGCGGATGCCGAGATATCGGTCCTGAGGATTTCCGTCCCAGTATCCAACGAAACGTTTGCCGGACCGGAAGCTTGTACTTGCCTCGATGAGGGCAAACCCCCATTTGAAATAAGTGGACTTCTTGCCGATTTGTGCGCCGGGCGCCAAGTCCATGCCGTACGAGCTAAAGCCATTCACCATCACACCGTCATTCCTGGTTTTGCCTTCCAGGAAGAGTTCCCGGTCAGGAAAATTATTGGCGGAAGCAGGGCCGCTGTTGAGATAGAAAAAGAAGTCGTCATTGCCGCTGTTGGCGAGAGAGAGCTTGACGGGTTGGGGCGCATGGGAATTCGCTAGCGGGATGGGGATGGTCGCGTGCGTGACCACAACTTCTGCAGCGGCGGGCTGAGCTAGAGCCAGCAGGCTTACGCCGGCGGCTGCGGCTGCCAGCGCATACGGGGTTAGCTGGCGATTGACCTGCACCGAGGCTGCTTGGTTTGCGGAGTTGGAGCGTCCAGACATGAGAGTCTCCTGCTAGAGGTTCGAAATGTTTTCCTGGCTCGATTTTTCTCTACGCCAGAGCACTGCGCCCTCTGCTCCCAACGCGAGCATGCCGAGCGATGGACCGCGCTCACCCTGGACGCCAGCTGGTGGCTGAAGCTCGGCAGTCGGTTCTTCCGTTAGTCCCGCATAGATTGGCGTGTTGGGCTCGGTTTCGTAGGCGTAGGCGGTGACTTTGGCCGATAGGAACGGGGCGTGCGCGCTTCGGTGTGTCGTGACCGTCAGTCTGACCCAGCCATAGTGCAATTGGCCGTCGATCTCGAAGCGGACCCCGAGATATCGATCTTTCGGATTCCCAATCCACTCCCCCTGGAAAGATCTGCCGCGTGAGGTGGAAAAACTTTCCTCCACGACTCCGCCGAGAAGGAAGCGAGCGGGGTAGGTCAGATTCGAACCGATCTTGGCGCCGCGTGGCAGTGCCGATACGAACGGAATAAAGTTGCTCCAGCCCCGAACTCCATCGTGCGATCCGGGTGGCGCCGCCCCTAGAAACCTGGACGAGCGGCCGTAGCCGACGAAGCTGGAGAGCGATAAAACGATATCGGGGACTGCGTTATTGGTGAGCGAAAGCATGATGGGTTGCGGTAGGCCGCCCGACTTCGACATCGGGATGGAAATCGTCTTTTGCGTGACGACAACCTCGGCAGCGGCGGGCTGGGCTGTGGCGAGAAGGCTCACGCCGGCGGCGGCGGCAGCCAGCGAATAGAGACCTATCTGTCGATTGAGGCTGTTCGAAACTGCCTTCTTGCCAGAGTCCGCGCGCCGAGTTGACATTGGAGACCTCCGTGAAAAATTGCTCTTACTTCGACGCCAAATTCTCTTCCCGTCGCCACAGCGGCACGGCTTCTGCACCGGCGGCGAGCATGCCGAGCGAGGGGCCGGCTTGATTAGGGACGTTCTCCGGGGCCTGCAGTTCGGCGGTTGGGTCGTGCGTCAGTCCCGCATAGATGGGCGTGTTGGCCTCGGCTTCGTAGGCGTAGGCGGTGATGGTGCCGCGAAGCGAGAAACAATGGTTCGCCTTCGAGGTTAGGGTCATGCGGATCCATCCATAGTGGGTTTCGCCGTCGATCAAGAACTTTACGCCCAGATAGCGGTTCTGCGGATCGTTGCCCCAATTCCCGCGCAAGGTCCTGCGGGTGGCGTGTCCACTAACGCAATCCCCATAGGAGCGCTCAACGACCGCCAAGCCATTGGTGCTGAAGCGCGCCGAAGGCCCAATCTTTGCGCCGCGAGCCAGCGCAGAAGCGTAGAAATTTACGTTTCCAGGGCTGGCCACGACGGCACCACCTCCCACCGGGCTCAGGTTGAAGGTCGCGCGAAAGTTCGGCGAAAAATCCTGATAGGAAAAAATCGACATGGCGAAATCCGCCACGCCGTCATGGTTCATATCGAGCGTAATCCCCACCCCGCCGCCCACCGGCAAATGCGCCCTGGTGACCACCACCTCGGCGGTGGAGGGTGTGGCCAAAGCCAGCACGCTGACGCCCGCGGCGCAGGCGGCGAGCGAATACAGACCGATTTGCCGATTGAGACTGCTCGAAGATGCTTTCTTGCCGGAGCCGGTGCGTTGCGTCGACATGGAATTCCTTCGTGAAAAATTGTTCTACTTCGAAGCCAAAGCTTCGTCCCGTCGCCACAGCGGAACGGCATCTGCGCCGAGGGCGAGCATGCCGAGCGAAGGGCCGGGCTGATTCTGGATGTTGGCCTGAGGCTGAAGCTCGGCGGTCGGCTCTTCGCCAGCTCCCGCGGAAATGGGCGCGTTGGGCTCGGTTTCGTAGGCGTAGGCGGTGATGGTAGCCGTCATCCCAACTTGGATCGATGTATTCACCGTCAGGCGGACCCACCCGTAGTGCCTTTCGCCGTCGATGAAGAACCGCACGCCAAGATACGCAGTCTTGGGATTTCCTGCCCAGGGTCCAAAAACTGTCCTTGTCACCGAGCCGACAAAGGTTCTTGCCAGACGGGCTGCCGAATAACAGGAATGGCTGCCCTCGCAGGCCGCAGACATAAAATGGGCGTCTGGGCCGATGGGTGCGCCTGGCGGTAAAGCATAGGCGTAGATCTGCCCCGTCACGCCCTTGCCCTCGGCCGCATTGACTGCCTTCAGACAAGCGCCAGCGGTGCCGAAGACCGCAAAATCGCTGAGTACCAGCTTCAAATCGGCCATCCCATCGTTCTGGAAAGAGATGCCCACGCCTTCAGTACCCCAATAGGATAAGGGGATTCGAATTGTCTTTGTTGTGACCACGACCCCTCCCTCGGCGGGCTGGGCTAGCGCCAACATACTTACGCCAGCCGCGACGGCTGTGAGCGAGTACAAACCTAGTTGGCGACTGAAGTTGCTCGAGCACAGTTTCTTGCCGGAGTTGGTGGCGCGTCCAGACATTAAGAGTCCTCCTTAGAGGCGGTGAGTGCTATTTGGAGTTCGCAACCTCTTCCCGTCGCCACAGCGGCACGCTTTCCGCGCCCAGGGCGAGCATTCCAGGCGATGGTCCTTTTTGATGCGGCAAACTCTGCGGAGTTTGCAACTCGGCTGCCGGTTCTTCGGTCAATCCCGCATAGATCGGAGTGTTGGGTGCGGTTTCGTAGGCGTACGCCGTGATCATTCCGCGAATCGACATGGGGGTGCCCGACATCGTGACCTTTAGGCGAACCCACCCATAATGAGTCTCGTCATCAATCTGAAACTTAACGCCGATATAGCGGTTTGCCGGATCATTGCCCCATTTCCCCTTTATGAATCTGGATGTGATGTGGTTACTGGTGAAGGCTCCAAGAGAGTCCTCGATGATTTCGTGGGAAGAATCCGGGCTGAATCGGGCCGACGGCCCAATCTTGGCGCCTTGAGCCAACGCCGACACATAGAGCAATTGCCTCGGGTGAGTGGCAACGGCGCCTGCACCGCGCTCAGGGACCACGTTTAGATCGCAAAGAAAGCTGCGCCCGAATTCTTTGTAAGAAAAAAGCGAGAAATAGAAGTCCGTGGTTCCGTCGTGGTTCAGGTCGAGCGAAACTCCGACGAGCGGAACGATGGGGAGGTTCGCTTTGGTGACCACCACCTCAGCTATTGCCGGACTGGCCAAAGCCAGTAGACTCACGCCCGCGGCCGCTGCGGCGAGCGAGTATAAATTCATTCGGCGATTGAAATCTGAAGTTATTTTTCGATCGGGGCCGTCAGCTTTTTTCCGGTACATAGAATTCTTGCCCTTCGATGTTGGCAATCCGAACGTCTTCCTGTCGTCACCCATCTGTCGTCACCCATGACTTGCATTGGTCCTCAAGGGACGATCTTAAAGACCACACCGCAATCGCAATAGTCGCCGCCTCCGGCAGGGCCATAGACATCGCCTGCTGCGTCCAGGATGATCGCGCCGGGCACCCACCCATCGCTAAAATTGGAAAAGGTATACAGAACGGTCTCCTCGTCGGTTGAATTGAGCTCGAAGACTACGCCGCAGCCTGGGGGGCTGTTGTTACCGAGATTGCAATTGAGATCGCCACCGTTGCCGGTTGAGCCGTAAATGTTGCCCGCCGCGTCCAGGGCCACGCCGGCCCAAGGCAGGCTTCCGTCAGATCCACCGGTGAAACTGTGCAGAACGGTTTCGTTGCCTGACGGATCCAACTTGAACACGGTTCCAGTGCATTCGCCCGGAGAGCAACCGCTGCCGCCGAAGTGTGTCGTGCCGTAGAGGTTACCCGCCGCATCCAGAACTAAAGTTCCGGTGGGCATACCGCCGTCGGCTCCGCCAGTGAAGGTGTAAAGAACGGAGACTCGCCGGTTGGAGAGAGCTTGAACACGATTCCGCTAGGCACTTGATCGCCGCCCTCTGCGGTGCCGTAAAGATTACCGGCCGCATCGAGGGTCAGGCCATTCGGACCTAGGCCGTCGGATCCATCCTTGAATTCATAAAGTACGGTGTATTTGCCCTTCGAATTCAGCTTGAATATTGTGCCGCAGCCGTAGTACTGGTTATTGCACTTGTAATCGCCGCCCGCTCCGGTTGTCCCGTACAGATTGCCCGCCGCGTCCTCAACCACGCCAGTTTCGGGAAGCGCGCCATCGCCGCTGCCGCCGAAGTTGTGCAGGATCGTCTCATGCCCGCTGGGATCCAACTTGAAGATTGTTCCGCAGTTGTGAGGGCTGTAACCAGTGGAACAATCAGAACCTCCGCTGAGAGTCGTGCCATAGAGATTGCCTGCCGCGTCCCCTACTACACTGACCGGACCACTCCCATCACCAGCGTAGGCTCCAAAGCTATACAGCACGGTTTCTTTCCCAGATGGAGTCAGCTTAAAGATTGCACCGCCACTGTGAGCGCCGCCGTTGTACGTCGCGCCATAGAGATTGCCCGCCGCATCCCGGATTACACCCTGGGGTTCACTCCCGTCCGTGGGGTTGGGAAACGTATAGAGCACTGAGTAGGTCTGGCCTTGCGCCAAGGTTGCAAGCGCAAAAAGCGCTGGCAGGATGGCGAGCCCCAGTGCGGAGAGAAGCGAGCGCTTGCCAGTCGCAATGGAAGGGATCCATTCAAACTTCATAGCAGAGTATCCTTTCAACCGTTGATTCGGTTACGGCGCTCTTCATTCTTGACCGCCGACTGTGCTTGCTTCCTCGAACTGGGGGCAAGCCTTCTGCGCCCGCCGGGGTGAGTGCTATTTCGAGGTAAGAGCCAGATCCCGTCGCCACAGCGGGACGCCTTCCGCGCCGAGGGCGAGCATGCCCAACGACGGACCGCGATGGTTTGGAACGCTCATCGCAGGCTCAAGCTCAGCGCTTGCCTCCTTCGTAAGTCCCGCGTAGATGGTCGTGTTGGCTTCGGTTTCGTAGGCATAAGCGGTAATCTGGGCCGACAGGGGCGGTCCATCCAGTTGTGGACTTGCCGTCACAGTAAGCCGTACCCAGCCATAGTGGAGTTCGCCATCCATCGTGAAGCGGACGCCGAGATACTTGTTCCTGGGAGTTCCGCACCCCAGAGGACGATCCCTAAGGTCCGCGCCCCAATATCCAATGCAATATTTGCTGCCGCCGGCGGTTGCGCTGAACTCAACGAGGATCTTGTAGGGGTCGAAAAAGCCACTTTTAGGGGAAGGACCAATCTCCGCGCCCCGCCCCAGCGCAAACGCGTAGGCATCCCATGTGCCCCCTCCAATCACTCCATCCTGTTGGCTTGAGGCGCCTACCAGAAGCGTGCGCCCGGGCTCGGCTCCGCCAGAGAGAGTGAAGGAAAAATTGTTGATTCCGTTATTGGCCATGGAGATTTTCACGGGCTCCGGTGCGCTGCTGGAGCCCACGGGGATGGGAATGGTTTTGTGGGTAACCACGACCTCGCCGGCGGCGGGCTGACCCAAGGCCAACATGCTTACGCCGGCCGCGCAGGCGGCCAGCGAATACAGGCCGAGCTGGCGATTGAAATTGCTCGATGTTTTCTTGCCGGAATCGGCGGGCTGAGTCGTCATTGGGAATCCTCCACGAAGACTTGGAACTCGTTGCTGGCCAAGGAGCGGAGCCGCCACATGTCCTTGCGGGTGCGCTGCACCTGGCCCCATCGGGCTGCGATGGTTGCTAAGAGGCAGCCTGCGGACCGGCTCCTCCCGCAGCGGTTCCCCGGATGATGACTTGTTCCCCAATACTCCCGGCCACCGGTGGCCGCCTTGATAAGCTTGAGGCGATGCTAGACCAGACTGCACGCCCTTGTCTTTCAGAGAATTGAGCTTTTATCAGCGGATTGATGTAATTCTGCGGGCCGGCACGGTGGGGGCACTCCTTTTTTGAGCCCCAATTGCGATTTTCGCCCAGCGTCGCGTACTGCGCCGGTTCGGCGTAAAATGCATGCTATGTACATGCAAGACAAATATCACAACGCCCGAGGGGTTATTTACACGGTCGGCCTCGTGGCTCTAGCCGTTCTTCTGGCATGGAAGTACGTCGTCCGCTGACGTTTGGCAACGCGGTGTCCACCAGATCGAGGCCCCGGTTTCCTTTCCCACGGACCCGCGTGTAAAATAGCTAGGTTAGGCCTTCGTGGCGGCGGAGACTGTGGCTTGCCCGTCTCCTGGCGCGCTCCGTTTGCTCCGGGGAGGCTCTTCCGCCGGCTTCATACCGTACAAGCTCGTAGAACAAGGAGAATTCGCACCCGATGTCGATCCCTGCCACACAGCTCCGTCCCGGCATGATCATTAAGCATAATAACGATCTGCATTCCGTGTTCTCGGTCGAGCACCGCACGCCCGGCAACCTGCGCGCCTTCATTCAGGCCAAGCTGCGCAACCTGCGCACCGGAGCCATGTTCGAGCACCGCTTCCGCTCGCCCGATCCCATCGAGAAGATCAACGTCGACGAGGTCGAGATGCAGTTCCTCTATTCCGACGGCGACAGCTATTACTTCATGGATACTTCGAACTACGAGCAGACCCACCTGACCAAAGAGGTTCTTGGAGACGCGGTCGAATATCTGATTCCGAACCTCGAGATTAAAGTGGAATTCTTCGATGGCAAGGCGGTCGGCATCGAACTGCCGCAGACTGTCATTCTCACCGTGATCGAGACCGAACCGGGATTGAAGAGCGCGACCGCTTCCAGCGTAACCAAGGCCGCCAAAACCGAGACCGGACTGGTGGTGCAGGTGCCGCCCTTCATCAACGAAGGCGAGAAGATCAAGGTGGATACGTCGGAAGGCGCATACCTGTCGCGAGCCTGAAATGCATCAACAATTTCTTCCCCCGTGCTGCAAGCTGGCCAGCCGCAGCCCCGGAAGGTGTGCGAAGTCCGCGGTGTTGAGGGTGAGGAGTGCGTAACTGCGCTCGATGGCTTGAGCGGCAAGCCAGAGGTCGTGATAACGAGGCCGCGGCGACCGCCCTTTCTGTTTCACGGCAGCGGCCAATAGGCCAAATGCGGCCGCCGTTTGCCGCGTGATGCCAAGCGTGGGTAGGCGCTCGAATTGGCGCAGGTTGGCTGCCCGCATAGCCCGCTCCGCCGGATCGCTGCACGATTCCACCCCAAAGCTCAATTCCCCTAGTGAAATCACCGAAATGAATACCGGCGCTTGGCCGGCCACGCGCAAGACAGCGTCGCGGTCGACCTCTCCCGCCGCCAGCCCCACCCAGATGCAGCTGTCGAAGATCATTCCCAAGAAGATCATTCCCACGGATCGCGCACTGTTTCGTCAAACCGATGTCTGCTGTCTTTGAGCCAGGCCGCGGCGGACTTTGCCGGCAGCCGCGGAGCAAACACGGCAAGGGCCTCCGCTGCGGTCATGGTGGGCTCGGCCGGCACGATTCTGGCAATTAGCACATCGTGGCGCTCCACCGCCACGGCTTCGCCACGGGTGGTCACCTGGTCCAGGATCTTGCGCGTGTTGCGGGCGAGGGCCGTGGCGCTAATGGTCTGCATGTGAATGCCTCAATGCATATAATACATGAATTACATATATTTCGTAATCCGGCGGATCCGACCCGAGCCTAACCGAGCCCCAGCCTTTCGATCGCCTAGGGGAAGCCGCTACTCCCTTTTGCCGGAAGATATCCCTGCCTTTATGGCTCTCCGATCTCTCGCCAACGCAAAATACCCTGTTTAGGGGATTACGGAAAATCGCCTCTAGAGGAAAGTGTATGTCGAGGAGGTGTAAGTATGCCGCTTGGCTCGGTTTTCCAGGGCCCTTACACAAGGTGTGCCGCAGTCGCAATGCTTTGTTTTCTTGTACCTGTGGCCGCGTGGGCTAACAGCAGCTGTCAACCAATGAGTGTGTGCTTCGGCAACTCAGGAGGCACGATGACCGGTACTCCCTCAACAGGCTTTCAATTGAATGGGATGGACGGGTCAGTGGCTTCAACCATCAACAGCATTAACGGTAATCCAGCTACGGGAACTCTGGCGTTCACCCTCGGTTCTGTCATACCAGGGGCGATCACCATGAGCAACCAGGGACTCAACCAGAGCGTTTACTTTAACCCAGGTACGTTCACCATCACGGGAAGCTACGCGGGATTCACGGGAGTCCTGTTCAGCGGCGCGTTCGGCACAGCCACTGACCCCGTGCAATGGGAACTGATCGCCATCACAGGGCACGGAGCGAACGCGACCTACCAGTATGATCTTGAAGGCGTAATCAATGGGAGTTGGTACACGGGCCAGAACTTAAGCGGACAAACCTTCCAGTTCCTGTTCACCACTCATGGTGGGCGGTACACTGGCGGTTCGATCAATCTCGAAAATGGCAGCACCTACATCATTACCCCTGAGCCCGGCACGCTGGGCTTGGTGGGCACCGGTCTTCTGGGATTAGCGTTAAAGGTGCGCCAACGCGTGAGAGACCATCGGAGTAGATTCGAGGCATCAGTTTCCAGTTAAGGCCACAAGTCTGGCAGAAAATATCCTGTGGGCCCACGCAAGCCCCTTCTCGGGTAGTCAGGATTTTCGCTCAACCAGCCAACGAGGTCAAAGCAGCGACGTGGGGCGAAGTCATAATCGCGCTCCATCGGCGCTGCTTTTTTTTGTTTTGGCAGAATCCATTTCATCTGGGCATAATCGTACTGCATGATCGCTTGTTCCCTTTGCGCTTCCGAGCCGATGATTTCAGAGTCCATGATTCCCGAGTGCATGATCTCCGAGTCCACGATCCCCAGGGCCGTAACGGAGCGAGTTCTATGAGTTCAGGTTCGTCGCCGCTGGCCCGCCGCTTTCTGGTCCGCGGACGCGTGCAGGGCGTCGGCTTCCGCTGGTTTGTGGAGCGCGAGGCCCACATTCTCGGCATTGCCGGATGGGTGCGCAATAATCACGACGGCGGCGTCGAAGTGCTGGCTCAAGGCACGCGCGATCAGCTTGCCGGTTTGCATTCTCGCCTGCGCGAAGGCCCGCGTGCCGCTCGCGTCGATAGCGTCGAAGTGTCCGAGTCCGTCGCGGTCGACGGACTTCGTTCTTTCTCCATACAAGGAGCATCTTAAGTGTCCTCCGCTTCGCCAGTCCGCATTACTGCCGCTGAATCCGATCACCTGAAGAAACTCATCCGCGAGATTCCCGACTTCCCCAAGAAAGGGATTCTGTTCTACGACATCACCACATTGCTCAAGGATAAGACCGGGCTGGCCATGCTGATCGACAAGCTCAGCGAGCACTACATTTCGCACGACATCGATCTGGTGCTGGGCATGGAAGCGCGCGGCTTTATCTTCGCCCCGGCGGTGGCCTATCGCCTGAACGCGGGATTCGTCCCCGTGCGCAAACCGGGCAAGCTGCCGGCCGAGTGTGTCACCTACGATTACGCGCTCGAATACGGTACTAATACGCTGCAAGTTCACAAAGACGCGATTCAGAAGGGGCAGCGGGTGCTGATTGTGGATGATCTGCTTGCCACCGGTGGCACGGCCGAGGCGACGGCAAAGCTGGCGGAGTCGTTGGGCGCGAACATCGTCGGCCTGGGATTCGTAGTGGAACTGGAGTTCCTGAAAGGCCGCGAGAAACTCCAAGGCTACGACGTAATGTCGCTGCTGCGCTACGAAAAGTGATAAAGCCGAGGAAGATTAGGGACGCGGAAAAAGCGCTAGTGGTGCAGCTTGCGTCCGAGGGTTCGTATCAGGGCATCGCTTCAGCGATGCCGTTAGACGGCACCTTGGGAAAAGGCTTTAGCCGCTGCGTCTTTCGCGCGTGCCCGCAGCGGCTGAAGCCGATGAGTCCTCTACCGTGCTTCTTACCTCTACCGTGCTTCTTACGGCACGCCTCGAAGGCGTGCCCTGATACAAATCTTGGGGGCTACACCACTACCCGTACCCGGAAAAAATAACGGGCGGACGCTGGTTGACGTCCGCCCGTTTTTCCAAGGAGGAGGTGCCTATTTCCAAATTCGCTCGACAATCAAGCCGACCCCGGTCCAGAAGCTGGCGCTGATGGCAATGGAAAGCGCCATGCCGCCGATTGCGCCCCAGTTGGTGCGGGCGCTTTCGCGGCTGCCGCTCGCTACCGCATCATCCTCAAACCACGACTGCAGGAAGCTCTTGTTCCAGAGGAATCGCTCCCGTGGAAGTCGTTCCCGCGGAGCTTTGTCCCTCGAAGCTCTCTCTCGCGAAGCCAACGACTCGCTCCAGCCGTCAGGAACCGGTGTCAGCCAAATGACAGGAGGACGGACCGCTCCGCTTGCCTTGGGGGAAGGCCGCAACAAACTGTGGCTCACGAAGCACCTCCTGCTACTTGAATTTAGCAACTTGGCATTAGCAACTCGCTGGCCAACTCCCGTTCGGCAATTAAGTTGTTGTATATAAGACGCGGAAGATGCTCGTGGGGTTTGTCAAACCTTTGTAAGCGTTGTGTCACCGCGTAAGAACACCCGCTATATGAGCCAGATCTCATGCAGTTTCGCTCATCCAGGGCAAAATCCTGTCACCAGGCTTCGCCCGCTACCGGAGAAAACCCACCCTCTGGAATGCAGTTTCGTCCTCGGTTCAACTTTCCGCCAGTAGCAATTGCGAGTCCTTGGCGATGTAGCCTTTGCGGCGAAACCAGTCCTGCATGGAATCCCGTAGTTGGTCGAGGGGAACGCCGTAGCCAATTTCCATGCGGCCATCTGCGATGGGAAGCGTGTCGTCGAACACGCTGGCGTTGGTGAAATTGCGCATGGAAAACGAATCCAGCCACTTCAGAGGGCAGGGAAGGGTGCGGCCCTCGGCTTCATACTCCACGCGAATCTTGCGGGCGAACATGTTGGATTCGATTCTAAACGGACTGTCGGGCGGGGCAGAGGTTTCAAAGTTTCAAAATTTCAAGGTTTCAAAGTTTCAAAGTTTCAAAGTCAAATCTCGAGGCTTAAGCCCCTGGCATCTTTTTCCGGTCGCCGCAGTCTCGAGGTTCCGAGGCCTTGAAACCTTGAAACCTTGAAACTTTGACCTCATCGCAGCAGTACGATCCCCGCGATTCCTCCGCCCAACACCACCCACGCGGGACTCACTTTCCAGCGTAGCAACACTCCGAGCGAGACCAGCGCAATGACCCATGAATCCCAGCCGCGCAGCGCGTCCAGCGCGAGTCGCGAGGTCACGCCAGTCATCAGCATGACCGCGCACACGTTGACCGAATCGAGGAATGCCGCAATCCAAGAGGACTGTCGCAGACGAAACAATACGGGCGCCAGCAACGCAACGTAGAAAAACGATGGCAAGAAAATTCCTAGGGTGGCGGCCGCCGCGCCGGGCACGCCGCCCAGAATGTATCCGATGAAGGTCGCGGTCGAAAGCACCGGTCCCGGCGTGAACTGGCCGATGGCGACCGCGTCCAGCAACTGTTGCTGCGTGAGCCAGGCGTGCTCTTGCACCAGTCCGTGCTCAAGAAAAGCCAACAGCACGTAGCCTCCGCCATAGAGCACAGCGCCCACTTTCAAAAAATACAAAGCGATGCGGCCCAGCGTTGGCCGGCTCGAAACCGACATGGCGACGGCTAGCGAAGCAACTGCGGGCCACAGCCGACCAAGCTTCCACTGCCGAAGCGGCCACGACGTCAGCCGAAACGGCAACATCGAAACCACTGAGACTCCTCGGCTTCGCCAGTGCGCGGCCACTCGTGTCACCATGCCGACGAAGCCTCCGCCGAACAGAATCGCAGCCGGATTCGCGTCCAGAAAAAACGCCGCCAACGTTAATCCGCCCAGGGCCGCGAGTCCGGAATCCTTCACCGCCGACCTTCCCAACCGAAAGATTGCCAAAGCCACCACGGCAATCACCGCGGCCTTGATTCCTCCCAGTACTCCCGCGGCCTGGGGCAAGCTGCCGAAACGCACGTAGGCCCACGCAAATGCGCCCGTGATGATGGCCGCCGGCAGAATGAAACTCGCGCCCGCCACGCACATCCCGATCCAGCCGGCGCGCACGAAGCCCACATTGATCGCCAATTCGGTGGAGGTAGGGCCGGGAATCAGATTGGCGGCGCCCAGCATGTCGAGAAACTGCTGCTGCGTGAGCCACTGCCGCTTGCGCACGACTTCGCTCTCGATGAGCGCGATATGAGCGGCCGGCCCGCCGAAGCTGATTGTCCCCAGCTTGAGAAACAACGCCGCGAGTTCACGCAGCCGCATAGACCGGAAGGCCCCAAGTCGGAGTGTTCATCGCGGCAGTGTAACAGAGGGAATTCGAAACGCCGAAGGGCCCGGTCTGAAGTCATCCCGAGCGGAGCCGCATTTCCGGCGGAGAGAGGGATCTCCCATACCCCTGAGCCGTGGGAGGGAGATCCCTCGGCCCGCTGGAGAAAACGCGGGCCTTCGGGATGACCTCCGAAGCGTGTACAGATACGACGCACCTTGGTTATCGCGGCAAAGTTATTCCGGCAAAAAAATCTGCCCCTTGACCTTGAAATTCCCGCTGACCGAGGGAGCATCGGTTCCCGGCTGCCCGCCGCCGACTGACGCCGTGTACTCTCCCTCTGCGACGATAATGTCGCCCATCTCGGTGACCATGCTGAGGTCTCGTGGGTTCAGTTGGAAATCCACGCTCTGATTCGCACCCGGTTCCAGGTGGATGCGCCGGAACGCGCGCAGCGCGCGGCGGGGCGCGCCCGCGACGTCGGGAAACTTCAGATAGAGCTGCACCACTTCATCGCCCGCAACCTTACCCGTATTTGTGACCGTCACCGAGGCCGTGAGCGGATCGCCGGCATTGATCGGCGCATCGGGCAGCGTGAGATTGCTATAGCTGAACGTTGTATAGCTAAGGCCGTAGCCGAAAGGCCAGAGCGGATCGCCCTCGAAATAGCGATAGGTGCGCCCTTTCATTGAGTAGTCTTCAAAATGCGGAAGCTGGTGAACGTCCTTATAAAAGGTGACGGGAAGACGTCCGGCGGGATTGTTCTTGCCGCTCAAGGTTTCCGCAATCGCCGCGCCTCCTTCTTCGCCTGAATACCAGGCTTCGACAATGGCATTGGCGTGGGCTCTCTCCCAATTCACTCCCAAGGCGCTGCCGTTCATCAGAACCACCACCAAAGGTTTGCCGGTTGCCGCGACAGCCTGCACCAGATCTTCTTCCGGCTTCGGCAGATCAATACTGGTGCGATCTCCTCCAGAAAATCCGGGCTGATCCGTGGGCATCTCCTCACCTTCAAGTTGACTCGTGATTCCCACCACGGCCACCACCACGTCCGCATTTTTCGCAGCGGCAATTGCGGCGGGATCCGGAGCATTGTTTACCGGCGCCCACAACAGCTGCGCTTCCGGCTTGACGTCTCCGGTGCGGCCATAGCTCACCTCGAGTTTTACCGCGTGGCCTTTTTCCAGATGAATCTGGGCGAAGCTGGTGTCCTTGCTCCAAAGGTTGATGATCGACTTTCCGTCCACCGCCACGTGTCCAAAGCCATCGACCTTGATGCCCAGCAGATAATCGCCGCTGGCGTTGGGAGTAAGCAATCCCGTCCACTGCACCGCCAGATCGTGAATTCCCTTGGCCTGCTCGGGAAGACTGCTCGCATTCAGATTCACCGTCGATTCGATCCGCGACGTGACCGGCGGGGTTTTGGCATCAAAGATCGAGCGCGAAGCATACTCGGCTTTCAGGCCGGGCTTGCCATCGGGAGTGGTCAGAAGCGATGCGGGGATGGGTTCCCCCTGACGCGAGAGGAACTGCGTGCCCGGCACATAGACAATCTTCGCGTCGGGGAACTCCGCTTTCATTCCTTCGAGCACGCTTACCGTGTGCGTGGGGCCGCCATTGTAGTTGCCCAGCAGAACCGCAGTCTGGTCGGCGAGTGGGCCCACCACGGCGATGCGCTTCACAGATTTCAACGGCAACACGCCGTCATTTTTCAGCAGCACGATGGATTCATTGGCCATGCGGCGGGCCAGTTCGCGATGCGCGGAACTATCCAACTGCTTCTCATCGATGCCCATGTACGGAACCATCGATGGCGGATCGAACATGCCCAGGCGGAAGCGGGCGGTGAACAGGCGAATGAGCGCGGTGTCGACGGAGCGTTCCGGCAAGTAGCCCTGTTGCACGGCCTCGATATATGGCCGGTAATCGTGGTCGTCTTTCACCTTGGCAGAGAAGTCGATGCATTCGTTGTCCATGCCGCGTAAGAGCGAGATGCCCGAGGCTTGCGCCTGGCTCGGCCGATAGTGGTGGCCGCTAAAAATGTTGCGCACCGCTTCGCAGTCCGAAACCACGTACCCTTGAAAGTTCCATGCGCCGCGCAGGGTGTGTTGCAGCAGGAACTGATTCGCACAGGCCGGCTCTCCGTTGATCGCGTTGTAGGCGCACATCACCGAACCGGCATGGCCTTCAACCACCGCGGCGCGAAAAGCGGGAAGGTAAGTATCTTCCTGGTCGTGGCGACTGACATCGACGTCGGCGAAGTGGCGAGTGGGTTCCGGCCCGCTGTGTACGGCAAAATGCTTCGGCGTCGCAATCACTCGATAGTAATGAGGATCGTCGCCCTGCATGCCGGTGACGAATGCCACCGCCATGCGGCCGCTCAGGAATGGATCTTCGCCATAAGTTTCCTGGCCGCGGCCCCAGCGCGGATCGCGAAAGATGTTGACGTTGGGCGCCCAGAAATCGAGGCCCTCGAAGAATCCCGAGTGGCCTTCGCGTTCGTGCTGCGCGTGTTTGATGCGGCCTTCAATGCCGATGGCGGTCGCCATCTCATGAATGCGCGGCACATCGAATGTCGCTGCCAGACCGATCGGCTCGGGAAACTCGGTGACGCCGTCGGCGATGACGCCGTGCAGGGCCTCGCTCCACCAATCGTACGAAGGAATCCCGAGGCGCGGGACGGCGCGAGCCTGATTCACCAACTGCGACGCCTTTTCCTCCAGCGTCATGCGATGGACCAGATCAGCCGCGCGCTCTTCGTCCGACAATTTGGGATTCATGAAAGGGAGATTGGAATTGTCCTGCGCAGCAGCCGCGCAGGCGACGGCGATGCAGGCAAGAACGGTCAGGATGAACCTTCTGCAGCAGTGGATAGAGTTCGTGGTAAGTCGGCGATCAGGCATGGCAAACAATCTACCTGCAACCGGCCTCAAAGACAAAGATTCTTGCGTCGCAAAGAGCTATTGCGAGGTTTGAAACGGAATCGTGACCACCATCCTGGTTTTAGAGGGCCCGGGCGCGTAGATCCATTGCTTGACCGCCTTTATGGCCGCGTCAGCGAGAATCGGGTTTCCTCCCAGCAAAGTAGCCGTTTCCACGCTTCCCTGCGGCGAGACTACTACTTCCAGGCGCACGGTGCCGCCGATGTTCATCTGGCGCAGGGTTTCGGGGTATTCGGGCTCGATATGGCTGATCAGCCTGCGCTCCGTCTTTCCGCCTTCAAAAGTTACGTTCAGCAGTTTGACGCCGTCGGTGCCGGCCGAAGTGCTTACATAGCCGATCGCGCCTCGGGTGCGGGCGACGTAGGCGATGACTTCCGCGTCCGAGCTAAACGACTTGGGCATCGCGGCCTTTCCGGTAAAGACCAGTTCACCGTAGTGGCTGCGCAGAGATGCGTTGGTCTGCTTCAGGAAATCCTTGACGAAGGTTTCATGCACCGCTCCTTCGCGCTCAAACACCGGCTCGACATGGGAACCATCCTTCAGTGTGTCCGCTTCGGCAAGAAAGACGCTTCTCAGTTCTCCTACGGAAATGAAATCGGCTTTGACGCTGGGATTGGCCACAATCTTTACCTCGGTGGCGAACGAAAGCATGGCCAGAACGGCGAGGCAGCCGGCAACCGCAAGAGCTGATGGAAGTGCCGGTCGAACGGCTGATCTAAGACCTGACCGAAGATGGCGCATTGTGTTTTCCATCTCTCGCCTAGAAGTTGAATCCACCCATGATCACCAAAGCCCTCGTATTAGGCTGCAGTCCCTTTGGATTGTCTGCCAGATAAAAGCCATCCGGGTAATCGCCCGGCAGACCGATGCCTGCCATGAAGTGACCCTCCACCTTCACGCTGAAGAAACGGTTGATGTCGACCCGGCCGGTAACGACTTTGTCGTTGATGTGGCCAGTTCCGGCGGGCTCAACATCCGCCAATGGAAAACCAATCCAGTAACGCGAGTAGTAGGAGGCCAATTGCACCCGCTTCACAATCCGGTAGGCCCCGCCCACATACCACGCATGAATATTCAGCTGGATTTCGCTGGCGTCCTTAACTCCGTTATCCTCCCAGGCGCGGCGGAACTCCGCATCGACCAGCAGCTTCTTCCAGGAGTATTCGCCATAAAACTGGTTGATCCAATTAGCGTTATCGGAAGCGCTCAGCGGGATCGGGCCAGAGGGAAGGTTTACGGTGTACAGAGAAGTGTAGTCCAGATTCTCGCGGGATGCGCCGACCAGCAGGCCGTTGAGCGGAGTTTTCCAGCGCAGGTCGCCCCCATATTGCAGACCGGAGACACTGCCGAAAGTAATGTCATCACTCTTAAACAGGTAGGCGTATCCGCCGTGCGGGCTCTCGTTATGGTGGCCGACATAGGCCGTGTAAGAGAGCGTGCCAAGATTGTTTCCCAGACCGATATCGCCAAACACATCGCCCCCGTCGTGCGAGATGGTTTCGTCGCGCAGGTCGAGGGGATAGATACCTTGTGGCAGTAATGCCCACGGGTGCAGGAAGTTAATATCTTGGGTGTCGGTGTAAAGACCGAGCACGGTCTTGACCCGGCCCACGCGGACGCCGAACCAGTTCGTGAACTTGTACTGCGCATAGGCCCAGTCGAGCCCGGGGTGCCAGTTGCCTAATCCCCCCAGGTTGCGATCGTACAACTGCGCGCCGACGCGGAATCGGTCTGTAATCTGAGTCGAAGCGTTGACCCCGAAATCTGTGAACTCGCCGCTCCCGACATTCGAGGTCTGCATGGTGAGCCAGTTGTTATCGTCGGTGTGGACGAACCCTTGCGATGCAAAGCCATGAACCTGCACCTCGCGGCCGGCGATCTTGAAATCCAGGGGATTGAAGCCCTGGGCACGGACGCAAGCCGGAATAACGATAAGGCAGACCAGGCCGAACTGAGCTGCGCACCCGCGCATGCAGACCTCCAGGCAAGATCCCACAGAGGCTTCATCGGCACAGATGGAGGCGACCTTTACGGCCGCTTAGATAAGCGTGGTCTAAGTTTCTGGGAGCAGGAGGTGTTCCTCGAGATGGCGTCGAGGCTTTACGCCAAGAACCGGTAAGAGCTGCGGTTCAATCTGGCAGAAGCATTTTGCGGCGCAGGGCCTGGTAGCGGGGATGAGAGCGAAGACGGCCTAGTTTGGGCTCGGTGGCAAGATAGAGCGCGATGGCATCGCGGTCCTCGATGGCTTTCTCGTACCAGTCCAGCGCCTTTTCCACCTGTCCCAGGCCCAGGCACATGATTCCGAATACGCCGGGGGCCACGTAACCCGATTGCGCGCGCTGTTCTATTTCCTGCAAGACAGCGGTCGCCTCTTCGCTCCGGCCTGCCCGCGAATAAAGATTGCGCAGCGAAGCCAGCACCCACGGGTTGCGCTCCGAAAACCCAGCTGCACGTTCTACGGCATCGACCGCCTTCTCGACGTTGCCTTTGAGAAATAACCCAGCCCCAGCATCCAGTGCGAAAAATAGTAGGTCGCGTCCAACTCGAGCGCCTTCGTCGCCAGGGTGATTGCCGTGTCGGGATCATCCCGGCGATACGCATTTTCCGCCAGGCCGATCACCGCCAGATGATAGAGCGGGTCAAGCTCCGCCGCCCGGTTGAACTCGACTTCCGCTTCCTTCAGACGCCCTAGCAGGCTGCTGAAAAATTGACGGTGGCGGTTTTGTTCTTGCCGTTTTTCATGTTTGTTGTTGTTGTGGAGTAGAAAGAGCGCTGTTTTCGCGGCCTTTTCCCGGCGATTCCTGACCCGCCGGA
>Ga0302325_10004424_pt1 | contig 32514 bp, 29 predicted proteins | sample Palsa_T0_2_FD_201948 | JGI IMG/M metagenome (GOLD analysis project Ga0302325, IMG submission 201948) | Peat permafrost microbial communities from Stordalen Mire near Abisko, Sweden - Palsa_T0_2 | ecosystem: Environmental > Terrestrial > Soil > Palsa > Peat permafrost | place: Sweden: Abisko... | reverse complement strand
GCAGCTTGTGGCGCAAACGATAGCCTTTGGTTTTCTCGGGTTTTCAACAGCTTGACTCCAGATTCCACATAATGCACTTCGCCCGACTGTTTCCGAGCCAAGATCGACGCTTCCGTGAGAAAGACTCTGGAAACCAAGCCGCAGCTAGTCCAGATTTCGGCGGCATGGAATTCCCGCGAGGGCGCTCCCTTGGGACGAAATCAATATGTCGAGTTGGAGATCAAAAAGCAGAAAGCGAACGGCGCAAGCACCAAGCTCCCAGCGAACCAGAAGCCATGCGAGAAGATGGCTGAGGCCATTATCATGGACGGCGGCAAGCGCGGACAGGTCGTCAAGGTTTGTGCCGATCCCGCTTGTCGTGTCCACCATCCCGACACGCCTTCTCCGCAGCAGGTCGAGCGGGAGCGGGCAGAGGAACGGAAGCGTATCGAGAAAGAGAAACTGGCCATTACCACTCGCCATCGTATCTTGGCCACGATCCTCCAACGCGTGTCGGCTCCGTTAAAGAAGGCCGACTTGCTGGCGGTCGCCCACTATCTGATCTGCCATCTCTCCTACAGCCAAGTCCCGGCTCTGGCGAAGCGGCATAAGGTGGAGGCGAAGAAGGACTCCGCGTCCGCACAGGAACTTCTGGCCAAGCAAGTAGGCACGTATGATGAGTCGGAACTTTGCAAGCTGCTTCTGGAAATCAGCCTGCTCGATTCGGCTTATCAGCGGCCCACCACAAGCCGCAACGACGCTCTGATGGACGCTGCCAAGCGCTATCGCGTCGACGCTGAGAAGGCTCAGAAAGCCGTCGCCGAGGAGTTGGCAGCCAAACGAGCAAAGATGTCAGAGCCCAAGGCGAAGGCGCGAGGCAAGACGACAGTTTAGCGCCGCACTGTAGTTCCGGCGGAGTGCTCTCCTGCACTCCGCCTTTTCTTTTTCCAGCACTGGATCGCCTTGAGGAAAATGACAACTTCGTGTACATCCCGTGGGAACCTGTATCGGGCTAGTGACGCTACGAAATGGCGGTTAGGACGACGGGCCGGCGCTCCCAGCTTCGAATGTAAAATTCGATCTCGCTTAGCTGGAGAACGAGCAATCTCCCCATGGACTGTGCCAGGGCCCGCCGCAACTCGGCCAACGCTTGTCCGGGATTATGGTAACGGGTGAGAAGGTCGAGTAGGTAAAGGGTCATTGCTTCACGCGTGAAGGCGGGCAACTGCTCAATGAACAACAACTTGAGCGTATCGGCTGTCACGCGGGCAGCGGATTCCACAGAGGTGGCGGGAGACTCTACAGATCGCAGCACGGAGGTTAGTTGCGGGGTGATCTGAAAGGCGTATTCCGCCATCGTTTGAAAAATCTGCTGTGCGTCTACCATTACATGCGTGTACCCTGCGTGAACGAGCTTGACAACGGCGCGGTCGTATCGAAGCCTATCGAGCGAACCCGCGCGCACGAGGTGCACGAGGACAGCCTGCGTATTAACAGCCGTGGTTGCGTAGATCTGTCGGCCGAGTTCTCCGAACGCTTTGTCATCGGTAAGCACCGGAAGCGATTTTTCCCGCGCCAGCAGTAGCGTCCGGATTCCGGGCTCTCCCAGCAACTGCGCATATTTTTCGTCGTCCGCGGCGAGTTGCGTGGACAGACCCGTGACGATGGCATGACGTTCGACGAATTCGGTTGCTTGGTCGAGCGCCGCTCTGATTCTTCGGGCCTCATCGGCGGAGACGTCGCACCGGGTGTACTGGTCGCCGATTTTTCCAGCAAGCATATAGCCTTGAGCAGAACCTTGGCGTTGCGCTTGGAGGTAGTGCAGTTCATCGAGTGTCGATTGCTCGACGTAGACCGTTGTTTGCTCCGCGATGATGGAAAGGGTGCCAAGAAGGGCATTCGTGAACAAACTGACCAGATCCGCGACTAGCGTCGGCGATGTCGACAAAGCTGCTTCAGCGGCCATCGCTTCGTCTGGCGTGCCAAAGGCGGTGAAGAGCTGTAGTTGGTCGTCGGAAACCACGCGCAACCAAGTTTCATACAAATCGCGCCCCAGCATCTGCGAAAAAACACACAGAGGGAACCGCTGCTGTCGGTAAAGTTGGATCGCAAGGTCCCCACGCTTGGCGGCCTGGTCTAGCATCTGGAGGATGGGGGTGATGTCGTCAGGTTTTACAATGATGGACCGGATATGTGTGGAATCTGGAAAGCGGGAACTGAATTCCCGCAGGGTGTTTTGGTAGGCGACGATGTATTTTTCCTGCGGGTCGGACAGGCCGGATCTCGTCACCGAGCCGAAGACTGTCACATACGCAGCGCTTATGTCGGGATCTTCCGGTGCGGCGTTGAGAGCTTGCAGCGCCAGTTCCAGAGCGTGCTCGTAACGCTCAACGGACGCATACGCGTGTGCGAAGGTCATGAGCTCGCCCGGATCATTGACTTTGTGCCTCGTGCCATCCAGAAGTTCGCATGCCTCTTCGCGTCGGCCACGCCGAAACGTAGCAATTGCCAACCGAACAAGGTAGTCGGTCTTATTTCCGTAAATGTCCCCGAGGTACTTTAGCCATAGGATCGCTTCATCGAGGTTATTCAGGCGTTCGTAAGCGCTGGCAAACATCTCAGCAAGCTTTTCCGGGACCTCATGGCCGCGCATGTTCGCGGCGATGGGGAGGATCTCGGCCAGCTGACCCGAGTTGTAAAGGGCGATGCAGTAGCGGACCAGCAGCTCCTCGGAATGATCGAATCGGACTATGGGTTTCCAGACTTCCGCCGCTTTGGAGAATTGACGTTCTTTCCCAAGAAAGTTGCCGTAGGTCAGCCGAATTCGCGCCTGCAATCGGCCGGGCGGTGCGCACTCTACCGAACGACTGTAATTTTCCGCGGCTTTTTCGGTCTGGCCGATGGCTTCGTAGTGTTCGGCGATCTGGAGCAAGACCTGGGGATCATCCGCAAATACGGCACGCACGTCGTCCAGGACTTTCTGAGCTTCAGTCCATTTTCGCATCGCCCTCAATGCTTCGGCTCTGCGCAGATGCCATTGCAACGAGTCACGAGTTATTCCTCCCGCTGACCGTGCCTCGGCAAACGATCGGGCGCGATCCGCGTTTCCAGAAACCATGTAGGCGGCAAACAGGAGTTGCGGCTCGTTCAGACGTTCTCCGAGTTCAACAGCCCGCTCTAAAGGGGCGACTGCTTCGAATGGCTTGCCAGCGGATAAGTACGCTGTACCGAGGTTGCGCCATAATTCAGGATCCGGGTCTGACGCCAATGAGAGCGGGTGCAGTCGCTGGATTGCCAGATCGAACTTGCCCTGGGCCATCAGTGTGGCGCCGATCGCGAGTTGGACCTTCGCGGCTTTTTTCGGTCGGCCGCTCTTCTCAAATCTCGTTCGTGCCTTCTCAAATTCGGCAATCACTGCGGAAAGCGTTGCGTCATCGGATGGAGTGCTGAGAGGCGAGTCGCTTTGATTGATCTTGTTCGTGATGGGGATTAGAAGTGCCTCGGCATGAGCCGCGAGGAACTCCGGCCGATCTGGTTGAGCATCCAGAGCCCGTGCGTAGTGTGAAGCAGCTTGGTCGTACTGTCCCGCGTGCATGTGGAAGATGCCAATCGTGAACTCGCGCTCGGCGGGGTGATCGTCCGGCCTTGATCTCTCGATGGTCTCCATTGCTTCGTTTGTGCGACCCAAATGGAGGAGGGCTTCGGCGCGGGCGGACCAATACTCCAGGATCTGACCTGCATCCGCTTCGATCGACTCCAGGTACTTGAGCGCGTCGGCCGGCTTTTCCTGGAGCAGAAGCGCGACGCCCCAGTTAGTGCGAGTCTTCGGCGAGGTCGGATCGAGGCGTAATGCTTCTCCGATGTGTAGAACCGCGTCTTGCTTCTCTTCCAATTGCACATTTATACGAGCAAGGTTGGTACGGACTTTTACGCGCAGCTCTCTCGTTTCGCCTGGAGACGTCTCAAGTGTCTGCAGTAATGACTCGAACAGCGTCTTCGCGGCTGGGAAATCTGCGCGAGTGTAGGCGGATTCGGCGCGATCATACTGGTCCTGGAGCGCAGAGCGGAGGGCTGGCAACGTTCCGATCGCATCCACGATGAAGTCCAAACGGTTGCCTATGGCGGGCAGACCGATCTCGGGCAAGCTCCAATATGCCGCCCTCAAGGAATGAAGAAATGTTCGAACAATTGCTCTGGCTGTCTGTTCAGTGTCAGCCAGCATGGCGAATCCGGTTTCTTCGCCCACCATGACTGAAACCAGATCATCGAGTGGCATCTGGGCAGGGCCTGCAGAGCCGGAAACAAGGCGCTGAAGGGGTTCGGTGACTGACGGCTGCCGTAGCCAGTTGCGGAGTGTGGTCTCCAGGCCTTCGACACCGGGAAATGCTCGGCCAGTGTCACCGATGGCCTGGTCAATCGGGGCAACGTGCGCACCCGATTGCATTTTGATACGGTCGGCGATGAAGTGGGCTACGACTGTGATCGCAATCTCTTCTACTATGGGCATCTCGATTTCACCACCTTCCACCTAACTCTCAGCAAAGTAATGCAAGATAATCATGTTGCCGAATCCCTTATCCCAAACGGTCGGGCTCACTTTTTTTTCTTGCTGGCAACTGCGCATAGTAGGCCTGCGCAGACTGGAAATCCTGAAACTTCTTCTTTTGCCCCTCGGTCAGTCTCATCTCGCCAGCAGTGTTGCGATCCGTCCAGTAATGCCCTTCGAGCATCGGCGTCGGTGTATCGATCACCTGCAGCCAGACGGCGCCGTAGTGAATCGAGCTATGGCTGCGATCCTCGACTTCCGAAGGCAGAGAAAGCACGGTGAGGAAGTGAATGTGACGGGACGATTAAAAAGTACCCAAGCGTAGGAAAGAACGGTTTTTCACAACATCGAGTCGTGTATCATGCCCCCGACAACTCTCTAAGGTTGTCTTGGGCTGCGTAACTGACTGGCTACAGGAAACTAGCGGCCTATTTCGTTTGGAGAGTTTTATGGTGACAGACCCGGCTCCTGGCATCAGACACGAAGTCCAGCACTTGATTCAATTGCAAATTGACACCCTACGTCTCGAATCGTCCCTGACTTCTTCCCAGCTTTGGGAATACCACTCACGATCCCAAAGAATCACGGCACTGTACAGGGAGCTTGACCAAATCCGCAGAGACCGTATCAAGTACGAATTGAGAACAGCTTCCTGAACGTCCTTGTGTTTGAGGGGGTGAAACCGCCATCCGCGCGGTTTGATAGCTCCGACTGCGGGATGGCGGCTTTCAATTGAAAGGACATGAGGTACTGACTATGTTGAACGGGACCCAGACGGAACTTGCGAGGAAGGAAGCCAACCTCATCGCTGTTGTCGAAAAGATTCTCCCAGACTTTGCGAGGGCGTGCCGCGCACATGACACCCCCATTGTCATCATGCACCAAGATGCGTTCGCCGCCGATTATCAGGAAGAGGAGTATCGCCTCATCGGATTGGCGATAAAGTTTGCTGGCATCTGCGGCAAAGAAGTCCGCATCATCGGAACGAACCGGCAAACTGTTGATCAAAGCGGGACTACACACTGAACCGTGCGCGTGATGTATAGCAACACCGGGTGAAAGCAAGCACAACATTGCCGTGAAACTTCACGCGCACTCAGAGAGGCGCTAGGGATGGCCTGAGCATCGAGCCTGCCAGCTACTAGAGCAAATGCTAAGAAACGTCTCGGCTTCGACATCATGAATCCTAGCGGGCAGTGAGCCCCTGCTGAAGAGCCTTCATTTCGAGCTCTAGTTCGGCTACCATTTCCCGATCACGGAAAGTATCTGCGATCACCATCCGCGTGTTACAGCTGAACATCGGCAGCAAGCGCATGACGACGACCAAAGCCGTCGGGTCAAGCTCATCTCCTACAATGTATTCGAATATTACTTTCCCTAGCAGCTCCAACTGCGCTTCCTGGCTCGCCCGGTCTTTGTCAAATTGGAGACAATATTCGTTAACCGCCGAATCTGGTTCCATGTAAAACGATAAGTCAGTAAACAGCCGCTTATCATCGCGAACAGCTTCTCGAACATGCGGACTGACAACGGTCAACGCCACCGTGCACCACTGCTGGTACGCTTTCATCGCTAGTTCGGCGTCACCGCCAATTTGGGTCTTGAGAGTGGTTAGTCGACATCGCTTCTCGATAGCCTTAACTGTGGCGTCAAACTGCTGCTTACGGATGCATTCAAAACCACCCGCGAGCTTTTTAGCAGCCCTGCCCTCGAAACTCCACAGCCCATGAAGAACATAGTGCAGCTCTTGGCCCCAACCTCGTCCCCGTTTGGCAGTATCGGAAATTGGCCCCTGATCGGAAGCGATGTTTCCCCCGAAACAACGATCGAAAAGCCAACGTGCCTCAAGTGGGACATCAGCGTCAAGGGGAGTTCCGTGCAGGGTCGGAAATTTCGCTTTCAGGAATTGAGTTAGTGGCGCAAGCACTTTCTGAGACTCGACGGTTGGAGCTTTTCCCTCCCAGCAGTACCGCTCGAAAACACGAACAAATTGCTCCTCTTGCTGCTGAGTCCATCTTCCATTTCGGACTCCCAGCCATTTCTCTGCAACATCTAGGAGTGGAGTTCTCAAATTGCGCCGCAGTGTGTAAGTAAACGCCTGAAGAAAGGTTTCAGGGTCCGCCGTATCGTAGAGCGATATCGTTGCGCGACCCTCGCTGCCGAACCTGACTTCCCCATCAGGACGGCCCCCGGAGTGGAGTGGATACTTCTCGATTGAGGCACCAGAGTTCACTAGTCCCTGGTTCACTTGACCCCTCTTACGCTCAGACTCAGCGGACCTCCATTTGGATAGGAGATCGTTATACGTGAAGAGCAAAGATGTTCTTTCCCGTTGCGTGAGTATGCCGGTGACCGACTCCTGCCACTTCTCCTCTGCCTTGGCGGGTATGTGGCTCCAGGCAATTAGGAGATGCCGGTCATCCAAGTGCGCGACTTCCTCAGCCATCCTCCTGGTCCAGTCGGTGAAATCCCGTGCGCCAGACTCAAGAATGTAGCCCGCTATTTCGGCTACCGCAGACGTAACGTCATCGGGCGACACGCCAGCGTCGAGCTTCGCTGCTAGCGAGGACTTGATCGTTGCGATGCGCTCTGAGGCAAATAGTCGCGTCTCGTCCAATTCAAACTCCGCTCAACAACTTCCTGCATCGAAAGGTTAGCGCCACGCGGTTACCCGCCACTGTCGTCCGCAGCCTCGGGGAAGAGGTGCGGGTATCTCTCTCGCGTGTCTGGGTCATCCCTGACGCGGTAAGAAAGTTCTACTAAATCGGCGCGAACGATGATGTCAGTATCCGGCTCAATCTCCCCTAAACTATCTCCCTTGGGTTGAGAAACGACGAGGATGTTCGCCGTCTCTAAAAAGGTTTTTTGCCATTTGTAAGAGGAGTCGGATTCGTAGGCCGGAGTCACGTGACCGGCAATCTGTTGTCCTTTGTTCAGTTCACCGACCGCTTTGCGGGAAGGCTGCAGGAATGATAATGCTCGATGAATCCCTCCCTTCTCAGAGTTCAGCACAACGCCGTCCGTGTTTGCCGTAAGGACATCCTCAAACACATACTGGAACGGGATCGCGTGAGCTCCGAACTGTGCATGTTGAACTTGCAGAATAATCTTGAGCGTGGCCGCCAAGCAGTAGTCCACGTTCTCCCGTGTCCAATTGGCAGCGTGCCCTCTGTCGCGGAGGTTCCACTTAATCGCGTCGCCAAAATCCACCGATGGAAGGAACTCTTGAAGGGACATGAATGTGCTTGGGTCAACACCGCACCCTAGTAGATGTAGTGCCGCTTCTGTTTCCGGTTCACCCACACTCACCACGAATGCGAAAGGTGTCGCATTCAGAGCCTGGCGAAAAGCTATGCCTAATGATTCAAGGGATTCTCTAAAGTTTCCTTGCTGGTGCAGCGTTTTCGCTTGCGAGTATCGGTTTCGGGCAGCGTCATCCTCTATCAGCGCCTCAAGGCCCACTTCCTCCAGAGACTGGCCAAGACACGCGCGGCAAGCTTCATCTAGATGCTTTCGCGCTTTCACGACACAGTCGTAAAAGTGGGTTGTATTGGGCGGAATGCCTAAGTGCTTGAATGCGATTCGCGCCTCGTTAAGTTCGTTGAAGAAGAGTTTTATTCCAAGCGGTTTTTTCTCTTCGATCGCATTCACATAGTCCATCAGAAAGGTCTTGTGCTTGTCTTTGGGCGTTGCACCGATCGACGCGGCAAGGCCAGCCAAGACCAATTCAGATGCGTCGTGAGCGAGCAGAATCGCTTGTGCGACCGAGAGCGGGTCAGCGTTTGGAGTCAGCGAGCCGGCGGTCGAGATCAAGTAGTTTCCAATGGCGATTCTATTGAGGACTTGCTGAGAAGGTTTGGTCATCACGTTTGTCGTCCTGCTTCTCTACGGTAGCAGTGTAGTACCAAACGGTTAAGAAATTGAATGCTCAGCCTGTCGCATTGGCAATAGAAGTTTTACGATATACTCTGCTAGCAGAGCGGGAGTAGCTCAATGGTAGAGTAGCGGCTTCCCAAGCCGTTGGTTGCGGGTTCGATCCCCGTCTCCCGCTCCATTTTTCTCGGCTCATCTCGACATACCACCAGGACAGCTTTCACAAGAAGGCGCACAGGAAAGTTCGGCAAACATATATTTGCCGCACGTAGCAATATCTTGCACAATTAGGCTATGGCGCACTTCGGCAAATTTCTTTCAGCCATTGGCTCAGATTGGCTGGCTCGTATGAGTGGCCCGCTGACTGTACCGTTCACAGTTGCAGCCTTTTGGTTTCCATCAACCACAGCTCGCATATTGTTTGCCATTTTAGCTATCGTCGCCGCGCTCCTCACCTGTTACAGAGTGTGGGCAAAAGAATACGACAGAGCCGAGACGGAGCGGCAGAAAAATGCTGGCAGCCACATCACAGGAGAATTAGGACTCGGATACTTAGATGTGAGGAATTACCATTTCACTGGCGATATTAAGGGCTGGCAGACTCTAGATCGTGGGTGCTACGTTACGGTTTACGTTGTCGCCGTTAATCACAACGACTGCGGAGCACTGTTCTGGTCAGGGAACACAACGGCAGAGATGAGGATCGGGCAGTATTGTTTTTCCGGCAAAGGGGTCCACGTAGCGCCTGGACTGACCTTTAAGGATTCGCGACTAGTCCCAAACAGCCCGATCTACGATTTCTTCGATGGCATTCGCTCTCATTCGCCCATGCAGCAAGGTGTTCCGGCAGTTGGTTTTATGGCCTTCCTTTTTGAGGACTTCGACAGAACTCTGATCTCTGAAAAAACTTCGATCCAGGCTGCTATGAAAATCACCGTTCAAGATACTCTGAGCAAAAAACACTCAATAGAAGGTAACTTAGATTTACTGATTGGAAGCGTCTGTTTGCAAGGCGAATTAGGTATACCATCGGCATCATGAAACAGGAACCTCTTCGCGTGTGTCACGTGTATTGTTTGCCGAAATTTCATACTGTCCATACTGTCCATAAAAGTATGAAAACTGGCTCAAGAGAGGCGTGACGTGCACATCGTGCGAGGGATGCGAAGGCCGTAAAATATTGAAATGATTGCCATTATTGGCAACCGGCTGAATTTGAAAGACTTGTGAATTCCGGGGAAGTAGAACGCCAGCTTCCCAAGCTGGATGTCGCCGGTTCGATCCCGGTCTCCCGCTCCATTTTCGGCCGTTTCTCGACCAATCGAACTCCTAAGAGTGGCGCACAGCGTCGCAGTAGCGTCGAGCCACCTCTTCTGATACCTGTCGGACTTCACGCTCAGGATGCTATGGCGAGGGACTAGCCGACGTGGGTCCGGCAATTTGCTCGTGCTTGTGAGCCATCTTGCGACGGACATCGGGCCAGAACTCTTTTATGACGATCGTGATGGTGTCATAGCAAACTTGCGTTCCCCATACACTGAGGGTGTTGGGCAATGTGCGATCGGATGCATTCTGAACGTAGGTCACCATGCCCGTTGCGGCGTTGTAACGAGCCGTGATGAAGGATCGGGGATGGTAGGTGTTGGTGGAGATTGCGGCGGACAGGGCACTGCCAAAAATTTCAGAGTAGTTGAATTGAGAATGGCCAGAATCGGTTCGGGTGACGAAGATCCGGCTGACCGCGTAACCAGCGCGGTGCGCGAACCCACCTTCGCTGGTCTGGAAAAATCGGGGATCCTGATGCAGAAGTGACGGAAAAACCGCAGCCACCATGAAATTTTCGATGGTCCCATCCGCAAAGGCCGACGCATAGCGCTTTCCATAGCCTTTCCAGCCTTGACCATACCCCGGTTCGCTGTTTTCCGCCTGGCTGATGCCCGACAGAACTCCGTACCACGGAAATTCAATCTTATCGAATGAACCTCGAGCCACGACCTTGAATTTCTGTCCCGTGGTGAGCGGCGGCACGTGGCCGCCATTCTCCAGGGTCAAGAAGTTAGGCAGTGCAAGGAAAAGCCGGTCATTCGACGTGCCCGCAGCCTTTCCCTGGCCGCTCGTGTTTTGCGCATCCTTGTCCTTGTTTGCCGGAGTCTGCGGCGAAGCCGGAGCTGGCGCGCCCTGCCCTTCGGCTCCAGGATTTTTCTCCTGCCCCGACGCGGCCGGCTGGGCCTGAGTTTGACTCTGGGATGTCGAAGGCGCGGGATTTGATGGTGGCGTCTGCTGCGCAGTGGAGGAAAGAGAAAGAAAGGTTATGAGCACAGTGGCAGCGATTAGCCGAGCGGCAAACTTCATCGACAAGCATTTCTCCTGGACGCGAATCTCACATGTAACGAAGGGCGATTCCGTTATTCTACCAGTCAAATGGGCCGCGTCAGACCAACGCCGTGGTTTTACATTCGTTTTACGAACTGGATCCCACCCCGGACCTCCAAAACCAAGAAAGCAAGGCAAGCCCGAAAGAGCGGCCGCCTTCCAGTGGATCGGCTCGTATTTAGCTGCCTGCGCCGATATTCATCGCTGATTCATCCCCCGAAAGGTCTTTTCAGATTCAGCACTGCGCTGCAGCGCTGCGCCACCGCCGCGGCAAGCCGCAGCTTTACAGCGGAAACCATCAACTGCGCATATTTCTTCCTGATCCGCGAGCGCTGGCGCGCTGCAGAGGCGCCGACAGCCAAAATCCGGACCTGCTCATCCGGAACAATGGCATCCTCAGCCGCTACTATCGTGAAGAACCGTTACAATCCGATCTGGCCCGTACCGTATTCTTATTCCCATCGATGATCTCGCCGTCAAGACGAACCGAGTTGGGTCGCCAAACAGATGCGGTTGAGCGGCGCGCGCTGTGCCATCATCTAGCGCTGGGCGTTGGTCGAACTGAGAACTGAGAACTGAGAACCGAGAACAGCCCTCATGCCCCACTGGCTCGCCATCCTCAACCGGGAAGTCATTGCCTGCACTCGTTGTCCGCGCCTGGTGGCATATCGCGAGCAGGTGGCGCGAGAGAAGCGTCGCGCCTATCGCGACTGCGACTACTGGGGCAAACCGGTGCCCGGCTTCGGCGATCCCAATGCGCGCGTGCTGGTTATGGGACTGGCTCCGGGCGCGCACGGATCCAACCGCACTGGGCGTCCGTTCACCGGCGACGCCTCCGGCAGCTTCATGTATCCGGTGCTCTACGAAACCGGATTCGCCAGCCAGCCCACGGCCACCGATCGCAACGACGGCCTAACGCTGAACGATCTCTACATCACCGCTGCAGTGCGCTGCGCGCCGCCTGACAACAAGCCCACGCCGCAGGAACTCGCCGAGTGCTCGCAGTTTCTCGACCGCGAGATAACAGGGTTAGAAAGAATAAAGGTAGTGGTCGCGCTGGGCAAGATTGGTTTCGACGCGTATCTGAACTACTTGCGGCGCAGCGGAGTGCTCGCCAGCAAGAGAGAATATCTTTTCAAACATGGCGCCCATTACCAGCTGCCCGATGGCAAGGTATTACTTGCCTCATACCATCCCTCGAACCAGAATACGCAAACCGGCAAGCTCACGCGCCCCATGTTTGTGGAGATCTTTCGGCAGGCAGCGAAGATCGCCGCGGAAATAGAACGATCGGGAGTTAGGGGTGGACATGTTCCCGGGGGAACATATTGACAAAGTGTTGCCATGGGAACATTTTGTACTGGCGCTGGCATATGTACGGGCCAATACGTATAATCGCTGCAAATGAAACGAACTACAGGAGTTAGGAAGAATCGGAAGGTTGCCCGTCGCAAGACGGTCAGCCTGAGCGCTTCGGCAGGGAAGGCGAAGCGGAACTATGTTTCTATTGAGGACGTGCTGGGGTTGTACCGGCCACTCAAGAAGCCGGTCACGTTGCGGCTGGACGCCGATGTGCTGGCCTGGTTCAAGAAACCGGGACGCGGCTACCAGACCCGGATCAATCTGGCATTGCGAAAAACGATGGCGGACGAGAAGAAAGACCAGAAGAAACAAGAAAAGAAAAAGTCTGGGGAGTGAACCGTGCCGAGATCCCGGAAAGGCGCGAACCGTGGACATTCGGCGCCGGCAGCTTCGGTACCCGCCCGCCGCCAAGACCCGCGGAGCCTGGGGCAGCCCTCGGCAGTGACGCGCCCCGCAAAAGCCAAACCGCCTCTGCCGCGGGATGTCGAAAAGGAGGCCGCCCGGACGGATGGCCGGGTCGCCCTTCCCCAGAGCTGTGGCAACGGAGGAACTCCTCATGCGGTATTTTCTTACGCTCATAGTTTTTCTGGGTTCGATATTGCTTCCGAATCTTCACGGACAGTCCGCCCAGTCCGAGGCAACGCACAGCACTTCTCTTCGAATCGGCGTTGTGGGACTGGTTCACGGGCACGTCGACGGATTTCTTCGCGAGTCTCTGCACAGCCCGGAAATTCAGCTCGTCGGAATCGCCGAGCCCGATCGGCAACTGTCGCTCAAATATGCGAGCCAATACGGGCTTGATCGCAACCTGCTGTTTTCCAGTCTGGAAGAAATGCTGCAAAAGGTTCGTCCGCAAGCCGTGCTGGTGTACACGGACACTTATGACCATCGCCGCGTGGTTGAGGTGTGTGCCCGTCACGGTATCCACGTGATGATGGAAAAGCCGCTGGCGGTGAGTCTCGAAGATGCTCACGCCATGCAACGAGCGGCACAACAGGGAAGAATTCATGTGCTGGTGAACTATGAGACGACCTGGTATCGCAGCAACCGGGCGGCTTACGATCTGGTGCGTGAGAATGCCATCGGCGGCGTCCGCAAAATTGTTGTTCACGACGGCCACAACGGTCCGCAAGAGATCGGCGTTGGACCTGAGTTTCTGTCGTGGCTGACCGATCCCAAGCTGAACGGCGGCGGAGCATTGTTCGACTTTGGCTGCTACGGCGCGGACCTTGCGACCTGGCTGATGGATGGCCGCGCTCCAGACTCGGTGACGGCGATCACCCAGCACATCAAGGGGGATGTATACCCGCGAGTGGATGACGAAGCGACGATCATCCTGACTTATCCCAAGGCCCAGGCAATTATTCAGGCTTCGTGGAATTGGCCGTTTGGCCGCAAGGACATGGAAGTCTACGGCGAGACTGGATACGTAATTACGGTTCGCGGCGATGACATTCGAGTGCGACTCAAAGGAGAACAGGAAAAACAGGTTGCAGCTCAGCCGATTCCGTCTCCGCAGGATCGTTCACTGGCTTACTTCAGGGCGGTCGTCAATGGCGAGGTACAAGCCGACGGACTATCTTCGCTCGAAACCAACGTGACGGTCACCGAGATTCTGGATGCTGCCCGCCGTTCCGCGGCCTCCGGCAAAACGATTCGACTGACAACGGAGTGATGGAGCGCGGTACCGCCCTATTTATGCATCATATGGTGCCAATGGTGCATGAGCGCGCAACTGAGATGGCCGATCACGAACCAGAAGACTGCCAGGAGTACATTCTTGACGGTTGGCGTCATCGGGACATCATGCCATAGACCGGATGCTGCGCGGCTGTGAAAATTCAAACCGACCCCGCTCCCGCGAGCCGCGATCATGGCAGCATCCCATACTGCCGAGCTGAGTGAAGTCCCTACACGAAACCCGCCCCGCACGAGCTATCTCAACTTGGTTACCGTTACTTCGAGTTGAAACTGGCGCTTGGAGTTGGGATCGTCGACGCTTCCCACTACCATCGGCTTGCCCAATAAGGCCAAGGTGCTGGCACTGATTTTGAGTTGCCGCAGCACCGGATGGGTTTCGTGACCGGAGTTCTGTTCGGGGATTGCGAAGTTGCTGATCTCAGCACGCACGTACAATTCAATCGCACCCTTGCGATCCATCAACCTGCTAATAATGGTTGTGCCCAAGTCCATGTATTGGAACTCGCCCTGTTTTGGCTCGACCGGGACGCGAGTGCCGATTCTAAGGTCGTTGCTGCTATCGTCGGAGTTGGCATTCATCGAGTACTGCCGCGTGTTGATGGTTTTTCCGTCCTCCAGCTCATTGACAGAAAAATCGAGACGGTAGGCGTTCAGCGGTCTTTCTGCTTCAGGCGCTTTCGCCGGAGCCGCTTTTGCAGTCTCCGTTTCCTGCGCCAAAGCTTTCCCAGTTCCCGTGGTCAACAGTGCCAGAGCCAAAGTTGCCGTCACAGCTGTCATCTTGAACATTGGTCGTCTCCTCTTGAATGTGAGTTGATTCGTTATTGGGTTGAATTTTCTTCGCTGCCTGTTGCACTGCCGTTCGATTCTTCGGCTGCGTCCCGACGAAGTGCCTCGGCCCTGGCTCGCGCGATTAAAGCCACATGCTCAGGGTAGTGCGCGACATAATCGGCCAGGATTTTCTCCTGCTCACTCAATGGTTCGGGGGAAGGGAACTGATCGAGCTTGGGATATGGCTGCGGATTCCGTTTCTGAGTTGCCGCGACCATGCGCTGAGAAGGAGGAGGATCATGCCCGGCCGATTTCTTTGCGGCCGGAGAAATGGCCGGTTTTTCATGGTCGCTTCCGTGGTCTCTCGCCAACTGGATGGTTGGCGCCTGGGCGCTCGGCAGGGTTGGGGTGGGAGGCTGCGATGCATGGTCCGGCGCGGACTGGTCTAATCTCCAGATCAACGTGACGGCTAGGAGAACGGCCAGTGCCGCCAGCGCGGCTGCGGGCCAGCGCCAAGATGCACGAGCCGTTTCGCGGCGCCGTTCAGCCAGGAGGTTCGCGAGAACACGCTGCTCCAGACCCGGCCTCGGTTCGACTGCGGCATACTTTGCCAGTGCAGCATCCAGATCGCGATCTAGATTGCGATCTAAATTGCAATCGAGCGCGTTGTTCGTCGAGGCTAGACGACCCGTGACTTCCTGGTTGTGATCCTGATCCGCCATGTCTTTCACCGTCACTCCCACCATCACTTCGTGCGTTTACTTCCTGTCGATTCGTTCCGCGAGCTTTGCGCGGAGAATCTGCCGCGCGCGGAATACCCGCGAGCGTACCGCCGCTTCGTTAATACCTAATGCTGCCGCCACTTCCCGCGGCGACATCTCTTCAACCGTCGACAAGATCAGCGGCTCGCGCAGCTTTTTCGGCAGAGCCGCGATCATGCGTTCCAGCAACGCGCCGACACGCGTTCCATGCAGCGCATCATCCGCTCGCGCTTCCGGGGAAGCCAGCTCTTCGAATGGCTTCTCGGGATTCTCCAGCGGAATCTCCCGCTTGCGGCCGCCCTGCTTGGCGTGGTCCACCGCGACGCGCCAGGCGATGCGGGCCAGCCAGGTCTTGGAATCGTCCACTGCGGCCAGCCGGCGGCGGTAGCGGAGCACCCGCACAAATGTTTCTTGCGCAGCATCCTCGGCATCGTGGTGGTGCCGGAGTACAGCGTAGGCGATGCGATAGACGAGTTGCGCGTGCTGCCGAACGAGGCCTTCGACTGCTTCCTCTTGACTCTGCACGACCGTTGCGGCCTCGCTCAGAATCGCCTCTCCCGCCACCAATCGTTTGCCCTCTGTCATGAAGACCGCCAAAGGATCGGGAATGTTCAGGAATTTCTAGGGGAGAACGCGCCGGGAGATGAGGCTTGCAGAAGGTTTGTCGGGCAGGGGGTGCTTTCGACGTTCAGTTCAGGGCAGGTCCACTGCGAGAAAAGTCAAAGTCAAGGGCGGCGACGGAGATGTCCGCCCAAACGAGCCCCGCGCCACACGAGCTAGAAGCCGAGCATGACCGGTTCCGACTCCAGACGAACGCCCCAGATTTCTTGGACGCGCTGCTGGATCTGATCTTTCAAGGCGAGGACTTCGGCGGCGGTTGCGCCGCTGCGGTTGACGATGGCCAGAGCGTGTTTGCGGGAGATGCCGACACGGCCGTAGCCGTATCCTTTGGCGAAACCGGAATGCTCAACCAGCCAGGCGGCGGATACCTTCTTGTTGGTTTCGAGCGCGGGATAGCTGGGCAGGGCGAGACCGCGATTGGCGGCTCGCATTTTCAATTTCTCGTTCTCCTCTTCGCCGAGCACAGGATTCTTGAAGAACGAGCCGGCGCTTTGGCAGTCTTCGTCTCCGGCGACGATCAACATGCCCTTGAGGGCGCGGATGTGCCGCACGGCTTCGCGAGTTTCCGCGAGCGTGGGCGGGGATTCCCAGCCGTTGAAGTGGCGCTTGAGATCGGCGTAGGCGATGCGCGGCGGGCCATTGGGTGTGAGCGCGTAGGTGACACGCAGAATGATGAACCGTCCGCGCTCGGTGGTGTTGAAAATGCTGGTGCGGTAGCGGAAACCGCAGGCTTCGTTGCAGAGTTCGCGAACCTGGCCGTCGTTGTCTCCCAAATCGAGAACCTGTACCGAGACGATGGTTTCGGAGACTTCCTGGCCGTAGGCTCCAACGTTCTGCACCGGAGTGCCGCCGACGCTGCCGGGAATCCCGCTGAGGCATTCCACGCCGGCGCACCGGGCCAGGACAGCCTGAGAAACAAATCTGTCCCAAGGCTCGCCAGCGCCGGCGTCGAACAGAACATTGCCTTCCTCGTCGTAGCCGCTGCGGCGATCGATGCCCATTACAGCCACCTTTAAGACCAGGCCCGGCCATCCGGCGTCGGACACGACGAGGTTGCTGCCGCCGCCCAGAACAAACAGCGGCAGATCGCTGGAGCGCGCGAACTGCACGGCCTCCTGGACTTCACCAATCTCCCGGGCCTCGACGAAATAGCGCGCTGGTCCTCCGATTCGGAAGGTAGTGAGCGGGGCGAGCGGAATATTTTCAAGCAGATGCACGGAACATTTTCAATATACACACCAGTCGAAGAGAGCGCATAGGCGCAAAGCGTTACCGAGGTGCCTCGCGATTTCGATGGCGGGATTCGCGGGGCACGATGCCGGCCGCAGAAGAGCCTCACCACAGGGATCACAGGGGACCCACAGAAAGCCAGGTGAGCGCGCCGTTACAAAATCCGGACAAATGTTCCGCAGGTGTTGACAAGCGGAGGAGCAGAGGTATAATTCCGGCCCCGAGAAGGGACCCGCAGTAAACACGAACAGATTCACGACCACAAGTTTTCCAGGGGACAAGCACGTCCGGCATCAGGCAGGGGCGTCCACGCCGGTGTGCTGACTTGCGATGCAGGCGCCAATCAGGCAAATGGCCGCAAACAGACAAAACAGGGGGAAATATGTCATTGATTCAGGTGGGATTGGTGGATAAAACCGGGGAGATCGATGCGGGATTGTTACAGTCTGCAGCGGCCGCTCTGAATATTCAGGTCACGCGTGATTTGACTCAGTTCTGGAGCGTGCAGGCTTCGGTAAGCTACCTGCCGAGCCCGAAGAAGATACCGGCGGGTGTGTGGCCGGTTTTCTTGGTGAAATCGTTGCCACCCGGCGAAGGTGGGTTTCACATGGATAAGCACAATCAACCCTATGCCGAGGTGATCGCCAGCGCGACCAGCGAGGAATGGACAATTGATGCCAGCCACGAGACCCTCGAAATGCTTGTGGATCCTTACGGGAACCGGCTGCAGAACTCGACCTCGATCGAGATCCAGAAGGGCAAGATCGAAGATGGTACGGGAGAGTTTGCCTATCTGGTGGAGGCATGCGACCCGTGCGAAGCGGACAAGTATTCCTACGCAATTCAGGGCATTGCGGTGTCCGATTTTCTGACGCCGCATTTTTACGATCCGCTGGAAACTACGGGAACGCGCTACAGCTTCACTGGAGCGATCAAGGCGCCGCGGCAGATTCTGCCCGGCGGATACATCTCGTGGGTGAACCAGCAGACCGACGAAATGCAGCAACTGCTCTGGGTGGATCCCGGTCCGCCGACCATTCACAATTTAGGGCCGGCTCCTGCGGGCATGAGCCTCCGGGTGTGGGTAGACAACGAGATGCATAAGGACAACGGGAAGACGACCGTCCGCAATCCGAAAAAGAAACACCTGAATACGGCGTTGATGGCACGCAGCAAGGCAAAACGAGCGAGCCTGGAGAGCATTGCCACGGTTCGAGCCAAGTTGTATTGATTTGTTTCTGTACACCTTAAGTTTTGTAGGCGGAGGCAAGAGGCGTTGGGTGAAGGCTGTGGACTTCACCCAGCGTCTGTCCACTTTGACTTTGGCGGTGTCGTCCGTCAGACAGGCCGCAGCTTCCTCGATTTTCGGTCCCGATCTGGTCCTGGAGTCCCCTGGCCATTGCAATTTTGGACCTCCTCACCAGGAAGTCGCGCATCTAAGCAAAGATGAAAAACTCTGAGATGTCAGTCTTCGACGAACAATACCGGGTGGTCGCCGTCGAGAGTGACCGCCTGCTGGTGAGAGGAATTTACAGCGGCGCAGTGCTGACAATCGTGAACCCCGAACCGGAGACGCCTCTTACCGAGGAAGACTATCCGCTCGGAAAATTGATTGCTCTCAGCGACCCCTCAACCGCGCCTCTGAATTGAGATTTGCCGGGCGTGTCATATTTCGAACCGGGCAATGTGAACCTCGCGGCCAGCCTCCGCAGGGCGCAACATCTCTCAAGGGTAAAGGTCAGGCGGGAAGTTGGGCGCCAATGTGCATCGCAACGACTACGACCTTGTCCTCCATTCGTGTCCTAATTACAAGTATGCTGAGAGCGTTCTATTGTTATTTCGTACCTATGGAACCAACCGGACTGCCCAGGCTGGAATAAAATACAGGCGCGATGGAACTGAAGACATTTCGGCCAATCGTCCGGGCCTATGCGCTATCGATCGGCATATGGTGTGGCCTGTCTCTGCTGACCGGTTGGCAATACCGGATTTTCGACGAGGCTCTGAACATAAACTCGACTCTTTTCGACATGCTGCTTCTTGCGGAGTCACGAGGCTTTGCTTTTGCCCTGCTGACGCCGCCGATCTTCTATCTCGCTCGTCGTTACGACGTCGGCGCGAGGCACTCCTTTCGGTATGTACTCTTCTACTTTCTTGGAGTCGTGCCATTCATGGTTTCTTACGCCTGCATCCGCTGGGCGGTTCTGCCTCCGTGGGACGCCGCGCTGCAGCACTATGTCCCGCGGTCCACGCACGGTCCCCTGGAACTGATCCATGAGGGATTTGCAGACCAAATCACGATGTATATTGCCATCGTGGTCGCCGCCCACGCGTATCAGTATTTCGAAAGGGTTCGAAGACAGGAGGTGGAGAAATACGAAGTAGAGCGGGCGCTGGCCGCAAGCGAGCTCCAGGCCCTCAAGATGCAGCTTCATCCTCACTTCCTCTTCAATACGCTGCATGGAATTTCGACTTTGATCGATAGCGACCGGGAGAGTGCGAAGAAGATGGTCGTCAAGCTCTCGAGCCTGCTGCGTGCTGCCCTGGAGCACGGCACTTTGGACCTGATTTCGCTGGAAGAAGAATTGAAGTTCGTCCGCGAATACCTCGACCTCGAAAAGGTGCGCCTGGGAGCGAGACTCAGGGTGGAGTGGTCGATTTCTCCCGACACCCGCCAGGTGTTAGTCCCACAATTGATCCTGCAGCCGCTAGTGGAAAACGCCATTCGTCACGGAATCGCCTGCTCCAGGGACGGTGGCTGGGTTGAAATTGTATCCCGGAGCGGCAAAGGCTTCCTGGAACTCCAAATTCGCAACAGCCTCGGGGGCAAGCGGCCTGCGGGAACAGGGGTCGGCCTGCGAAACACAAAGGCTCGTCTGAAGCACCTGTATTCGGACGAGGCTGCTTTTTCTTTTGCCGAAGCTGCAGACCATACGGCGACGGCGATGATCGTGTTGCCCGCGCTGGGAACCGCTCTGCGGCCGCCTTCCGGGCTGCGCATGCTGGACGGAACCGGGATGGATGAGGGGAACCATGCGCGTGCTAATCGTGGATGATGAACCGCTCGCCCAGAAAGCTTTAGCTAAAATTTTGGCCGCAAGGAGCGACATCGAATATTTCGATTCCGCCGCCGATGCAATTGAAGCTCTGGAGAAGCTCGCCAAGCACTCCTATGACGTCGTGCTCCTCGACATTAGTATGCCTGAGCTGTCGGGCACTGAATTCGTGGACCAACTGAGGGGGCGGGATCGTCCGTTGCCCTCCATCGTATTTGTAACGGCCCACGATGAACACGCCATTGCCGCCTTCCGGCAACACGCGGTTGATTACGTGCTCAAGCCCTTCTCGAACGAACGGATCCACGAAGCCCTGGATCTGGCATTCCGGAGAACCGAGGGCGAGCGAGCCGCAAAATTGGTAGGAGCCTTGCCCCAGTTGCGGCAATTGTCTGGCAGGCAGTCTCCCAGAATCGCAATCAAAGCCAAGGGAAGGATTCTCTTTCTCGATCCGGGGACTGTGGTTGCGGTTCAAGCCGAGGGCAACTATGTGTTAATGCAGGGAGAGTTGGCGGGTTCTTACTTGCTCCGCGAGTCCATTTCAGTCATGGCGGAAAAGCTCAAGCCCTACGGATTCATCCGAATCCATCGCTCTGTGCTCGTGAACAGCTCGTTTGTGGAGGAAATCCAGCCATACTTGACGGGAGAATACGGTCTTCGGGTCAAAGGCGGCAAGGAATATACCGTTACCCGCACCTACAAGAAGAATCTCAAGTCGCTTGCTGAATTCTGGATCGGCAGCGACAAGTTCCTGGCTGAATGAGAGCGCTCCGATTCTCCGGGCGTATTTTGCCGCTGGCTTCCAATGCAGCTCCCACCACCCAATCGATGCATGTGCATTTGCACACTTTCCTTCAGACACTGGCACGGACGATAAAACGGATACGTCCAGTTGCGGCAACCAAATCCGGAATCGCGACCAGGCTAAGGCTGGTCCGCGAGCTGGCAATTGTTACCGTAAGTGAACGAGTGCAGTTTCAACCCCGAGCCTTCCGGCTGCAATGCGACGAGGTGCGCAGTGAGAACGGGGCTGCGCTCCAGATAATACATGCGTGCATCCGTGACCTCAACATAGCTTCCTTTGGAGTCAAACTTCACGTCGGCCCCCGCGCTTTCTTTGGGCAGGGAATTACCATCCTGGAACAGGTAGACGCGAACCTGTTTCTCACGCGTGAGGCTGAGGACCGCGTAGAGCGATCGCGCGTGGTAACGCACTTCGGCGGTGGCACCGTGGCCTTCCGAAACCACACCGTCGTGCTCAACACGCCAGCGGCCCACCAGCATCACGCTGCCGTCTGGGGGTGAGTGCGGAGGCTGGAAATCGGCCAAATCGCCCGTGTGGTGATCGGCCATGTCCTCGACCGCGCCGCGCCCGTGCAGTTCGCCGACGAATGTCTCTTGAGTCGTGGTCCCGCAGTCCGGTTTGAACCCGTTCTCGTCGGGACTAAGATCGGTTTTCATCACTTCTGGATGTGCAACCCCTAACAGCTCGCGGAGTTTCGTTTCCATCTCACGGTCGTTGCCCTCGCCGAACACTTTCATGACGATGTCGCCCCTCGGGTCCACGAGATAGCGAGTGGGCCAGCCGTCCGCCGCATACGCCTTCCACGTCGTTCCATTCTGGTCGGCGAGAATTGTCCATGGCAGGCGAAAGCGTTGCGCCGCGGCGCGTACGTTGTTCACATCGAACCCAATGTCGAATTCTCCGTAGTGCACTCCGATCACGTCGAAGCCGTATGGGTGGTATTTACCGTACCAGCCTTTGATCACCCCGAAGTCGCGGATGCAGTTGATGCAGGTGTACTCCCGGAAATCGATGAGCAGGACATGGCCGCGATAGTCGGAGATGTGGTGCGGCACGGTTGCGCCCTGATCAAGCCACACACTCCCCGCACCGAAATCCGGCGCCGGATGCACCTTCTGGTCCACCTGCCCGGGCGCCGGAATCGCAATGCAGAGCCACCCCGAGAGCACCGTCGCGAGTAGCGCCGGCTTCTTCCTTGAATTGCAGGAAGGCTCTGCACTCTGATTTCTGTCCATAACGACTTAGAAGTTGAACTTCGCCGTCAGCTGGATCAAACGCACCGAGGCGTCGCCGCCCAGGAACGAACCCAGAATACTGGTCGGCGGGTTCACCGTGCTTCGCACCTGGCCGAAGTCCGGACTACCGATATCGTTCACCGGCGCCGCGAAGTTGGGGTGGTTGAGCAGGTTGAAGAACTGCGCTCCAATGCCCAGCTTCGCTGTCTCCCAGTGCGGTATCTGGGTGTACTTCATGATAGTCATGTCGGTGTCGAAGTAGTGCGGCCCGTAAAACTGATTGCGCCGCTGGTTGACGATCCCGGTATTCAGCTGATTCGCTGCATTTCCGAAGTCGGGGAAGCCCGAAGTCGGAATGCATGGGTTGATTCCCTCATCCAGAGAACCGCTCGGTCCGCTGCAACTCGGATAGCCGCTACCGTTGTAGGTGGCGAACACAGGCCCGCCGTAGCCGTACCCGGCGAGCGCGCTGCTGGCTGCCGTGTTAATCGCTGTGTAGGGGAAGCCAGTTCGCGCGAAGAATGTGCCCGAGAGCTGCCACCCCTTCAGAACAGGGGTGGGGCCCTTGGGAATCTCATACACGTAGTTCGCGCTGAAGGACTGCCGCACGTCGTAATCGGCGTTGCCGTAGTTGAACTGCCGGAGATTGTTATTATTGACCGGGTTCAGAATGCTGTTTCCAAAACCGTCGGCGATGAATGGATTGAGGCCGCCGTTGGAGACTTCGTCCAAAGAGTGACCCCACAGGTAGTTCCCTTGCAACTGCAGCCCGCGCGCAAAGCGATGCTGCACGCTGAAGTTCAAGCCGTTGTAGTGGGAGACTCCCACGGTCCGGATATCCGTTACTGTCGCGAAGCGGCCATCCCAACCGCCGGCGCCAACCCCCCCGGGTTGCTGCGCCGTTGGAAGCCCCAGGAACCCGTTCGGGCAATAGGGGACGCCTGGAGCGGGTTCAACGTTCGGGCAATATCCGTTGAGCCCGTTGAAACCCATGGTCTCGTGAATACCGTGACTACCCACGTAGTTCAAAGTGATCGAGGTGCTGTTCCCCAGGGCCTCCTGGACTTCGAAGTTCCACTCCTGGGTCGTCGGAGCCACGATATTCCCCACGGTGGTAATACCTGGAGGCGAGAAAAGGTTGCCTGTGGCGGTTTCGAGTTGGGCTAGGTTCTGGCCCGCTGCGAAACCGGACACCAGCGCCGCGTTAGACCCGGCAGCCGTCGCGAAAACGTTCCCCTGGGCGGCTTCCGTTGGCGCCACGTTGCCAACCAACTCGAACACATTGTCTAGCGGAGTGTTCTCAATCAGGCTGTCAGCAATCGACCCTTGGAAGGTGTCCATGAAGATGCCGATGCCGCCGCGGAACACAGTGTTCTTGAGCGAGGCCGGCGACCACGCAAACCCGAGGCGCGGTTGCCAGGCAATATTCGTAAAGGACGGTGCCGATTGGTTTAGGCCGGTAGCGATCGCTTGATTGTAGGGCGTGCCCGCTCCCTGCTGGCTAATGGTGGAAAAAGGCCCGGCCAAGCGCGCAAAGCAGTTGGTGCCGCATATGGGGGTCTCATTGTGGTCGGCGCGCAGGGCGAGCGTCAACTTGAGGTCGCTCCTCGGCTTCCACTCATCCTGCACGTACCATCCGAGCTGGTACAGTTTGACTGGCTGGTCAAGCGATGAAGGAAAACTCTGCTCTAAGAAGGCCTGGCCGCCGTTGAAAGCACCGCCTTGGTTGAAGAAGTTGGCCAAGCCTAATGCTTCCTCAAAGCCACTCGACAAGATGCCCATGTCGTGGTCGCTGATCAGGTTGCGGTGGAAGTACAGGCCTAGCTTGAGCGTGTGCTTACTGCTCAAGCTGTAGGAGAAATCGTCCACTAGTTGGTAGCCCGTGACGTTGCGTCCCTGCGGCCAGTTAAAATCTATGCCACCCACGGTCGAGAGCGAGCTGTCAGCAAACAGGAGCGTAGTCGGGAACGTAGCCAGAGCCGCCGGCAGATTCGACGGGCCGAAAATGGCTTGGTAGTACTGATCGGAAAACAGAAGGTTGTTCGCGGCCTTGACCCCAATGGCGCGGTTCCAGCTGACCTGGGCCTGATATTCCGGCTGATGGCTGGTCGAGTTGAAGACCGGGTTCAATGCGTCGGTAGCGGTTGCCTGCGTGCCGATGTCCTCCTGCAACCGCACGAACACCTTGTCATTGTTGGTAATGTTAAAGTCAAACCGGCCGGAAGCCAGATACTCATGGGTGAAGTTGCCGACCGTATTTGCGAAGGTCTGGGTGCAAGGCAACTGCCCGGCACCGCTGCCAAACGTTAGAGCGGCGTTCAACGGGTCGGTAAAGACGCTGCCCTGGCAGCCCGACGGATCCGGTGCGCCCGGACTGCCGAGGACCGCCTTCGAGATTCCCGGCGCGTTGTTCCAGATCCCGAACGCCTGCTGGTAGAAGGGAACCGAATCCCCGAAGCCCGAGGCATTTAGGTTGTCAGTAATCGCGGTCTCGAACTGAGAGGTGGGCGCCAGGAGGCCGTTATTGGTAACCGGTATAATCACCCGCAAACCTTCATAGTTCACGAAAAAGAACGCCTTGTTCTTTATGATCGGCCCGCCGAACGAGGTTGCATACTGGTTGGCGTTATCGAAGCCTCGCGGCAGATCGTTGGCCGGGTTCACGTTGTCTGTGTGAAAGTAGTCGTTGGCGTTCATCACGCGCCCGTTCCACCAGTAATTCGCATTGCCGTGCCAGTTGTTAGAACCGGACTTGGTGATGTAGTTCACGTTCGCGCCGACAAACCCACCGTACTGCCCAGAGTAGCCGTTGGTCACGACCGTCGCTTCCTGCACTTCGTTGTTACCCAGCAGCAGGTTGGTGGCGCCGGAGTTATTCACGTTGAGGAACGGATCGTTGTCATACATTCCGTTCAGCGTGAACAGATTCGAACTTGCCGAAAGCCCGAAGTTGGAGAAGTTCCCATAGCCCATGCCGGTGTTCATCACCGACCCAGGCGCGGTCTGCGCGACAAAAGTCAAGTCGTTGCCCGGGTTCGGTACTTCCGAGATTTCCCGTGCATTAAAGGTCGTGGAAATTTCCGATGTTTCCGTCTGGAGCAGCGGAGCTTCACCCGAAACCTCAACCGTAGTCCCGGCCGCGCCTACTTCCAGCTTCAAGTTGACGATTGCAGTCTGTTCCACGCTTACCGTGGTGGTTGCCGTCAAGGTCTTAAAGCTGGGTGCGGAAACCGTGAGAGTATACGTTCCCGGTTCCAGCAGCGGGAACTGGTAGGAGCCCTGCGAATTCGTCTTCGCCGTATTGTTGAATCCCTTTTCCACGCTCTTCAGGTTTACCGTGATATCCGGCAGAACCGCGCCGCTGGGATCTGTTACCGTTCCGCTGATCGCGCCGTTCGTCGTGCTTTGCGCCAGCAGCACGCCAGCTAGCAACAGGGCCACTACTGCTGTCAGAACGAGTAGCCGGGTCGATGTGTTAAATCGCATTGTCTTATCTCCTTTGAAATTCTCTGGCTTAGTTCTGAGGCGGGCACCCTGCCGCAAAGTCGGATCCCAGCGTCCCCAACCGCCATATCGGCGAATGTCCTTCAGAGGGGCATTCGGGTGACCATCTATGCCACTCTTCGAGGCTTAATCTACGGAGTGAATGAAATCAGACACGAACCTACAGATTCGGAGAACGGGCAAACACAATTGCAATTTAGGTTTCCAGGCATCTGCACAGTCGGTTCGGCGAAATCGAATGTGCATCTACCAGAAAACGAAACTCAACGCTAAGAATCTACGAAAAAATGGACTGGGTTGCGGTGCTGGAGCGCTGTGCGGCCTCAGCGATGGGCCGGGAGTTAACTATGTTCCGAGTCAGCGGAAAAACGTGATTCGGCGAAACTTGGCAACCTGGACCGGCCCAGGTGCGATTCTGCCGACTGTGGTGTTCTCCGCCATCACTCAATTTTGAGGAGGCACACTGAGGGACGCTCGCATCTTTTATTAAAGCGGGGAAGTGAGCTACCTTGATTCTTAGAGAAAATAAGGCCCCGCTGCCTGAGGCAGAAATGAAGCCTAGCCCACCTCCTAAGTCTTAACTTGACAACTGATATACGCCTGCCTAAAATGCGCTGGCTGGTCGGCCCCTTCCTAAATGAATGCTGCCGTTGTCAGGCAGGCTTCTCTTCCCCGGGAACTGAGTTTGCGGATAAGTGAGAGGCGGCAGCCTCGCCCTATGAGAAAACTGAAGGCCAATTGAATTCCGCTTGGCGTTTGCAAGGTGCTGACTAAGAGTACTGACTAATGGTTACGGAGGAACGACGATGAGTGGCCATAATCCGAAGCTACGGCTGGGCATTAGTGCGGCTGAGGAAGCGGAGTTCGAACCCGCTCTTCACAACGCGCCAGCCTTGCCAGCCATAGACTGGAGCCAAGTCGGGCAGCAGGCGCCAGCTCTACCCAACACCCCTGCAGGAAAACTTCCGAAGGCCGGCGCTGTGGTCATCACTTGGGCGGAAGCGGAGTGGGCGGCGATGGAGCACGTTTTTTGCTCGAGCGGAAGTGCCATGCCTTATAGCGATCGGAACAAGGGTTCTTGGAACGGCTGGGAGAAGTTCGACTACAAACTCGCGCAGAACCCTCCCTCGGGTTGGACATACTGGGGTTATTACCGCCTCGTTCAGATCGCTGGAAAAACGGTGCTTCTCTTCAAATCCAACACCCACCTGGATTGGCCGGGCGCGAGTTACCTTCAGGATATGGTCAAGATCATCGTTGCGGAGGTCCAACCGAGCCTCATTCTTTCCGTCGGCACGGCGGGCGGAGGAAAAACACAGGACCATGTCGGCACGGTTCGAGCCGTTAGTGCCGGGACATTGTACAAAAGTGGCGAGCAGCCCAGTCAATGGCCCGATTACTCAAACTCTTGGAACGCGGGGTGGACGATGATCAGCAAACCAGGCTTCGGCAAGCTGCTCTTTCCGATTCCCACAACTGCCGGCGACCTTAAGGAGCTTTGCTCGCAGTTCAATCAGCACTACGGCACAAGCTATCCGCTGTCGGAACTCGACCCGAACAGCCTCAATGTGGGAGATGCATCGCCCCAGATCGACAATCAAACCGGAGGCGCCGTATCCTTGCTCACGACCTCAACCTTCGTCGTTGGAACCACCTCCGGCAACTACCAGAACTACGCTTGCATTGAAATGGACGATGCTGTTGTTGGCCAGGCATGCAAGACTGCGGGCACAGCCTTTGGCTTTGTGCGAAATATTTCCGATCCGGTGCAGAACGCAGCTTTACCGTCCAAGGCTCAAGGGAACTGGGGCAGTGCAATCTACGATGCTTATGGCCTCTATACCAGCTATAACGGCGCTTTGGCAGCATGGGCGATCCTGGCTGGATAACAGGAGCAGGGCAGTCCACGCTGCGCGCAGAATTCTTAAATGAAGGGCCAGACATACTTCCCAGATATGGTTCCAACGAGAGTGGCATCGATCCTGCGTATAGCGGCAAGCCTCGACCGCATGGCTGCCTGCGGGGTCGAGTGATTGAGAGGCCGGCGATAGCTGTATGCATCACAAAGGGATCGGCGAGGATCGTATCGCAATGAAAATGTTTGTGATCTGAAGCGCTTAGGAGGAAAGAAAAATGGCTAGCAAACCCGTTGTCGCTGTAAAGACGGTTCGTATTCCGATATCCAATGTGTATGGCGGAGGCGATTACACTGCGCAGATATCTGTTGGCAGTCAGAATGCCGTCGTCAACGTAATCATGGACACCGGCAGCAGCACGTTAGCGGTGAAACAGGGGACTTACAAGCCCCACGCAGACAAAAACCTGAAGCCCTCCCCGTACGCCCAGGATGTCGCCTACGGCACCGGTGGGTGGGCCGGGCCAGTGGTAACCACCAGCCTGACGATGGGTGTCCCGGGGAACACGGTAACACTGCAGAAATCTCCCATCGCCATTGCGGATGAACAACAGCCCCACAATTTCGGCGCCGCCGACGGCATTCTCGGCCTGGCCTACAACGCCCTGAACAACGCCTTCAACCTTGCCACCTACCTGCAGCAGCGGGGCGCCAACCCCCCGGTGACCTATCCCTGGCCGTTTCCCGCCCGCAATTCCAGCGCCGCCCTTGCTCAACTCCAGCAGTTGCTGAGCAAGATGCCGCAGGATGACATTCCTCCGTATTTCACCGAGATCGAATCCAACGGAATCACCGCCAATAAGTTTGCGTTTTACACGCTCCGGTCAGTGCCCAGTTTCGCCGGCGCAAATCTCGCGCAGGATCCACTGAACAATGGATTTTTCATTTTGGGCGGAGGCGAAGAACAGACTACCCTCTACCAAGGTTCCTTTCTGGGCGTAGACGTCGTGGACGACGCCTGGTACAACACCAACCTCAAGGCGGTTCAGGTCGATGGATGCGCTCCGGTCAATGCTCTCCCTCTGCCCACCAAATACGAACAGAGCATGATTTCCAATTCCATTGTCGACAGTGGAACCAACTCGCTGGCGGTGTCCAAGGATGTCCTCACCGCAATCCTGCAATCGCTGAACAGTCTCAATCCGCAATTCGTGCAACTCATCGACAAGGCGGTGCAGCAAGCGGAAGGCATACCGGCTTCCCAACTCGATCTCAGCAAATGGCCCGGCATCAGTTTCATCCTGGCAGGCGATACAGGCCAGGATGTCAAACTGACCTGCTCGCCTCAAACCTATTGGCAGATCAATGCGCCCAAAGCCGGACAAGCCGTGTTCCAAATCAACGACATGGGATCGGTCCAATCCATCCTGGGCCTGCCCCTGTTGAACAACTATTTCACCGTCTTCGATCGGTCGCTCGATTCCTATGGCTCGATTCGATTCGCCCCGATCAAGCGCTCTTAAACTTGCCGTGCCCGAAAAAACGGGGTCCGGTCACGCCGGACCCCTCCGGAGCTAAGAGCATTAGGAGCCAAAAGCGAAGAGCCAAAAGGGAAGAGCCAAAAGCTTCCTACAACTCCCGCCGGCCTTCCATGGCCTTCAGCATGGTGATTTCATCGGTGTACTCGATATCGCTGCCGACGGGGATGCCCATCGCGATGCGCGTCACCTTCACCCCCGCGCGCTTCAGTTGCTGCGAGAGATAAGTGGCGGTGGCCTCGCCTTCCACTGTGGGATTGGTGGCGACGATCACTTCATCCACGTTGCCGGCGTCGACGCGGGTAACGAGATTCGCGATGCGCAATTGCTCAGGCCCGATGCCGTGCAGCGGCGAGATAGCGCCGTGCAGGACGTGAAAGACTCCGTTGAAGTGCTTGGTCTTTTCGATGGCGGCAATGTTCGTAGGCTCCTCGACCACGCACACCAGCCGCTGGTTGCGCGTCGCGCTGGCGCAATAGACGCAGGGATCGACGTCGGTGATGTTGTTGCAAACCGAACACAGGTGCAGGCTGGCCTTGACGTCGCGCACCGCCGCAGCCAGCGCCTCGGCGTCTTCATCGCTTGCGCGCAGAATGTAGAAAGCCAGCCGCTGCGCGCTCTTCGTGCCCACGCCCGGCAGTTTCTTCAGCTCGTCAATCAGGCGCGACATCGGCTCTGCAAATTTGGACATAAGGAAAATTGAGCAATTGAGTAATTTGGTAATTGTGTAATTTGAAAACCAAACGGAAATACTGGAGTCGGGCAGCTAAGGAATCGGCGCACCAATTGCAAAATTACCCGATTACGAAATTACCCATTCTTCAGAGTCCGCCGAGCCCCATTCCGCCCAGCATTCCTCCCAGGCTGGACTGCATGGCTCCGTCAATCTTGCGCGCCGCCTCATTCACCGCGGCCAGCACCAAGTCCTGCAGCATCTCCACGTCGCCCGCTTTCACCGCCTCCGGATCGATTCGCAGGCTGAGCAACTGTTTGCGGCCATCCATTTTGGCGGTGACTGTGCCACCACCTGCCGAGGCTTCCACCACCGTCTCCTGCATTTTCTTCTGCAGGGTTTCGTACTGCGACTTGGCTTTCGACATCAGTTCTTGCAGGTTGAATCCGCCCATGGGCACCTTCCGACTTCAGACCTCGGACCTCAGACGTCAGACCTCAAGACCTCAACGGCAAAGCCAAGGTCCGAGGTCCAAGGTCCGAGGTCTGACGTCCGTCTTTCTACCGTTTCTCTCTGTAGTCAATCACCGTGCGAATCTGCGCCCCGAACTTTTCTTGCATCCGGCGAACCACCGGGTCTTGTTCGGCGCGGCCACGGCCGCCACCGTTGGAAACGCCGCGAGGCGAAGTGTTCTGCCTGATTCCGCCCGCCGCAGCCGCTGCTCCCGGAACAATCCTCACCTTTACTGCGCGGCCCAGAACTCCGCTGGCGGAAGCGATCGCAAGCCTCTTGCCCTCGACGCCCGCTGACATGTCCACGACTGTCGCCGATTCGGAAACTTTGACCACCAGTTCATTTCCTTCCACCGCCCATTCTCCGGCTTCAAGCATAGAGGCAAGGATTCGCTGGTTGCCATCCATGAGCGCTTGCAGCACCGCATTCCGCAAAGTATCAATTGGTGCCGATGATCCGGCCAGCGATCCGTTCGCCACCGAGGATATTGGCTGCGTTTGCGCTTGCGGAGATGAAGTCACGGGCTGACGCTCGGGCTGCGAAACAATCCGGGGTTCCGAAAGTTGTTCCACAATCTGCTCACGTAAATTCGCAGGCGCAGCCGCGCCCATAATCACCGGCGCTGGCTGGCTCGCCCCTGCAACGATGCGGGGTCCAGCTGCGGGATCGGAAGCAGACTCCTGACGAGGATTATTCTTGCGCGCGGAATCAGCCGCGAACGGTGAAACAAAATTAGGACGCGGCGACGGAGTCGTCTCGGTCCGCAGCGGCTCGGCCGCCCCGCTAATAATCGACGGTCTGCCTTGAACTCTGGCTTGAGTTCCACTGGCCAGTGATCCAGATGCATCGCTCAGCAGTTGCTCGATCGGTATCAACCGTTGCGCGTGGGCCATCTTCAAAAGCCCGAGTTCGAGGTGGAAGCGCTGCTCCTGCCTGTATCCCAATTCGCCGTGGGTGCGCAGCATGATCTGCAAATGCCGCGTGAGATCTTCTTCGCCGAATAATTCAGCGACCCGTGCCACGCGCTCGCGTTCTTCACTCGATATTTGCAGCAGGGAAGAGTCCTTGCCCGCAATTTTGGCGACCGTGGCATTGCGCAGGAAGCGCACCATCTGGCGCGCGAAGTGCGTCGGACTATGCCCTTCGCTGATGAGGTGATCGACTTGGCGCAGCACTTCTTCGCTGTCGCCGCGAGCGATGGCCTGCATCACTTCTTCGAGAATGTGCGCCGGTGCTGCACCGACCAGGTTGCGCACGGAATCGGCAGTCAGCTTTCCGCTGGAGGACGCAATCGCCTGATCGAGAATCGACAACGCATCGCGCATGGACCCGTCGCCGGCCTCGGCCAGCAGCGCCAAAGCATCGTCATCGGCTTCAATCTTTTCGCGGCCCACCAGATCGCGCAATTGCCCGACAATGTCGTCGAACTTCACGGCGCGAAAACTGAAATGCTGGCAGCGTGAGCGGATGGTCTGCGGAATATCCTCCGGCTGAGTAGTCGCCAGCATGAAAACGATGTGATCGGGCGGCTCTTCCAGCGTCTTGAGCAGGGCGTTGAACGCGGCGTCGGTAATTTGGTGCGCTTCGTCGAGAATATAAATCTTGAAGCGGTCGCGCGCCGGGCGGTAGCGCGCGCCCTCGCGTAGTTCGCGGATTTCGTCGATGCCGCGATTGGTGGCGGCGTCGATCTCGATCACATCAACGGCATTGCCGGCGCGAATTTCCGTGCAGGATTCACACACGCCGCAAGGCTCCGCCACCGGCTTGTCGGACGACCGGCAATTCAACGCCGCAGCCAGAATGCGCGCCACGGTTGTTTTTCCGATGCCGCGATGGCCGCTGAAGATATAGCCGTGGGCGCTGCGTCCCTGTTCAATGGCGTTCTGCAGGGTGCGAGTGACGTGCTCTTGTCCGATCACCTCGGAGAATTTCTGCGGCCGATATTTGCGCGCCAGAACGGTATAGCTCATGAGCCGGAAGACACGATTATACGTGATGCGAACCGTCTTGGGTCTTGACAACATGATACCTTGTAATACAAGATATAAACGAGATGAAAGCGCGCGAAGGGAGCGACCAGGACACCGTAGACAAGTGGGAAGTTCAACTCCGCAAAGGCTG
>Ga0302325_10004423_pt1 | contig 32516 bp, 28 predicted proteins | sample Palsa_T0_2_FD_201948 | JGI IMG/M metagenome (GOLD analysis project Ga0302325, IMG submission 201948) | Peat permafrost microbial communities from Stordalen Mire near Abisko, Sweden - Palsa_T0_2 | ecosystem: Environmental > Terrestrial > Soil > Palsa > Peat permafrost | place: Sweden: Abisko... | reverse complement strand
CGGCCGGTCGTGTCGCCGGGCTGAACGTCGATCAGCATGTCGTCGACGATGACCGCGGTCACCTTGTAGTCGGCGGAGCGCAGCCGCTGGCCGAGGCTCCGCAGGACAGCGAGGTCCACCCGGAGCTCCAGGTCGTCCAGCGCGGCCAGGACGCGCTCCAGGTCAGTCTGCTGATCGGCCAGCGACGGCTCGGTGAGCTCCAGGTAGCGCTTCTGCGCGGCCGGACGGAGGATGACCTGCCTGCCGACGCCGACGGTGGCGGCTTTCGGCCTGGTCACCAGCGGCGGAACCTCGACCAGGGCGTCAGCATCGGCGAGCGCCCGGCAGGCCAGCCGCCAGCCGTCGCGCAGCTCGTCCGGCGAGAACGCGCGCGCATCGAGCGGGGACACCGGCACGCTGCCGTCGGCGATCCGGACCTTGCACTTCTTGCAGGTGCCGTGGCCGCCGCAGGTTGAGTCGATCGCGATGCCGTTCCAGCTGGCGGCGTCGAACAGCGTGACACCCGGCGGCACGCGGACACGCAGGCCGCTCGGCTGGAACTGCAGCTCGACGCGCGCGGGCAGGCCGACCGCCGGGTCAGCGGCCGTGCGGGTCACGGCGTCTCCGCCGCGGCGGCGGCAGCCGCGGCCTGGCGGGCCCGGTGCCCGGCAATCCAGGCGGCGCCCCACGGATCGCGGTTGGTCAGCAGGTCCGCGGCTTTGGCTGCCTGCACCAGCTGCGGCGACCGGGCGTCCATGATGGCGCTGGTGAGCCCGGCCGCGATCGCCATCGGCAGGAAGGCGGCGCCGATCGAGCCGCGGTCCGGCATGCCGAACGACACGTTGGACGCGCCGAGCGTCATGTTGACGCCCAGCTCCGACCGCAGCAGCTCGATGGTTTCCAGCGTGCGCAGCACCAGCGAGGTGTCCGCGCCGACCGGCATCGCGAGCGGGTCGATGACGATGTCGTCGAGCGGGATGCCGTACTTGCCGGCCGCGACGTCCACGATCTTGTGGGCCAGCTCGAGCCGCCTGGCTGGCCGCTCGGGAATCTCCTCCTCGTCGTTGGGCAGCGCGATCACGGCAGCGCCGTGCCGTTTCACCAGCGGCAGGATCGCGTCCAGCCGCTCGTCCTCGGCGGTGACCGAGTTCACCAGCGCCTTGCCCTCGTAGGCGGCGAGTCCGGCCTCGAGGACCTCGACGATGGAGGAGTCCAGGCAGAGCGGCAGGTCGCAGAGCGACTGGATGAGCCTGACCGCGCTGGACATCAGCTCGGTCTCGTCGCACAGCGGAGCGCCCATGTTGACGTCGAGCACCATGGCGCCGCCCGCGATCTGCTGCGCGACGTCGATCTCGATGCGGGACAGGTCGCCGCGCCGCAGCTGCTCCTGGAAGATCTTGCGGCCGGTCGGGTTGATCCGCTCGCCGATGACGCAGAACGGATTCTCCCCGCCGATCCGCAGCTCGCGGGTCGCGGAGGAGAGGACTGTTTCCATGGCCGGGTAATCCGTTTCTGTCGCTGGCGTGCGAGCGGGTAGCTGGGCGATGCGGCGCGGGGTGTGCCTACGCGGTCGCGACGGCCCGCCGGCGCTGCAGCAGTTCCTTCGCGCGGACGACGGCCGCCGACGCGTCCGCGGCGTAGCCGTCGGCGCCGACGACGTCCGCGTACTCCTGGGTCACCGGCGCGCCGCCGACCATGACGATCACCTGGTCGCGCAGCCCGGCCTTCTGCAGTGCGTTGATGTTGGCCTTAAACATCGGCATGGTCGTGGTCAGGAACGCCGAGAAGCCGACGATGTCCGGCTGGTGCTCGCGGATCGCGTCCAGGAACTTCTCCGGTGCTACCTGCACCCCGAGGTCGATCACCTCGAAGCCGGCGCCCTCGAACATGATGTTGACCAGGTTCTTGCCGATGTCGTGGACGTCGCCCTTGACGGTCCCCATCACGATCTTCCCGATCGTCTGCGCGCCGGTCTCGGCCAGCAGCGGCCGCAGGATCTCCAGCGCCCCGGCCATCGCCTTGCCGGCGATGAGCATCTCCGGCACGAAGAAGTCACCGCGCTCGAACCGGGCGCCAACCTCCTCCAGCGACGGGATCAGCGCCTCGTAGAGCAGGGTCTCGGGCCCGAGACCGAGCTCCAGGCCCTGCCGGGTGAGGCTGAGCACCTCGGGGGCATTGCCCACGAGCGTGTAGTCGTACAGCTGGCGGAGGAGCTCGTCTGAGGTCACGAGGCACCTTCTTCCTGTGGGTGCGGAGCGGGCAGGGCGGGCGAGTAGCCGAGCAGGGCTGACAGCGAGCGGGCGGCGGTCATGCAGCTGGCTGCGGCGGCGGGGAGCGCGGGCCCGGTCAGGCGGCTCGCCGGGCCGGAGACCGACAGCGCTCCGACGGCCGTGCCGCCGTCAGCAAATACGGGCGCGGCGACCGCGACCAGGCCCGGCTCGAGCTCTTCCACGGTCACGGCATAACCGCGCTCGCGGACCGCGGCGAGGTCGGCCGCCAGCCTGGCCCGGCTGGTGATGGTGCGCTCCGTACGCTGCTCCAGGCGGCCCCTGGGCAGCTCGGCTGCGCCGAAGGCGAGCAGTACCTTGCCCAGCGCGGCGCAGTGCAGCGGAACGGCGAGGCCGACCCAGTTCGTGCCGCCGATCAGGTACCGGCTGTCTACCTGCGCGATCTGCTCGACCTGGCCGCCATCGCGGGGAACGCCGAGGTTGACCGTCTCCCCGGTCTCCCCGCCGAGCCGGGCGAGCACGGGCTGGGCGACGCTGATCAGATCCGCCTCAGCGCCGCCGCGCCAGGCATAGGAGACGAAGACCTCACCGGGCGAGAACCGGCCGGCCACATCGCGGCGCACGAGCCCGTTCCGCTCCAGGGCCGTGAGCAGCCGGGACGTCGTGCTCTTCGCAAGCCCGCTAGCAGCCGTCAGCTCGGCGAACGAGACCGGGTCGCGATGCCGCGCGACCTCGATGAGCAGCTGTGCCGCCCGGTCGACGGCCTGGGTACCGGTGGGAGATGACACGGCAGTGGCCGCCCCTGGCGCTCGCATTGTGATCCTTCGATGCCTAGTTCCATACTACGGAACCTTGTTCTACGATGTGATCCTAGATTCGGCCATTCGTGCCGGTCAAGACAGCGCCTATTCCGCCGGTTTTCTGCTGCACAGTTGAGGTGGCAATGTTCCGTAACACGATGCCGAGGTACGAGATCCTGTCGCCGGATGCGATCGGCGTCCTGGACAGGGGCTGGCGGCGCATCGTCTCCGAGATCGGCGTGCAGTTCGCGAAGCCCGAGGCGGTCGAGCTGTTCCGCAAGGCCGGTCAGAAGACCGACGGCGAGGTCGTCTATCTCGACCCGGAGTTCGTGCTGGCGCAGGTCGCGCTCGCGCCGCGCGAGTTCGATGTGCAGGCCAGGAACCCGGCGAACAGCGTTCATATCGGCGGCGACGACATGGTCTTCAGCGCGGTCTACGGCTCGCCGTTCGTAAGGGAGGGCGACGTCCGCCGCGACGCGGCGATGGAGGATTTCCGCCGCCTGTGCATGCTGTCGCAGTCGTTCGGCCAGCTCGACTCGGCCGGCGGCGTGATCTGCGAGCCGAACGACACCCCGCTCGACTCCCGGCACCTGGACATGATCTACGCGCTGCAGACGCTGACCGACAAGATCTACATGGGGAACGTCGTATCCGGGCCCAATGCCGCCGACACCATCGCGATGACCGAGATCCTCTTTGGCGGCCGCGATGCCATCGAGGCAGTTCCGGCCACGATCTCGCTCATCAACTGCAACTCGCCGCTGCGCTGGGACGACCGGATGCTGGACGCCCAGTTCGAGTACTGCGCGGCGATGCAGCCGGTAGTGCTGACCCCGTTCCTGCTGATGGGGGCCATGTCACCGGTCACCATCCCGGCCGCGCTGGTGCAGCAGCTCGCTGAGGCACTGGCCGGGATCGCGCTGGCGCAGCTGATCAGGCCGGGCTGCCCGGTGATCTTCGGGTCCTTCCTGTCCAACATCGACATGCAGTCGGGCTCGCCGAGCTTCGGCACGCCCGAGTCGGGGATCGGGTTGCTGTGCACAGGGCAGCTGGCGCGGCACTTCGGCCTCCCCTTCCGGACGGGCGGCGGCCTGAACTCCAGCCAGACCTGCGACGCACAAGCGGCGTATGAGTCGCTGATGACGCTGCTGCCGACGTTCCTGGCCGGGACGAACTTTGTGATGCACGCGGCCGGCTGGCTCGAGGGCGGCCTGGTGTCGTGCTACGAGAAGTTCATCGTCGACATCGAGCTGCTGCGGATGCTGCGGGTCGAGTTCACGCCGCTGGAGATCGATGAGGCCGCGCTGGCGTTCGGCGCGCACGAGGAGGTCGGCCACGGCGGCCACTTCCTCGGCGCGGCGCACACGATGGAGCGGTTCCGCGAGTGCTTCTACCGGCCGCTGCTGTCCTCGACCGCTAACTACGAGCGCTGGCTGCGGCTCGGCGGCAAGGACGCGACGGCCAGGGCGGGCGAGATCTGCGCGAAGACGCTGGCGGAGTACCAGCAGCCGCCGCTGGACGACTCGATCCGGGCCGAGCTCGAGGCGTACGTGACCCGGCGGCGGGCCGAGCTGGGCGACTGACTCCGGCCCATCGGCAGTGCTTTCCCGTGAGCCACAGTGGGCTTACGCGCGCCTAAAAAGTGCGGCCTGCGGGGCAGCTCCGCCTGCCGGGGCCTGTTTGTCCATTTAAATCGCTCGTAGTGCTGACAATAGGACCGTTCTTTGGCGCCGTATCGCCGCAATTGCGCGTATCCTAACCGAGACCTGGCCGAGACAAAATCGTGCTCAGTCGGCCGGCGTGTCGGGCGATCTGCGCCTTTGCGGTTTCCTGGCCTGCTACATTCCGTGTGGTCAAGGCACCCGTGAGTCGACCGGGAGCAACTTCGTCAGAAAGTAACGTGTGAACGAACGCATCACTCGCTGCGCACCAAGGAGCATCCCTACCCAGCTGCGCGGCGTGGTGCAGACCGCGCTCGCGGTCCTCGTTTTGCTGGTTGCATCTATCGGGCTCACCCAGACGTCCCAGGCCAGGGCAGCTACCGCATCCGCCTCCGCGGCTCTGACGGCAGCGCGCATGCGGCTGGCGGTCTGGCGCTACGCGCTGAAGCAGCGCGGCAAGCCCTACATCTACGGCGGCACCGGCCCTGCGGGCTATGACTGCTCGGGGCTGGTCTACGCCGCGTACCGGGCCACCGGGATAAGCCTTCCGCGCACCACCTACGGAATGCTCGGCAGCTGGCGCCTGGTCCGGATCTCCAAGTCGCAGGCTCAGCGGGGCGACCTGGCCTTCTTCGGCTCTGGTCACGTGGAGATCTACGACTGGGGCAACTGGACCTACGGCGCGCAGGAGACCGGCACCCGGATCGGGTTCCACCTGATGAACTCGTACTGGCACCCGACCATGTACTTCCGGGTGCGCGCCTAGCGCACCGCGCACGGCCAAGCCGCCTGCAGCAGCGTTGCTGCCGCGGCCGCCCGGACTCCGGGCACTCCTCCCGCATCACTGGCACCCCGCCGCCGTCCCGCCGCAGCCCTTCCCGGCGCGATCACGATCGCTGTCCGCTGAGCACTGTCGGTTATGCGCTGTCGGTTACCCGCCCTCTGGCTAGCCTGCTGCCTCTGTCAGCTGCCTGTCAGCCGGTGCCGCTTCCGGGCGCTCGGGCTCGGGCCGGCCGGGGCGGCCGGGCAGCAGCAGTGCGGGCAGCACGGCCAGCGCGCTGAACCCGGTGCACCACCAGAACGTGCGGTCGAACGCGGCGGTGATCCCGGCCGGACCCGGATGTGCGGCTGCCTGCCGGGACAGGATGACGATCAGGACAGCGGCACCAAAGGCTCCGCCGACCTGCTGCATGATCCTGGTGACGCTGCTGGCGTGCGGAAGGACCGGTCGCGGCAGTCCCTGGAAGGCGCCGGCCATCAGCGCGATCGTCGCAGCGCCGAGTCCGGCACCGCGCACGACCAGGGCTGCGCCGAGCAGTACCTCACTGGTATGCGGGCCGGCGAGCGCGAACGGCACGGTGCCTGCTGCCGCCAGCACGATGCCCGCCACCGACACCGGCCGGGGCCCGATGCGGTCGGTGAGCTTCCCCACGATTGTGCGCGGCAGGATGCTGCCGACGCCCTGCGGGACCAGCAGCAGGCCCGCCGTCAGCGCGCTGTACCCACGGGCCTGCTGGAAGTACAGCGGGAGCAGCAGCATCGCGCCGTAGATCGACAGCCCGGCCAGGAACATCAGGCTGCTGGCGGCGGCGAAACTGCGCGAGCGGAACAGCCGGAGGTCGACCAGCGGCTCGCCGGTCATCCGCAGCGCGTGGACGGCGAACCCGGCGAGGAGCACGGCCCCGGCCAGCAGCGGGATCAGCACACGCAGATGGCCGAATCCGCCGGCGCTGCTCACCTGCGCGAGGCCGTAGAGCAGGGCGGCCAGCGCCGGGCAGAGCAGGACCAGCCCGACGACGTCGAGGCGCGGCCGCTCCCCGGCTCCGGCGGTGCGCCCGTCCTGCTGCCCCGGCCGTCCGGCCGGCAGGCCGCGCCAGGCGAGCACAATCCCGGCCAGGCAGATGGGAACGTTGACGTAGAAGATCCACCGCCAGCTGACGTTGCTGATGATCAGCCCGCTGATGACAGGGCCGAGGATCGGGACGACGGCGACCGGCAGGCTGACTGAGGCCATCAGCCGGCCCAGCTGGCGGCCGCCGGCGGCTTGCGTGAGCAGCGTGGTGAGCACCGGCAGCAGCAGCCCGCCGCCGAGTCCCTGCAGCACCCGGAAGCCGATCAGGCTGCCGATGTTCCAGGCCGCGCCGGACAGCACTGAGCCGGCCAGGAAGACCGCCAGCGAGAACAGCCAGGTGGCGCGGCCGCCGAACCGGGCCAGCGCCCAGCCGCTCAGCGGGATGACCATGCCGAACGACAGCAGGTAGCCGGTGATGACCCACTGGATCTGCGACACGGTGGCGTGCAGATCGTGGCCGACGGTGTCGATGGCCACGTTGACGATCGTGGTGTCCAGGAGCGCAGGGATCGCTCCGAGCAGGAGGATGACGATGAGCCTGACCAGAGCCGGGTCGAGCTTGTCCCGCCCGGCTGCCGTGCTGCCAGAAGGAGAAGTGCGCCGCCGCATGGTTAATTACACTACACAGTGCAGTGCAGATATGTAAACCGCTTAGTGCAATCAAGTAAACTGTACAGTGTAAGATAGCCATGGCGGTGAAACAAGGAGGCGGCAGTGGCGGTCCAGCAGGGGATCCGGCCAGGTTCCGGGCGCGGCCGGCCGCCCGGCGGATCGGAGCGAAAGCGGTCCGCGATCTCGGAGGCCGCACTGGTGCTGTTCCTCCGCGACGGCTACGCCAGGACCAGTGTGGACGCGATCGCTGAGGAAGCAGGTGTGTCCAAGCGCACCATCTACAACCACTACGGCGATAAGGAGAGCCTGTTCCTGTCGGTCGTCAGCGCCAGGTATGACTCGCTGATCTCAGTCGTTGTCGCGCTCATGGACACGTTCCTGACCGACGTGCCGGACGATGCGGTCGAGAAGAACGTCATCGACTTCGCCTGCGCGGCCGCGATGATGGCGGCACGATCGCCGGAGCGCGCCGCCATCATCAGGCTGATGATGGCCGAGGCGCCGCACTTCCCCGAGCTCCTGGCCGTCCAGATGCGCCCCCGCGGCATCACCGCGGCGATCGCCGAGCGCCTCATGAGGCTGGACGCGCGCGGCCTGCTCGACGTGCCCGAGCCGGAGGAAGCAGCCAGTCACCTGTTCGCGCTGACGATGGGTCAGATGAACAACCGCTCGCTGTTCGGCGCGATTGAGCTGAGCGACGCCGAGATCCGGCACATTGCCACCAGCGGCGCGCGCGCCTTCCTGCGCGCTTACCGCCCGGGCTGAGCGCGGGGCCGGACTGCGCTAGCCGTTCTCGGCCTCGGCGAGGAGCTTCTCCGCGGCGTCGATCCTGGCAGACAGCAGGCCAGCTGCCCGGGATTCCGCGACCGCGCGGCGCAGCAGCTCGGTCGCTCGCTGCCGGTTGCCCGCTTCCAGCTCGGCCTGCGCGAGGGCGGTCAGTCCGCTCGGGGTGAGGCGCTCGTCACCCAGTTCCTCCCGCAGGTCAAGGGAGATCTGCAGGTGCCGCACGGCCTCAGCCGGCTGCCCGGCCTCGACAAGGAAGTAGTAGCCGACGTGGCGGTGCACCTCGGAGCGCAGGTATACCTCCGGGTCCGCACCCGGAGCGCTGACCAGCTCCAGCGCCTCCCAGTAGTACGGCATCGCGGCATTCCAGTCACTGTGCAGGACCTGGAAGACCAGCCCGAGGCCGAACAGCGACTGCGCCCTCGCAGCAGGCGCGCCAGCCTGCTGCCAGCAGGTCAGCGCCTGCCGGAAGAGCCGCTCCTCCGCGTCGATGTCGCCGGGGGCGACGGCCGCGCCGCCCATCAGGCTGGTGATGTTCTCGTAATGCGCCAGCATGCCCAGCAGGTCCAGGGCTCGCGCGCGGGCTACCAGGTCCGGTCCGCGCGCTGCCTCGGCTTGCGCTGCCTCCAGCTGCTCCCTGGCCACGCTGAAGTCGCCGGTCCTGAAGCCCGCCTCAGCCAGCGCGTCGGCACCGGCGGCGAGCAGGTCCCGGACATTATCGTCACCCTCCGGCATGACCCGATGGTAGTGCCGCGAGCGCCCGGCCCGCTGGCCGCGTGCGGGTAGCGGCCGCGCTGCGCCGATCTCAGCTGGCCGATACCGCAGCCTCGGCAGCGACACCGGGCGGTGCGCTGGCGCCGGTGACCGGGAGGACGAGCGCGGACGGGTACAGCTCGCCGTGCTGCACCTGGTGGGTGACCGGCGCCATCCGGGTGCCGTACACCAGGTCGGCGTCGGTGCCCAGGTTCCGCGCGTACCGCGGATGCGCACCGCCGGACACCTGCAGCCGGATGCGGTGACCGGGCAGGAACACATGCGAGATGTCAGTCAGCGAGATGTCAGCCTGGCGGATCACGCCGGGTGTGACCAGGTCCGGCGAGGACCGGGTGATCTGGTCGGTCAGGTTGCGCGACTGACCGGCGGTGTCGACGTCGCAGAGGCGGACGAACAGATCGTGGTAGGCGTTGTCTGAGCTGACGAACAGCCGCACGACGGGAACGCCCGCTACCTCCAGGGCGGTCTCGAGCGGCTGCGTGGTGAATGTCAGCACATCCGCGCGAGCCTCAACCGCCGAGTTATCCCGGCTGCCGCCGCTGCGCAGCGACATGAGCCGGCCGCCGACCGACGGCGTGGGATCGGCCGGGTCGTAGCGGAATTCAGTGACCTGGGCACCGCCGTCCGGCTGCGGGCCGCCAAGCAGGCCCTCCGCCTGCAGGCGGAACTGCGCAGTCGTGTGCTCAGGCGGCCACTGCGCCAGGTCACGCCACTGCTCGGCGCCGGATGTCCAGACCCGCACCGGGCTGGACCGGGGAGACGGGGCAGCCGGATCGCCGCCCGCATAGGCGTCAAACCAGGCCAGCGTCTCGCGGATGGCCACGCCCATGTCCATCGTCATGTGGCTCCACGGCCCGACCGTGAGCGCGACCGGAACGCCGCGACGCTGCAGCAGGTGATACTGCGCCATCGTCTGCTCGACGAAGAAGTCGTGGAAGCCGCTGATCAGCAGCGTCGGAACGCTGACGCGGTCAAGCGCCGCCGCAGCCGTGTAGTTGTCCCAGTACGGATCCCCCCGCTGCGGGTGGGCCAGCCAGTCCGCGTACCACGGTGCACCGGTCCTGATGAGATGCTCGCCCGTGGCCGCGATCGGCAGCCGCTCGGTTGCCGGCGCGAGCCGGGCGTCGGCGTGCATCGTGCGCCAGATCATCCGGATCGCGCTGAGCCGCTCCTGGCTGGCCATCAGGTCGCTCCAGAACAGCAGGTTGTACAGCTCGAACGGGCCGTGGCCGAATCCGGCCGCAGCCAGGTCGTGCGGGCTGATGTGCAGCGCCATCGCCGTCAGCTCGGGTGGCGGGTCGAGCGCCAGCGCCCAGGCCGTGAAGGCCAGGTAGCTGGGGCCGGTAGTGACCAGGTGACCGCTGAACCAGTCCTGGCTCCGCAGCCAGACGACCGTGTCCTGCCCGTCCGCGGCCTCGTCGGCAGCGGGCATGAACTGGCCGCCCGAGCCGAAGGTGCCGCGGGTACTCTGCAGCAGCACGTGGTACCCGCGCTCGGCATACGGCCGGACCATCATCCCGGCCTGCGGGCCGCGGCCGTAGGGGCTGCGCATCAGTACCGTCGGCCGCGGCCCGCTGCCGACAGGGGAGTAGTGGTCGGCGACCAGCACGGTCCCGTCACGCATCGGCACCTGGAGCCTGCGCTCGACGGTGATCTTGTTGCGCCTCGGCGGCAGCTTGAGTGACCTGCTCATCAGGCCGGCGAGAAGATCCGCCGGATGATGTGCCGGACGCGGTCCGCTGCTCATCGTGCCCTCCATCCCCACGACTGTCGGGTCTGACGGCAGGATAAACGTAGGCACCATCCGGTACTGTCTCCGGCTGCCCGGCAAGCGGGCCTGGCCGGTTCCGCGCGCCGGAGCTGGCTCCCGCCTCCCGGGCAACCGCCTGAGCCACGCGGTCACCACGGCGCGAGCCGAGTCGGGGCAGGTCAGTTTCAGCGGGCCGCGGCTGCTTTGCCAGGATGGCCTGGTGACAGGGCTGACCGATGGCATGGCCGCAGTGATCTTCGACTTCTACGGCACGCTGACGCCGATCAGCCCGAGCGAGGCCTGGGCGAGCAACGCCGGCCGGCTGGCGGGCGTGCTCGGGGTCCCGGCCGCGGCGCTCGTGCAGGTGCTGGACGATAGCTTCCCGGAGCGGATCAGCGGCGCGCTCGGCGATGTGCGGCAGACCATGCAGGCGATCGCCGACAGGCTCGGCGTCCAGCTCACGCCGGAGCAGCTGACGCAGGCCAGCGATACCCGCCGCGCCGTGCAGGAGGCGATGTTCGTGCTGCGGCCCGAGGCTCTGCGCGTGATCGGCACGCTGCGCGCGGCCGGACTGCGGACCGGCCTTGTCTCGGACTGCACGTCGGAGCTGCCGGACGCCTGGCCGCGGCTGCCGCTGGCGCCGGTGATCGAGGCGCCGGTGTTCTCCTGCGTCGAGCGAACGCGCAAGCCTGACCCGCGCCTGTTCCGCAAGGTTGCGGCCGACCTCGGGATCGAGACTGCCCGGTGCCTGTACGTCGGTGATGGCGGCGGCAATGAGCTGACCGGCGCGAGCGGAGTCGGCATGCGCGCGGTGCTGCTGGCCGGGCCTGACTGGCGCCAGCACAGCGACCACCGCCGTGAGACCGGCTGGACCGGGCCGCAGATCAGCTCGCTGACCGAGCTAATACCGTAACCGCGCGGCAACATCGCCTGGCCGGATCGGGCGCACAATGTTGAGATGGACGACCGTGACACGATCGGCGCTGCGTACCTGGCTCATCTCACCGAGGCTGACCTGCGGGAGCTCGCCCATGCGGCGGAGGTCTCCGCGGCGCAGGCCGATGCCAGGATCCAGGCGCTGCGCCGGGCTCCGGGGCTCCTGCTCGACATCCTGGACCGGCCGGCGGTCTCGGCGAGGCTGCTCAACCTGACCTCGGCCGATCCGGCCCAGCGTTTCGCGCTGATCTCTCCGTTCCTCACCTTCGCGGCCGCGATCCACCGGATCGCAGCTGACCTGCGCGCCAGCGGCTACGCGCCGGAGCGCACGACGCCGCGGCTGCGGGTCCCGGTGTTCGACGGACCGCAGCTGGCCGCGTACCTGGAAGAGCCCGCCCACCGGCTCTTCCTCGCCGAGCTGCTGTCCTCGTTCGCCCGGTCCTCAAGCGGCGTGATCGTGACCCAGACCAGCCGGGGCGTGCGGAGGCGCCGCTGGAACGATCTCGATCTCGGCCGGCTGGCCATGCTGCTCGGCGCACTGCCGGAGCAGGACCGGCCGCCGGTGTGGCGCCGCCTCGGCGACCTCGCCCTGTTCCTGACCGGGGTGTTCCCGGCGGCGATCGAGCGGGCGCTGGCCGGCCGGCTGGATCCGGCCAGGCTCGCCCGGTCCACCGGCCTGGCGCAGCCGCCCGCCTCGGCCGCCGCCCCGGCCGAGCTGTTCGAGTGGCTCGGCGCTGGCTGGTACCGGCTCGCCGCCAGCCATGCCTCCGGATCGGCGGCCACCATGCTCGCCCGGACGGCGCTGACGGCAGCTGACCAGCAACCCGGTCATCGGCCCGGCGACGATCCGGCCGCAAGCGGTCCCGGTGAGCGGGCTGCGGGGGACCGGCCTGCCAGTGACCGGCCGATCAGTGACAGCCGGCCGGCTAGCCGTCTGGCCGGCCCGGATGACAGGGCGGCCGGCGACCAGCTGAGGACCTCAGGGCTGGCGGTGCCGCCGTGGTCCGCCGTCGCGACCGCGATGTCGGACGCGACCGCGGCGGCAGTGCTGCGGGACAACGCGGAGCACTTCCACCAGGCACGGCGCGTCCTGAACGCGGCGGCCGACCGGTACTTGTTCCCGGTCGCCGTCGACTGGTTTACCCCGCCAGCGTGACCTAGCCGGGGACTGCTGTAGTGCCGGGCACGGGCGTGGCTGGTCCGGGCGTGCCGGGCACGGGCGGCTCGTAGGCCAGGTTCGGCCGCAGCCAGGACTCGGCTTCCTCGACCGGCATGCCCTTGCGGGCGGCGTAGTCCTCGACTTGATCGCGCGCGATCCGGCCGATAGCGAAGTACCGCGCCGCAGGGTGCGCGAACAGCATTCCGGAGACGGCCGCGGCCGGCGTCATCGCATAGGACTCAGTCAGCCCGAGCCCGATCCGGCTCGCGTCGAGCAGGTCGACGAGCTTGCGCTTCTCGGAGTGGTCGGGGCAGGCGGGGTAGCCGAACGCGGGCCGGATGCCGCGGAACCGCTCAGTGTGCAGCTCCTCGATGGTCGGCGCTGACTCCGGCTCGTACCAGTCCCGGCGCGCCTCCAGGTGCGCATACTCAGCGCACGCCTCGGCGAGCCGGTCGGCCAGGCCCTTGACCATGATGGCCCGGTAGTCGTCCTGCTCACTCTCGTAGTGGCGGGCCAGTTCCTCTGCGCCCGTGATGCAGACCGCGAACGCTCCGATGTGGTCGCCCGCCGGAGCGACGTAGTCGGCGAGGCTGCGGTTCGGCCGGGAGTCGGTCCTGGCCGCCTGCTGGCGCAGCATCGGGAACCGCAGGCCCGCCGCCTGGCCGTCGATGACGATGTCGTCGCCCTCGGCGTGCGCCGGCCAGAACCCGTAGACGCCATGGGCCTGCAGCAGGCCCTTCTCGATGATCTCGTCGAGCAGCTCGTTCCCCTCGTCGAAGAGCTCCCGCGCGGCCGGCTGCTCCAGGATGGCGGGGTACTTGCCCTTCAGCTCCCAGGCCAGGAAGAAGAACTGCCAGTCGATCAGCTCCCGCAGCCGGCGCAGGTCGGGCTCGATGATCCTGGTGCCGGTGAACGACGGGACCGCGAGGTCGTCGAAGCTGACCTTCTCCCGGTTGGCCTGCGCCTGCCACAGCGGAAGCACCGGGCGTCGCTGCTTCTCCGCGTGCTCGGTCCGCAGCCGCTCCTGCTCAGCCCGGTTGGTCTTGTCGAGCTCAGCCGAGCGGACCGGGTCAAGCAGGTCCGACACCACGCCGACTACACGGGAGGCGTCCAGTACGTGCACCGTCGGCTGGTCGTAGGCCGGCGCGATCCGGACTGCGGTGTGCTGCCGTGAGGTGGTCGCGCCTCCGATGAGCAGCGGCAGGCTCATCCCGCGGCGCTGCATCTCCTCGGCCACGCTGACCATCTGGTCCAGCGACGGCGTGATGAGGCCGGACAGGCCGACGGCGGAGGCTCCCTCCGCGATCGCGGTGTCCAGGATCTTCGCGGCCGGTACCATCACGCCTAGGTCGATGACCTCGTAGTTGTTGCAGCCGAGCACCACGCCGACGATGTTCTTGCCGATGTCGTGCACGTCGCCCTTCACGGTCGCGAGGACGATCCTGCCCTGTCCGCTGCCGGACTGACTGGCCCCGGCGGCCTCGTTCCCGTCCGGATTAGCGGCCTGCGCCTGAGCTGCCAGCAGTTCCTTCTCGGCCTCCATGAAGGGCTCGAGGTAGGCCACCGAGCGCTTCATCGCCCGTGCGCTCTTGACGACCTGGGGCAGGAACATCTTGCCCGAGCCGAACAGGTCGCCGACGATCTTCATGCCGTCCATCAGCGGGCCCTCGATGACGTCGAGCGGCCGGTCGGCGACCTGGCGGGCCTCCTCGGTGTCGGCCTCGATGAAGTCGACGATGCCGTGCACGAGCGCGTGCGCCAGCCGCTTCTCCACCGGGGCGTCGCGCCACGACAGGTCGACCTCGCGCTTGGTACCCGAGCCCTTGACGGTCTCGGCGAAGGTGACGAGCCGGTCGGTGGCGTCCTCGCGCCGGTCGAAGATCACGTCCTCGACCAGCTCCAGCAGGTCGGCCGGGATGTCCTGGTAGACCACCAGCTGGCCGGCGTTGACGATGCCCATGTCGAGCCCGGCCCTGATCGCGTGGAACAGGAAAGCCGAGTGCATCGCCTCGCGGACGGCGTCGTTGCCGCGGAAGGAGAAGGACAGGTTGGAGATGCCGCCGCTGATCCTGACGCCGGGGCAGCGTGCCTTGATCAGCGGAATGGCCTCGATGAATGCCTTGGCGTAGCCGTTGTGCTCTTCGATCCCGGTGGCGACGGCGAGCACGTTCGGGTCGAAGACGATGTCCTCAGGGGCGAAGCCGGCCTGCCGGGTCAGCAGGTCATAGGCGCGGCCGCAGATCGACACCTTCCGCTCGACGGTGTCGGCCTGGCCCTGCTCGTCAAAGGCCATCACCACCACGCCTGCCCCGTAGGCGCGGACCTCGCGGGCGTGCTCGAGGAACTCCTCCTCGCCCTCCTTGAGGCTGATCGAGTTGACCACGCCCTTGCCCTGCACGCACTTGAGCCCGGCCTCCAGCACGGTCCACCGCGAGCTGTCGATCATGACCGGGATCCGGGCGACCTCGGGCTCGGTCGCGATGTAGTTGAGGAACGCGGTCATCGCCTGCTCGCCGTCCAGCAGGTCAGCGTCCATGTTGACGTCCAGCAGGTTCGCCCCGCCGCGGACCTGCTCAAGAGCGACGTCGACGGCGGCGGTGTTGTTGCCGGCCTCGATCAGCCGCCGGAACCGGGCTGATCCGGCCACGTTCGTCCGCTCGCCGATCATCACGAAGCCGGTGTCCGGCCCGATCTCGAACGTCTCCAGGCCGCTGAACCGGGACGTGGCCGGGGGCGCCGGGAGCTCGCGCCGCGGCAGCCCGGCCACCGCCGCGGCGATCTGCTCGATGTGGGCCGGCGTGGTCCCGCAGCAGCCGCCGACGATATTGACCGTGCCCGCCTCGGCGAACTCGCGCAGCAGGGCCGCGGTCTCGTGCGGCTGCTCGTCGTAGCCGCCGAACGCGTTGGGCAGTCCTGCGTTCGGATGGCTGCTGACATAGGTGCCCGCCAGCCGGGATAGCTCCTCCACGTGCGGGCGCAGCTCCGCGGCTCCGAGCGAGCAGTTCACCCCGACGATCAGCGGCTGGGCGTGCCCGATGGAGGTCCAGAACGCCTCGACCGTCTGCCCGGACAGCGTGCGCCCGGACAGGTCGACGATCGTGACCGAGATCCACAGCGGCAGCTGCGGGGCGACGTCGCGGGCCGCGGCGATGGCGGCCTTCGCGTTCAGCGTGTCGAAGATCGTCTCCACCAGGAGCAGGTCAGCGCCGCCCTCGGCGAGAGCGCTCATCTGCTCGGCGTAGGCGGAGCGCACCCGGTCGAAGGTGACGGTCCGGTAGGCCGGGTCGTCGACGCGTGGTGACAGCGAGAGCGTGACGTTCAGCGGGCCGACCGAGCCGGCGACCAGGCGGCGGCTGCCGTCGGCGGCGCTGGCCTCGTCGGCTGCCTGCCTGGCCAGCCTGGCGCCGGCCAGGTTCATGTCCCTGACCGACCCCTCCAGGCCGTAGTCCGCCTGGCCGATGCTGGTCGCGGTGAAGGTATTGGTGGTGGTGATGTCGGCGCCGGCGGCCAGGTACCGGCGGTGGATGTCGAGTACCAGGTCCGGCCGGGTCAGGTTCAGGACGTCGGGATCACCGGCCACGTCGTGCGGGTGCTCGCCGAAGATCTCGCCCCGGTAGTCGCGCGGCGCGAGCCCGGCCGTCTGCAGCATCGTGCCCCACGCGCCATCGAGTATCAGGATGCGCTCGTCCAGCATGCGCCTGATGGCATCGGCATCGGCCACGGTCAGCCGCCCCTCTTTCTGCTGTCTGCCCAGAAGAGACGCGGCGGTGGCGCGGACTCTTTAGGCGTTTTTGACCTGGTCGCCAAGCTGTCTGTCAAATCTCTCCAGGTGAGCCTCAGACTACTGCATTCCGGCTGAGGCTGCTCCGGCGCAGTAGGCCCCCTGCCGCGCTCTGTGACAGTTTCAGGGGATCGAAACGGGCATATTGCTCGTCCGGATGCCCGCAAGCGTCACAGTGTCCCGGCGCCACCGGGTCCGCGCGCTCCCGTGCCCCGGCGCACTCCCGTGCACCGGCGCTGCCTTCGCCCGCCGCCTCCGTCCGGATCCTCGGCCGGAAGCCTCAGCCTGCCGCCTCCGTGCGGAGCACCTGCGCCGCCTGCGCCAGTGCGGCCAGCTTGCCGGCCGCCGAGTCCCGCGGCAGGTACTTCATCCCGCAATCCGGCGCCAGAACGAGCCGCTCGGCCGGCACATAGGGCAGCGCCCGCCGGGCTCTGGCGGCGACCTGCTCCGCGGTCTCCACGTCCGGCGTGCTGAGGTCGATCACGCCGAGGAGGATCGTCTTGCCCGCCAGATCTGCGAGCACGCCGCAGTCCAGCCCGGACTGGGCGGTCTCGATCGAGATCTGGTCCGCGATGCTGGCGGCCAGTTCCGGCAGGAACGAGTACCCGGCGGGCCGGTCGTGAATGATGGCCGCGTAGCCGAAGCACAGGTGCACTGCCGTGGTGCCGGTGATGCCCTCGAGTGCCGCATTCAGCACCGCGACACCGTACTGCTTAGCCGTCTCCGCCCGGGCCTGCAGGTACGGCTCGTCCAGCTGGACGATGTCGGCGCCTTCGGCGAACAGGTCAGCTACCTCGGCGTTCACCGCTGCCGCGTAGCCGAAGGCCGCGGCCTCCTTGGTCGGGTAGTAGTCGTTCTGCGCCTGCTCGGCCATCGTGAACGGCCCCGGCACGGTGATCTTGATCGTCCGGTCAGTATGTGCTCGCAGGAACCTGAGCGCGTCGACGTTGACCGGGTGGCGGCGGCTGATCGGCCCGGTGATGCGCGGCACCGGATTGGGGTGACCGCTGCGGTCCAGCGCGGTCCCCGGATTGTCGATGTCGACACCGTCGAGCGCGGTCGCGAACGCGTTGGAGTAGCTCTCCCTGCCGATCTCACCGTCGGTAATGATGTCGAGCCCGGCGTCCTCCTGCGCGCGGATCGCGATGAGCGTCGCGTCCCGCTGCGCCTCCTGCAGGTAGTCAGGGCCGACCCGCCATAGCTCGGCCGCGCGAACCCGAGGGGGGAACCGGCCCGCCAGCTTCTCCCGGTCGATGAGCCAGTCCGGCTGCGGGTAGCTGCCGACAAGGGAGGTCGGGAAGAGCACTGCTGCCTCCTGTGTAAGTGGTCAGGTTCCGGCCTAGTATGCGCTGTCGGCAGACGCCGGACGTCGGCCGTTCCCGTTAGCGCGGAGACCTAGACACGCCAGAGCGTGTACAAGTCTCCCTCGGAACCGGAGATCGCAGGAAATGAGCGCTGGTACCTGGACACTCGGCGACCTCGTCGTCAACCGCGTGGGCTTCGGCTCGATGCGGCTGACGCAGAAGGGGGGCGCCTTCGGCTCCGGCGCCCCGAGCGACCGGAGCCAGGCGATCGCGACCCTTCGCCGCGCCATCGAGCTGGGCGTGAACCATATCGACACCGCTGCCTTCTACTTCTCCACGCTGCGCTCAGCGAACGAGCTGATCGGCGCCGCCCTCGCGCCCTACCCCGATGACCTGGTGATCGTGACCAAGGTCGGACCCGGCCGGGATACCTGGGGCGAGTGGACCAACGCAGCCAGGCCCGATCAGCTCCGCGGCCAGGTCGAGGAAAACCTGCGGCAGCTCGGCCGCGACTACCTGGACGTGGTGAACTACCGGCGCCAGCCCAGCGTCTCGTCGGTCGCCGAGCACGTCGGCGCGCTGGCCGATCTGCGCGACGCCGGCCTGATCCGGCACCTGGGCATCTCCGGCGTGGAGCCGCGGCATCTCACTGAGGCTCTGGCGGTCGCGCCGGTGGTCTGCGTGCAGAATGCCTACAGCCTCGCCGACCGCCGGGCCGAGTCGGAGGCTCTGCTGCGCATCTGCGGCGAGCAGGGCATTGCTTTCGTGCCGTTCTTCGCGATCGCCGGGACCGGCCGGCACGGCGGCCCGGCTGCCGCGGATCCTGGGCCGCTCACCGAGATCGCGCACGCTCACAAGGCGACAGCTGCGCAGATCAGGCTGGCGTGGACCCTGCATCAGGGGCCGCACGTGCTGGCCATCCCCGGCACCGGCAAGCCGGAGCATGCTGCCGAGAATGTTGCCGCCGGGTCGATCCGCCTGACGAGCGCGGAACTCGCGCGGCTCGATGCGATCGCCGGGGCGGCCGGGTAGGCGCGCGCCGCACGCGCTGCCATCCCGGTGCGGTGCGGTGCGGTGCGGTGCGTCGCGGCGGCTGCCGATGCCCGGAGGCTCAGCCGCCGACTTCGGCCAGCCTGCGGCTGAGGTACCGCCGCTCGGGCCCGGTCGCGACCAGGTCGAGTGCCTGCCGGTAGCTCGCGGCAGCCTCGTCGCTGCGCTCCATCCGTCGCAGCAGGTCGGCCCTGGTGGCAGGAAGCAGGTAGTAGCCGGTCAGCGCGCCGCCCGCCGCCAGCTCGTCCACCAGGGTCAGTCCGGCTGCCGGTCCGTCGGCCATGGCCACCGCGACGGCCCTGTTGAGCTCGATGACCGCTGACGGCACCAGCCGCCGGAGCTCGCCGTAGAGCTGCGCGATCTGCGCCCAGTCGGTGTCGCTGGCCTGCGCCGCCTCCGCGTGACAGGCCGCGATGGCCGCCTGCAGCTGGTAGGGCCCGGCGCGCTGGCGGCGCAGCGCCGCCTCCAGCAGCCGGATGCCCTCGGCGATCTTGGCCGCGTCCCACCGGGAGCGGTCCTGCTCTTCCAGGCTGACCAGCTCGCCGTCGTCATCCAGCCGTGCCGCGCTCCTCGCGTCCTGCAGCAGCATCAGCGCGAGGAGGCCGGCCGCCTCCGGCTCGTCCGGCATCAGGGCGGTGAGCAGGCGCCCGAGGCGCATCGCCTCGGCGCTCAGGCCGGGCCGCAGCAGGTCGTCTCCCGCTGTCGCCGCATAGCCCTCGTTGAACAGCAGGTACAGCACGGCGAGAACGCCGACAGTGCGCTCGGGCAGCAGATGCGCCGGCGGCACCCGGTAGGGGATGCCCGCGTCACGGATCTTGTGCTTGGCCCTGGTGAGTCGCTTGGCCATGGTCGCCTCGGGTACCAGGAACGCCTTCGCGATCTCCGCCGTCGTCAGGCCGGCCAGCGTCCGCAGCGTGAGCGCCACGCGCGCCTCGAGTGTCAGCGCGGGATGGCAGCAGGTGAACATCAGGCGCAGCCGGTCATCCTCCACGCCGCTCTCGCCCCAGCCCGCGGGTTCGTCCGGCACCGACAGCACAGCCACCTCCTGCAGCTTCGCGGCCTCGGTCTTAGTCCGGCGCAGCCGGTCCAGCGCCCGGTTGCGCGCCGTGGTGGTGAGCCAGGCTCCGGGCCGGTCGGGCACGCCGTCGGTGCCCCACCGGCTCAGCGCCGCGGCGAACGCGTCCTGGGCGCACTCCTCGGCCAGATCCCAGTCACCGGTCATCCGGATCAGGGTCGCGACGACCTTGCCCCATTCCTGCCGGAATGCCTCGGCGACCGCGGACTCGGCATCGGTCATATCAGCTGCACGGGTCAGGCACCCTGCAGGAACGGCCGGACTTCGACGGTGCCGCCGAGAACCGCGACCGGGTGCCGGGACGCGGCGTAGATCGCCGCATCGAGGTCAGCGCACTCGATCACGTCAAAGCCGAGTATCTGCTCCTTGGTCTCGGCGAAGGGGCCGTCGGCGACGAGCGTCTCGTGGCCAGCCGTCCGCACCGTGGTCGCGGCGCTGGTCGGCATCAGCCGCCCGCCGGTCAGCTGGTGTATCTGGCGTTCCCGCAGCTCCTGGGCCCACGGGCCGCCGCATTCCTCCTCCGGCTGGGCGGCCGTCTCCTCGGTCACGGCGAGGCCGGCCGCGGTCTCGTCGCCGGCGTACAGCAGCAGGTATTTCATCGGTTGCTCCTTCGCTCCTCCGGCCCGCACCCGCGACGACAGAGCGTACGCCGGTGCCTGCCGGGCCGGCCTACCCGGCGAGCAGCTCGCGCACCTCGACCACCCCGCCCTGCAGGGCGACCGGATGCCGGGAGGCGGCGTAGACCGCCTCGTCCCGGCCGCCGCACTCGATGATCTGATAGCCGGCCATCTGCTCCTTGGTCTCGGCGAACGGGCCATCAGCCACCAGCACGCCGGTGCCGGCCGCCCGCACCGTGGCCGCCGGGACGGATGCCTGCACCTGGCCGCCGCCGTCAAGCAGCACGCCGCGCTGGTCCATTTCGCGCGCCCACGGCATCCAGCACGGCTCCGCTTCCGCGCCGACGGCCTCAGGCTCAGCTTCCAGCGCACCGGCGCTGTCCTGCTCGTTCCACATCAACAGCAGATACCGCATGACTCTCTTCCTCGCTCGCCTGGTGCGCACCTGGTACTCAGTTGGTACGCAATGACGACGATCGGGAAATCCCGGGATGGACACTGGCTGCAGTCGTCCTTCTGAGGCTAGCCCGTTCGTCGGGTAGCTGAGAGATGCAGACAGCACGCCCCGGCAACCGGGGCGAGGATCCTCAGGAGGATGCAGTGAGCCTGCCCGAGATCACGACGCGCGAGAAGTGGCTAGCAGCCCGCAGGGACCTGCTGGTCAGGGAAAAGGCACAGACCCGCGCGCGGGATGCGCTGAACGCCGACCGCCGCCGCCTTCCCATGGTGGAGATCGAGACGGACTACGTCTTCGACGGACCGGACGGGAAGGTGAGCCTCGCTGACCTGTTCGGCGGCCGCTCGCAGCTGATTATCCAGCACATCATGTTCGACCCGACCTGGGACGCGCCGTGCCCTGGCTGCTCGGCCTCCCTCGACGAGCTGTCGCCTGGCACGGTGCGGCACCTGCAGTCCCGCGATACCTCGTTCGCCGGCGTCTCCCGCGCTCCGCAGGCCAAGCTCGCGGCCGCCAGGGCGAATCGGGGCTGGGAGCTGGACTGGTACTCATCAGAAGGCAGCGACTTCAACTACGACTTCCAGGCCACGCTGGATCCCGCGGTCGGCCCCCCGCTGTACAACTTCCAGACGCCGGAGGAGGCGGCCGCGGATCCGGATCCGGTGACGAAGTCGATGGAGGTCCCCGGCTTCAGCTGCTTCCTGCGTGACGGCGAGCGGATCTTTCACACCTACTCCACCTACGCGCGCGGGAGCGATCAGCTGGGCAGCGCTTACACGCTGCTCGACCTGACCGCGTTCGGCCGGTCGGAGGACTGGGAGGAGCCCACGGGCCGGGCGCCGCGCCTGCACGGCCCGGATCCCACGTTCACGGACTAGTCAGCGGGCAGGCGAGCGGACCGGTGAGCGGGGCGGCAGGCCGGCCTGCTTCAGGATCGCCGGGATCGAGCTTTCCGCGCCGATCGCCATCACGTGCACGCCGGCCACGCCGGGCACATCGGCCAGCTCGGCGATGATCTCGCTGCAGAGCTTGTCGCCCTCGGCCCCGATCTGATCGGCGCTGGCGGCGGCCAGGCGGTCCGCCACCTGCTCGGGGATCCGCACGCCGGGGATTCGCGCCAGGTGGGCCAGCGCGCGATGGGAGCGCACCGGGCCGACTCCGGCGAGGATGGCGCAGCGTTCGTCCAGGCCGAGGTCGCGGACCCTGGTCAGCCAGGCGGCAAAGGCCGGCACGTCGAAGACGAACTGCGTCTGCACGAACTGCGCGCCGGCCTCGATCTTCCCGGCCAGCCGGTAGGTGGCCTTCTCGGCGGCCTCGGCTGCTTCCTGGCTGGTGCCGGCGTCAGCGGGCGGATTCTCGACAGCGCCGAGAAAAAAGGACGGCGGCGGCTTCAGCTCGCCGCCCGACATCAGCCGGCCCTGGTCGCGCATCGTCGCGCCGACCCTGAGGAGCTGCGTGCTGTCGAGGTCGAAGACGGGCATGGCATCCGCATGGTCGCCGTGCCGCGGATGGTCGCCGGTCATGACGACGACGTTCGGCACGCCGAGTGCTGACGCGGACAGCAGCTCCGACTGCAGCGCGATGCGATTCCGGTCCCGGCAGGTGAGCTGCATGATGGGCTCGACGCCCGCGCCGAGCGCAGCCAGGCTCCCGGCCAGGCTGGACAGCCGGACAGCAGCGCTCTGGTTGTCGGTGATGTTGACCGCGTCGACCCAGTCGCGCAGGACGGCTGCCTTCCTCGCGACGGGCGCGGTGTCGGCTCCGCGTGGCGGCCCGATCTCGGCGGTGACGGCAAACTCGCCGGACGCGAGGCGCCGCTGCAGGAGGCCCGGCCGTCCTGAGCCGGCGTGATCGAGCTCGCCGTCCGGTTTGTCCGTCATGCGAATGAGCCTATCTCAGCGAGCCGTTCGCGCCTATGGCCTGCACGCGCGGAGCCGCCGCCAGGTGCCAGCGGGTGACGGCAAGCCAGCGCCCAGGCGCCAGGCGCCGGGAGCCAGGCGCCCGCTCCCAGGCGCGTGGCCAGGCGGTCGCCGTGTCATCAGGCGAGAGTGCTGGCGGCCTTCTCGGTGCTCAGCTTCCGCCGGGCCACGGTCAGCCGGCCAAGGCCGCCCAGCGCAGTCATCACCTGAGAGGCGACGCCGGCCGGGGCGGATGTCGACTCGGCCACGCCGATGGTCTGCACGCCCGCGAGCATGGCCGGCCGGAGATCGGCTACCTCGCTGATCACCTGAATCCGCGTGCCGGAGTCCCGTGCCTGACCGCTGATCTGCCGGGTGTCGGCGGACTGCGGATCGCCGACGATGAGCATCAGGTCGCTGCCGAGTGCCACCGAGTAGATCGTTCCGGCCCGGTCGGACGGCGCGTAGCAGGCTTCGGTCGGCACGGCTGGCCTGACGGCCGGGTAGCGCGAGCGGAGGGCGCTCACCACCGGGGCGCCGGCTTCCAGCGTGACGCCGGGCTGCACGAGGTAGGAGACGTGCTGCGAGTCGCTCACGCGCAGGGCGGCCGTCTTCGCCGGCGTCTCGACAACGGTGACGTGCCCGGGTGCCTGGCTCATGATGGCAGGCGTCGACGCCTGGCCCGGCTGGCCGATCAGCACCAGCTGATAGCCGCGATCGGCGGTCCGGCTGGCCGCGGTCTGCGCGGAGGCGACCAGCGGACAGGTGCTGTCGATAACGGTCGCGCCGCGCCTGGCTGCCTCGGCCCGCATGTCGGCGGTCACGCCGTGCGCCGGGAACACGACGACGTCACCCGCATCGACGTCGGCGAGTGAGGTTGTAATAACGGCGCCGAGGTCGCGCAGGGCGCTGGCGGTCTCCGCCGGCATCGCTACCGGCGCGAGTATGTGCACTCTCCGCCCGCTGCCGTGGTGGTCAGACGCTGCCTGGCGGGCGGCGCCGGCCGCGTGCAGGGCGCCCGTGCACCAGGGGCTGCCGGCGATCAGCAGCGTCCTGGTGCCGCAGGCGCCGGCCCATTCCTCGACGGCGGCGCGCGCCGCGGCCGCGCACAGTGCGTCGCCGGGCGCTGCAGCGGCGGCGATGGCGGCCGTCGTGCCGTCCTCCTGCGGGCAGGTAGCCAGGTAGAGCCTCGCGTCGCCGTCGCCGGCCAGGTCGTCACAGCGCGATACCTCGGCCAGCCGGGCCTGGTGCCCCTTGGCGCGCAGCGAGCCGGCGACGAGCCGGGCCGCGTGGCAGGCCAGCAGGCCCTGTACCGGGTCGCCGATCTGAGTGGGCACCACGACCTCGCCGCGGTGCACGCTGATGCCGGATACCTGAATTTCGCGTACCGCTGAACGGCTCATCGGCCTGCTGTCCCCCGGGCTTTTGCGCGCGAGGCGGCACGCTGACTGCGCGCCGCCAGTCCCGCGAGGACCCCATGCCCAGCTCAGCCGCACGATTCCCCCAGCGGCAGGCCAAATTTCGGTTTTCCGCAGGCCAGGGCCGCCGAGCTTGGCGATTTAGTCACTGGGAATTGTCGGCATATAGCTTTAGGGTGATTCTGGGTACTGCATTCTTGCCGGGTTGCGCCTACTGCACCGGTAACGCCAGCCGAGAGAGGATCAGTCGCTATGTCCAAGACCGACGAGTATCTGGAGAATAACCAGCGCTACGCCGAGTCCTTCGGCGGCCAGCTGCCGCTGCCGCCGTCAGCTGGCGTCGCCGTCGTGGCCTGCATGGACGCGCGGCTGAACGTGTACGGCATCCTCGGGCTGGAGGAGGGCGAGGCCCACGTGATCAGGAACGCCGGCGGTGTCGTCACCGACGACGAGATCCGGTCGCTGGCCATCAGCCAGCGCCTGCTCGGCACGAGCGAGATCATCCTCATCCACCACACCGACTGCGGCATGCTGACCTTCACCGATGACGGGTTCAAGGCGTCCATCGAGAAGGAGACCGGCATCAAGCCGGCCTGGTCCGCGGAGGCGTTCTCCGATCTGGACGAGGATGTCCGCCAGTCGGTCAGGCGGATCAAGGCGAGCCCGTTCATCCCGCACACCGACTCGGTCCGCGGGTTCGTCTTCGACGTTGCCACCGGAAAGCTGCGCGAGGTCAGCTAGCGGGCACGGCTGCCGCAGCAGGGCACGCGCCTCAGATGTCGGGGTTCTCGCGGCCATGCTGCTCGGCGAGGAACTGCTCGAACTGCGCGCCTAGCTCCTCGGCCGTGGGGACCTGCTCGCCGCTGGCCAGCAGGCTCTCCCGGTCGGCGGCGAAAGCGTCGTACTGCTGCTCCAGTGCCTGCACGACCTCGGCAACCTCGGCGGACCCCTCGACCTGCCTGGCTATCTCCAGGTCAGTCCGGCGCGCGGACTCTCGCAGGGAGTCGCCGGTCAGCACCAGTCCGGAGGCGCGCTCCACGGATTCCAGCAGCGTTACCGCCGCCGCCGGGTAGGCGGCCTGCGCCAGGTAGTGCGGCACGTGCACGGCGAAGCCGATCGCGGGCCGTCCGTCGGCTCCGAGCCGGTACTCCAGCAGGGCCGCAGCGCTGCCGGGCACCTGGAGCTTGTCCACCAGCGGCCGGTAGCCCTCGATCAGCTCCGGCTGGGTCGCGTGCGCCGTCACGCCGAGCGGCCTGGTGTGCGGGACGCCCATCGGGATGCCGTGAAAGCCCACGGCCAGCCGCACGCGGAGGCGGGCGGTCAGCTGCATGACGGCTGCGGTGAACGCCTCCCACTCGCGGTCGGGCTCCAGGCCGGTCAGCAGCAGGAACGGAGTCCCCTCGCCGTCCCGCATGAGGGACAGCGCAAGCTCGGGCGCGTCGTAGTCCTCCCAGTGATCCTTGGAGAACGTCATGATCGGCCGCCGCGACCGGTAGTCGAGCAGCGAGTCGATGTCGAAGGCGGCGATCTGCTCGTGCTCAAGCGTGGTCATCAGGTGCGTGGTCAGCAGGCGGCCGGCCGCTCCGGCGTCGATGAACCCGTCCAGGTAATAGAGCAGGACGAGATCGGCGTCGGGTTCGGGCGCGGCTTGGCCCACCTCGTACAGGTCAGCCGGGTTACGCGCCACGACTTGCAGCCTCCAAAAATGCCGTTAGTTTCCCTCAGTCATACCAACCAGATCGCCGCGCGGGTAATCCCGGCAGGGTAAACCTACTGGCCCGGGCGTTATCAGGCGGATTCAGTATCGGCGCCGCGCGCGTCCCACCGGGCCAGCAGGCCAGCCATCTCGCCGGCGATGAACTCGAAGTACTGAACGGTGCCGGCCATCCGGGCGCCCGCGGGGGAGTCAGGCCCGAGCACGCGCACGCCCTCGCGCAGGTCGGCGGCCCAGCGGGCGAACTGACGGTCGCGCAGCCGGACGATGTCCTGCCAGACGTGCTCGGACATCCAGTAGTGCTGCCGGCGTGAGCCGGGCTCGCCCTCGGCCGCGATGAGCCCGACCTGAAGCAGGTACCGGACGCCCCCGGAGACCGACGCCGGGCTGGCCTGCAGCAGGTCGGCCAGCTCGGCGGCCGTGAGCCTGCTGGAATCGGAGGTGAGCAGCGCAACGAAGATCCTGGCCGGGGTCCGCGGGAAGCCGGCCTGGGTCAGCTGGCCGGTGAAGCGCTCGATGAACGCGCGAACCGAGCCGGGATCACGGCCGCCGAGGGCATCAGTTCCATCCGAGCCCGCGCTGCCGGGACTCGGATCCTGCTTAGCTGAAGGTGTGCGCTGCTGACCGGACACGGATAGCCCGGACCTCCTCGTTCCCGATATTCAGGGTTTTATGAATTTGATGTAGTGTGGCGCTCTGTGAACGCTATCGAAGTCTCCGGACTGCGCAAGTCCTTCGGCTCGACGGTCGCGCTTGACGGCCTGGAGCTGGCGGTGGCGGCGGGGGAGGTGCACGGGTTCCTCGGGCCGAACGGCGCGGGCAAGACCACCACGATCAGGATCCTGCTCGGCCTGCTGCGCAGCGACGGCGGAACCGCCAGGCTGCTCGGCGGTGACCCGTGGCGCGAGGCCGTGACCCTGCACCGGCGGCTCGCGTACGTGCCCGGCGACGTGACCCTGTGGCCCACGCTGACCGGAGGCGAGGTCATCGACCTGCTCGGGCGGCTGCGAGGCGGCCTGGATCCTGGCCGCCGGGCTGACCTGCTCGACCGGTTCGAGCTGGACCCGACCAAGAAGTCGCGGGCCTACTCCAAGGGGAACAGGCAGAAGGTGGCACTCGTCGCCGCACTGGCCTCGGACGCTGAGCTGCTCATGCTGGACGAGCCCACTTCCGGGCTCGACCCGCTGATGGAAGCGACGTTCCGGCAGTGCGCCGAGGAGGAACGAGCCCGCGGCCGCACGATCCTGCTCTCAAGCCACATCCTGTCCGAGGTCGAGGCGCTGTGCGACCGCGTGACGATCATCCGAGCAGGCCGGACGGTGGAGTCCGGCACCCTGTCCGGGCTGCGCCATCTGACCAGGACCTCGATCGCCGCCGAGCTGGCAGGCCAGGTGCCCGGCCTGCAGGCGCTGGCGGGCGTGCATGACCTGGTCGTGGACGCGAACCAGGACGGCGGCAGCCGGGTCCGCTGCGAGGTCGACTCCGATCAGCTCGAAACCCTGCTGCGGCTCCTGGTGGACGCAGGCGTCCGCACCCTGTCGAGCCAGCCGCCAACGCTGGAGGAGCTGTTCCTGCGGCACTACGCGAATGCGGGCCACGCGGCGGCTGCCGCCGGACCGGCGGCATGAGCGGGCCGCCCGCGCGGGCCGGACTGGCGCCCGCCGGGGCACCCGCGGGCCGGCCTGCGCGGCGCGGCCACGGCGGCGGGGCAGGCGGCCGGGCAGGGGCGGGTCTGACCGACGCGGGTCTGACCGGAGCGGGCGAGCTGGCCCGGTTCGCCCTGCGCCGGGACCGCGTCTTCCTGCCCGTGTGGATCTACGCGCTGACCGCGATCGCAGCATCGGGCGGCTACGCGCTCAAGAAGATCTACGGGACCGCTGCCAGCCGGGCGGCGCTGGCGGCCACGGTGCACGCCGATCCGACCCTGGCCTTCCTGTACGGGCAGCTGCACGGGACGTCGCCCGGTGCGGTCACGTCCTGGCGGTACCTGACCTACGCCGCGCTGGCCGCCGCGCTGATGAGCATCTTCCTGGTTGTCAGGCACACCAGGGCTGACGAGGAAACCGGCCGCCTTGAACTGATCGGCTCCGCCGTCGTCGGGCGCAATGCCGCGCTTGCGGTGTCGATGCTGGTGGCACTGACGGCGAACCTGATCGTGGCCGTGCTCGCGGCGGCAGCGCTGCGGGCGGAGGGAATGCCGCTGGCCGGCGCGGCCGCCTTCGGCGCGGCCGAGGCCGGCTGCGGCCTGGCCTTCGCGGCCATAGCGGTGGTCGCGGCGCAGGTCAGCGGCACTGCGCGCGGGGCCAGGTCGCTGGCGATCACGCTGCTTGCCGTGGCGTTCCTGCTCCGGGCACTAGGTGATTCCTCAGGCCGCCATGGCGGCGGCTGGGTGACCTGGCTGTCGCCCATCGGCTGGTCCGAGCTCGTGCGGCCGTTCACTGGCGACCGCTGGTGGGTGCTCGCACTTCCGGTCGCGACGGCAGTGGCGGGCACGGCGGCCGGCGTCGCCCTGGCGGCACACCGTGATTCCGGTGCCGGCCTTGTGCAGCCCCGCCCTGGCCGCCCGGCCGCCAGCAGGTGGCTGGCCGGCCCCGCTAGCCTGGCCTGGCGGCTGCAGCGCGGCGCGCTGGCGGGCTGGACAGCCGGGTTCCTGGCCGGCGGCCTGGCGATCGGGGTGCTGGCGAAGGGGATCGGCCAGATCCTCGGCTCCGGCGGCCGCAGTACCGAGACCGCCCTGACCAGGATCGGCGGCCAGGCCGGGCTGACCAGCGCCTACCTGGCGGCCTGCATGAGCCTGCTCGGCCTGGTCGCCGCCGCTTACACGGTGTCCGCCATCCTGCGGCTGCATTCTGATGAAGCCGCGGAACGCGCCGAGCCCGTCCTGGCAGCCGCCGTCGGCCGGCTGCGCTGGGCCGGAAGCTACTTCGTGGTCGCGGTCGGCGGCACCGGGGTGATCCTGGTGGCGGGCGGGTTCGGCATGGGTCTCGGCTACGGGCTCGCCATTTCTCAGGCGGGAACGCAGCTTCCCCGCCTGATCGGTTCCTCCCTGGCGCAGTGGCCTGCCGCACTCTGCGTCGGGGCGATCGGCGCGGTCGCCGTCGGGCTGCTGCCGCGGTGGAGTTCCGCCGTCGCATGGACCGCGCTGGCGGTCTGCGGTCTGATTGGCGTCCTCGGCCCGGCCCTGAACCTGTCCCGGGCCGCGCTGGATATCTCGCCGTTCACGCACGTGCCCAGGCTGCCCGGCGGCGTCTTCAGTGTCGTTCCGCTGCTGTGGCTGACGGCGTTCGCCCTCGCGGCCGGGGCGGTGGCGCTGGCCGGGCTGCGCCGGCGCGACATCGGCTGAGCACGCTCGCGGTTCTTGCGTACGCGGGCATCAGGGAGCGCGCGGGCGGCAGGCGTTCGCGGCCGTCAGGGATGCAGCGTGCGGTGCTCGGCGAGCATCTGCACGAACTGGATGATCTTCCGCTCCCGCGTCTCGGCGCGCTTGACCGTCGTGAGCCGGTACAGGATGGCGTAGCGGTTGAGGCTGCTGAGCGTCGCGAAGAACGCCGCTGCCTCCGGGTTCGCTGCAAGCGCGGCAGTCAGGTCGGCGGGCACGGTGATGGTCCGCGGCCCGGCGTAGGCAGCATCCCACCGGCCGTCGGCGCGCGCACGCTCCACCTCGGCCAGCCCGGCAGGCTGCATCCGGCCCGCTGCGATCAGCGCCTCGGCCTTCTTCGTGTTGATCCGGGACCAGCGGCTGGCCGGCTTGCGCGGCGTGAACCGCTTGAGCCAGTAGCTGCCGTCCAGGCCGCGCGTCTGCGCGTCGATCCACCCGAAGCACAGTGCCACGTCCAGCGCCTCGGCGTAGGACAGCGTCGGCTCCGGCGCGCCGCGCTTGGCCAGCTTCAGCCAGAGCCCGTCGGCCGCGGCGTGATGCTCCGTCAGCCAGGCGTGCCAGGCACCCGCTGTCGCGAATGCTGTCGCAGCTGTTGCCGTAGTCGCCGTTGCTGTCGGCTCGCCGACCGTCATGAAGCTAGTCAAGCACTCGGGTAGGACAGTCGCCGGCGCGCTACGTGCCCTGCCGGAAGCCGCGCAGCATGTCCGAGAGATGAGCGCGGGCGGTCGATTCAAGCGCGCCCGCGGCCGTGAGAATTCGCGTGGCCAGGCTCTCCTCGTTCCGGTACAGGCCGAGCAGCAGGTGCTCAGTGCCGATGTAGTTGTGGCCGAACTCCAGCGCCACGGCCAGGGCGTCGCGAAGGACTCGCCGGGCCGCGCCGGAGAACGCGGGCCCGGCCGCCGAGCCGGAGGCGGGGCTGTCAGCGTCGCCGCGAGAATCGCCGCCGACGGCGTCAGCCCCCGTGCCGCCAGCCGCGCCCGTGCCGCCGGCCGCGCCCGTGCCCTCGGCAGTGCCACCGGCCGCACTGCTGGCGTCGCCAGTGCTGTCGGCATCGCCGACGGCTTCGCCGGTGCGGGGGCCGGCCGCGGCGACGGCGGCGCGGACGGAGTCCTCGGTGACGTCCATCGCGACCAGGGCCCTCGCCGCCAGCCCGGCCGGCTCGCTGAAGAGCGCCAGCAGCAGATGCTCGGTGCCGACGAAGCCGTCGCCGAGACCGATCGCGGCCCGCCTGGACTCAGCCAGAACGTGCCGGGCCCGGTCGGTGAACCGCTCGAACGTCGGCCTGGGCGACGCAGCGGCGAGCTGAGTGGCCATGGCCGATGCGAAGCGCTTATGCACGGCCTGCTTGGTCACCCCGAGCGCGGCGCTGATCTCGGTCCAGGACCTGCCGTCGCGGCGGCAGCGGTCGACGAAGTGCCCGAGGAGGGCGTCGGTGGTCTCCTCCAGCTGCGCCGCCGCGGTGGCGGCCACGACGAGCTGGTCGATAGGCAGGTCGGAGCCCGCGTCCCTGCGGACGGTCTCGATGAGCTCCTGGAGCGTGGGTGGCGGTGCCATGCGTCAACCATAGGTTGACCGCCTCGCAGCCGTCAACTTTTCGTTGACGAAAGGATCGCCCTCATAATGTACGTATGGCACCGAATGAACTGAGCTCCCGGCGGCGGATGCTGATACTCGCGATCTGCTGCATGAGCCTGTTCATCGTCGGCCTGGACGTGACGGTCGTCAACGTCGCGCTGCCGTCCATCGGCCATGATCTGCACGCCGGGGTCTCGGGCCTGCAGTGGACGATCGACGCGTACACGCTGGTACTCGCCAGCCTGCTGATGCTGTCAGGTTCGACGGCCGACCGGATTGGCAGGCGGCGGACATTCCAGACCGGCCTGGCCATCTTCACGGTCGGCTCGCTGCTGTGCAGCCTGGCGCCGGGACTCGGCTGGCTCGTGGCGTTTCGCATGCTTCAGGCCGTGGGCGGGTCGATGCTCAATCCCGTCGCGATGTCCATCATCACCAACACCTTCATCGAGCGGCGGGAGCGCGCCAGGGCCATCGGGGTATGGGGCGGCGTGGTCGGGCTGAGCATGGCGCTCGGGCCGGTCGTCGGCGGACTGCTGGTCGAGACAGTCGGCTGGCGCGGGATCTTCTGGGTCAACGTGCCGGTCGGCGTTGCGGCGATCGTGCTGACGGCGCTGTTCGTGCCGGAGTCACGCGCGCCCAGGGCCCGCCGGCTGGACCCGGTTGGGCAGCTGCTGGTGATCGTGCTGCTGGCCAGCCTGGTCTACGGTCTGATCGAGGGTCCGGACCGAGGCTGGACCTCCGCCGGGATCCTCGGCTGCTTCGTCGCCGCTGCCGCGGCGCTGTTCGGGCTGGTGCTGTACGAGCGGCGCCGCGAGGAGCCGCTGATCGACGTGCGGTTCTTCCGCAGCGCGCCGTTCTCCGGTGCCGTCGCGATCGCGATCTGCGCGTTTGCCGCGCTCGGCGGCTTCCTGCTGGTGAACACGCTGTACTTGCAGGAGGTCCGCGGCTACTCGCCGCTGCTTGCTGGCGTCTACACGCTGCCGATGGCAGCTATGGTCGCCATCTGCTCTCCACTGTCAGGCCGGCTGGTCGGCTCCCGTGGCACCCGGCCGCCGCTGCTTGCCGCCGGAATCGGGCTCACTGCTGCCGCGCTGATCCTGACCCAGGTCACCAATGACACCTCGACCCTCATGCTTGTCGTCGCCTACCTGCTCTTCGGGCTCGGCTTCGGCATGGTTAACGCCCCGATCACCAACAGCACGGTGTCCGGCATGCCGCGCACCCAGGCGGGCGTGGCGGCAGGAATCGCCTCGACCAGCCGGCAGGTCGGCTCGTCCCTGGGCGTCGCGGTGATCGGCTCGGCGACGATCTCAGCGCTGCACGGGCCGTTCCGGCAGGACTTCGCGGCTGCCAGCCACGCCGGCTGGTGGGTTGTCGTGGGCTGCGGAGTCGCCGTGCTGGTGCTCGGCCTGCTGGTCAGCGGCAAGTGGGCGCGGGAGACCGCGCGCCAGACGGCCAGCATCCTGTTGCCGGCCGGCGAGCAGGAGGGTCAGCCGGCCGCAGTGGCCGGAGTGGCGGCCGCCGGGCCTGACCACGGCCAGCCAGCCTGACCACGGTCGGTGTCCTTCTGACTGTGTGCGATTGCGGCCACTATGGTGGATGAGTTGCCCGGTTCGCTGACCGCGGCCGGGCGCTACGGGCCGTCGCTGGTGACCGACATGATCGCGAATGCCGCGCCCTGGTCATCCCGCACGACCGCCATCCGCCCATAGGG